>Ga0172373_10000881_pt1 | contig 49276 bp, 41 predicted proteins | sample Lak10m_2_FD_114546 | JGI IMG/M metagenome (GOLD analysis project Ga0172373, IMG submission 114546) | Freshwater microbial communities from Kabuno Bay, South-Kivu, Congo - kab_092012_10m | ecosystem: Environmental > Aquatic > Freshwater > Lake | place: Democratic Republic of the Congo... | reverse complement strand
TGGCACCGCCGACAACCCGCTGCGGGATCGCAACCAGACCGTCGTCGTCACCGTCATCGGCATCGCCCCGGGCACCGACCCCGACCGGGCCGTGCATCGGCGCACCCTGCGTCGCCTCGAGACGTTCCCGGGCCTCGGCGTCGTCGCGGGCATCCAGGTCGACGGCAACATCCAGCTCTCCGGCAACGCGAGCCTCAACGCCTGCAGCAGCGTCGGCAGCGTCCTCGTCGACGGGAACATCAGCGCCGGTGGCAGCAGCAACGGCTGCGCCTGCGGCGAGAGCCGCGCCGACGGCATCAGCGGCAACTGGGACCACTGCACGACCACCGGCGCCTGCCCCGGCGCCGTCGGCTGCCTGCCGGGCACCCTCGACACGCCCGGCCCCGACGTGCCCACCGTGCTCGACTGGAAGAGCCCCGCCGGCAAGGACGCCTTCTTCGACTGGTCGCGACCGTGCCTGTTCTCCATCGACAGCGCCCGCAAGATCCTGTGGTTCTGGGAGGCCGGCGCGGCCCGCGGCCCCGGCAACGTCGGCTGCGCCACGATCCAGGGCACGCCGTCGGCGTACCCCGACCCCGACCCCGCCGACGCCACCGGCTACGGCCGCTGCTGGACCCCGCTCGTGCTGGACTGGGACACCGCTTCGCCCGTCGGCGTCTTCTCCGGCGAGGTCACCGGCGCCGCCTGGACGCCCGCGCCCGGTGTCCAGACCCGCAGCTTCGTCGCCATCGACGGCCTCCTCACGGCGCGCTCGGTGCCCGCCTACGTGGGCTCCTTCCCCGACGCCATCAAGCCCGACTGGCCGACGGCCTGCACGGTGACCTACCCGTCGCAGCCGACGCGCGGCTGCACGAGCTGCGATGGCGCCACGCCGGCGATGTCGGCGTCGGGCGGGACCTTCTGGTTCACCGGCGACACCCTCGCCGAGCTGCGCGCGATCCCCGCCGGCGTCTACGTGTGGGACACGAGCCTCAGCCTCACCGGCGCCGCCGTCCGCCTCAACGGCCCGGCCCCCGGCACCGCACCGTTTGCGACCTTCGACATCACCCGCTGGCCCCTGATGACCATCGTCGTCGACGGCAACCTCAGCCTGCAGGGCCGCGCGATCCTCGGCACCGGTCAGGACAAGGCGGCGTTTCCGTCGGTCATCCTCAACGGCAACCTCGACTTCACCGCCGCCGCCGACAAGTTCATCGCCGGCTCGGTGTGGTCGACGGGCAACTGGGACTGGGGCGGCAGCGCGACGAACATCTTCTTCGGCGAGCTCCACCTCAACGGCAACTGGACGATGAATGGCAGCAGCGCCTTCGAGTGGCGCTACCTCAACGGCCTGTCGAGCAGCAGCGTGTTCCCGTCGCCGACGGCGCCGACCGCCATGCCCGCCCTGGAGTGAACACATTGCCGATCTGCCGGGCCGCGAAGGTGCGGCGCCACGGCGTTTGCGCCAGACTGGGCCCGTGGCCGTGCGTGACGACGATCCGATCGACGCCACTCTCGAAGGTGCGCCGATCCCGGACGACACCGGCGAGAGCAGCGAGGTGCTGTGGGCCTCCACCGAGGCCCCCGCCGTCGGCGTCGGCCGCGGCGCACCTCCGCCCGTCACGATGCCGGACATGCCGCCCCTCGCCGCGCCGCCGACGGTGCCAAAGGCGCCGCCCACGACGGCGCCGTCGCCACCGCCGCGCCTGACGGCGCCGCCCACCCAGCGCGCCGCCGCCACCGTCGTCGCCCGCCTCGCCGACGTCATCGGCAGCGACGGCATCTCCTTCGACGCCAGCGAGGCCGACGGCGAGGCCAGCGGCTTCGAGGACGGCGCCACCCGCCCCGACGTCGCCCGCCTCGCGCCCGTCGCCGAGCCGCCGCCACCCCCGCCGGTCGCGCCGGCGATGCGGGCCGTGCCGCCCACCGCGACGCCAGCACCGCGCGTGCCCCGCACCCAGACGCCCGCGCCGCGCCTCCGTCCCGCCGAGCCCCCGCCCGACTTCGACGAGCTCAAGGGCGCGCCGCCGCCGTCGACGCTGCCGCCATCAACGCTGCCGCCGCGCCGCGAGACCCGCGGCCCGATGGTCGGCCTCGGCCTGCCCGGCACCGGCGCGGCCGACGCACCGCTGGCGTCGCCGCCGGGGTCGTCCTCGACGAACCTGCCGCCACGCCGCGAAACCCGCGGCCCCGTCGCTGGCGTCGGCCTGCCCGGTGCGGGTCCCCTCGATCCACCGGTGGCGCCACCGATGACGCCACCGCCGCGGCGGGAGACCCGCGGCCCGACGCCCGGTGTCGGCGGCGCCCTCGATCCCGTCCTGCCGCCGGCGAACGCGCCCCGACGGGAGGCCCGCCCCGCGCGCCCCGCCGGCGGCCCCCTCGACCCGCCCGTGTCCCCGAAGGCCGCGCGCGCCGCGAAGCCCCGCGACGTCGACGGGGCCGCCCCCCGCGACGGCGCCACCGACGCCGACGCCGCCCCGGACAGCGGGCGCAGCCGGGTGCCGATGGTCCTGGCCGCCGTCGTCGGGGTCGCCGTCGTCGTCGTGCTGCTGACGCGCGGCGGCGGCGGCAGCATCGCCGGCAGCATGAACCCGCGCGATGCGCGCACCCTCGCCGACCGCGCCCGCGCCTCCATCGCCCACAAGGCCCGCTCCGACATCGAGGATCCGGTGCGCGGCGTCGCGCGCTCCATCGTCGGCGACGGCGCGCGGGTGGTGGTGCTGCGCGACAAGAACGGCGACGCCTGGCTGCTGCCCGACGGCGGCGTCGTCGTCACCGATGGCCTGCTGCGCCGCCTCTCGAGCGACGCGCAGCTCGCAGCGGTCATCGCCCACCTCACAGCCCACCACGAGCTCGGGCACGTCGGCGACCTCGCCCTCGACCTCGACGGCCCCGCCGTCCTTGCCGCCAGCGCCGCCTCGGCGGGTGTCGACGAGGACGAGGCCGACGCGCGCGCCACCGCCCTGCTCGTCAAGGCTGGCTGGCGCACGCGCGCCCTCGTCGAGGTCGAAGACGCCCTCGGCGCGGGACCGTGGTCGGCGCGCCACAAGCGCCTGACGACGAAGATCGTCGAGGCCGTCGGCCCCGACACCGGCGGCCGCGAAGACAAGGCCTGGTACGAGCGCCAGATCCGCAGCGTGCTCGGCGCGCCCTGACGGCCTGCCCCGCTGTGTCCGCGGCCGCAGCGCCTGTGGCACGGCAGACACACGACACAGCGCAGCAGCGCAGCCACCGCCCGCTCCGCCGGAGCCGGCGACGGCGCAGACGTCGACGACGACGACGACGACGCGGACGGACCTGGCTGGTGGGCGCGGCCCAGACGGCGCAGGGCTTCCGGCATGGGCCGTGCTTTCTGCGGGCGACATCCCGGAGCCCACCCATGAGTCCACTTCGCATCGTCGCCATCGGCGCCATCTTCTTCTGCACCACCATCGCGTGGATGATCCTCGGCAGCACCGTCGTCGCCCGCACCGGCGAATCCGATGGCCGCCTGCGCCACGAGGTCGAGTCCCTGTGGGGCAGCGAGCACCGCCAGGTCCCGCCCCACGTCACCGTCGCCCGCGTGATCACGCGCAGCGTCGTCAATGAGTCCGTCGTCAATGGTGCCGTCACGCGCCAGATCTCGCGGACCACCGAGCGCGTCGCCGACGACGCCGACCTCGCCCGCTCCGCCGTCGACGTGCGCCTCGATCTGGAGCACCGCAAGAAGGGCCTCTTGTGGTGGCCCACCTACACGGTGGACTTCAAGGCCGGCTGGCGCTTCGCCCTGCCACCGGTCCGACTGCCCGGTGGCGACGTCGTTGATGTCGCCGAGGACGTCGTCATCACGATTCCGATGTCGGCGCGCGGCGCCGTCTACGACGGCTTCTTCGTGAAGGTCGACGGCGAGGAGGTGAAGGCCACCGCCACCAACGACAACACGTTCGTTGTCACCCTGCCCCGGGGTGAGCGCCGCCACGTCGACGTCGACGTCGCCTACCGGTCGCGGGGCCTCGGCACCTGGGTCTATGGGCTCGAGCGGGGCGGCACGACCCAGCTGCGCGACTTCCGCCTCTCGCTGTGGTCGTCGGACAAGAACGTCGACTTCCCGGTCGGCACCCTGTCGCCGAGCAGCCGCGTCGACGTCAATGATGGCGACGGCGACGGCACCCGTATCGACTGGCGCTTCGAGTCCCTTGTCACCGGCCAGAACATCGGCGTCGAGCTGCCGGCCCGCCTGAACCCCGGCCCCGTCGCCGCGCGCATCTCGTTTTTTGCGCCGGTGAGCCTGCTGTTCTTCTTGACGGTCATGGTGATCATCGGCGTCGTGAAGGAGCGCTCGCTGCACCCGATGAACTACTTCTTCCTCGCCGCCGCCTTCTTCGCCTTCCACCTGCTGTTCTCCTACCTCGTCGATGTCGTCGAGCTCGCCCCGGCCTTCGCCATCTCGTCGGTGGTGAGCCTCGGCCTCGTGACCTCGTACCTGCGCATCGTGCAGGGGCTGAAGGCCGCCTTCCTCGAGGCCGGCGTCGCCCAGCTCGTGTTCCTCGTCGGCTTCTCGCTGGCCTTCTTCCACGAGGGACAGACGGGCCTCACCGTCGCCATCGGCAGCGTCGTCACCCTCTTCATCCTCATGCAGCTCACCGCTCGCGTCCGCTGGGCCGAGGTCTTTGGCGGCGAGCCCGAGCCCGCGCCCCGCGGCGGCGCCCCCGTCGCGATCCCCGGCTTCGCGTCGACGTCGACGAAACCGATCGCATCCGAACGCGACTGACGCAGCGCGCCGTACGGGCGCATCCGTCAACCGGCCGACGTCAAGCGGGGGAGTCCCCGCTTGTGTCGTCAAATGTAGGTGCGACATCAGGGGGATGCTGCACACCTCCCTCCGTCTCGCGATCGCGGTGTCCCTCCTCTCCCTCGCTGCCGCCTGCGACGGCTGCAGCGACCGCCCCGGCGTCGAGGTCGAGCGCGAGAGCCTGCCGGTCGACATCGACCTCACCGGCAACACCGGCGACGACGACGGCTCCGGCGGCACCGACGACGGCGGCGACGGCGACGGCAACGGCAACGGGGGCGGCAACGGCAGCGGCGACGGCGAGATCGTCGGTGGCGAAGGTGAGGGCGAAGGCGAGGGTGAGGGCGAGGGTGAGGGCGAAGGCGAGGGCGAGGGCGAGGGCGAGGGCGAGCCGCCGCAGCCCGAGCTCATCTGCAGCGACGAGACCTTCCAGAACGGCCAGCGGGTGCCGCCGCGCATCCTGCTGATCGTCGATCGCAGCGGCTCGATGAACCGCACCGCCACCGGCTACCCGGGCACGAAGTGGGAGGCGACCCAGGACACCGTCGGCGCCGTCGTCACCGAGCTCAACGCCGAGGCCGCCTTCGGCCTCATGGCCTTCCCGGCGACGGGCTCGGCGGACCTCTGCGCCACCGGCAACGTCAACGTGCCGATGCAGGACAACGCCGCCACCGCCATCGACCAGAGCCTGACGCCGATGACCGCGAGCGGCGCCACGCCGACGGCGGCCACGCTGCGCCGGGCCCGCACCGTCCTCGACGGCCTGCCGGCGGTCGGCGGCGACCGCGCCGTCGTCCTCGCCACCGACGGCGGCCCGAACTGCAACCTGGCGCTCGACGCCAACACCTGCCGCTGCACGCCCGGCACCGAGTGCTCGCCGACAAACCCGGGCACAGACGCCGACGGCAACGGCAGCGTCCGCACCAACAGCGCCCCGGCCAACTGCATCGACGAGGACGCCGCCGCCACCGCCGCCCGCGAGCTCAACGACGCCGGCTACCCGGTCTTCGTCGTCGGCATGCCCGGCATCGAGGCCCTCGAGGACGTCATGAACCGCCTCGCCGACGCCGGCGGCACGGCCCGCGCCGGCGCCATCCGCTACTACGACGCCAGCACCGCCGATGCGCTGTCCGACGCCCTCGCCGACGCGGCCTTGCGCATCACCACCTGCCGCTTCGACCTGCGCGCCCCGGTGGCCTCCGCCAGCGACGTCACCGTCCGCATCGGCGGTCAGGTCATCGCCAACAACCCGGCCCGCACCTCGGGCTGGGACCTCGTCGACGACGACACCGTCGAGCTGTTCGGCGCCACCTGCACCGCGGGCGCCACCGCCCCCGGCGGCGTCGTCATCAACGCCTGCCGCTGAGCCTGGTGCGACCCGCGCGTCCCCGACGTTCCGCGACGTCGGGGACGCGTCCGTTTCGGGCTACAGCAGGGCGATGGTCTGGTGGGCCTGGGCCAGCAGGACGCCGTCGCGCGTCCAGAGCTGGTCGAGCTCCTCGGCGTAGCCGTCTTCGGCCACGACCGTCTCGGCGGTGACGAGGAGGTCTTCGTCGGCGGCGAGGGGCCGCGGCAGCCCGGCAAAGAACTGCACGTGCCACTCGACGCTGGCGGCGGGGCGCATCGCCGGCAGCGTCGACAGCAGCGCCGGCGGCAGGGCATCGAGCAGGGCCACGGCGACGGCCTCGTCGACGATCGTGACGCCGGGCTCGCGGAAGCGCAGCCAGATGCCGACGCGGCTGGTGCCGGCGGTGCCCGGGGGATCGCCGAGGCCGTAGCGCCACTCGAGATGGCGCGTGAACACAGGCATCAGCGGCATGTCGACGGGGAGGGGCTCGACGTCCGTCGGCGCCGTCGCCTCCGGCATCGTCACCCGCCACACCGTCGCGGTGGCCCGCACGTCGTCGGGGAGGGGGCGCGGCGCCGCGCAGGTGACGAGCGCGGAGGCGATCACGCCGCCGTCGCCCTCGATCTCGGCGCCAACGGTGCTCACAAGGGCCCCCTCCCGGACGAGGCGCGTCGTCACCGTCGCCGGCCCCGGCCGCGCCGGCGCACAGAACGACAGGCTCACGGCCCGCAGGCGACGGCGCGGATCGACCACCTGGCGGACGGCGTTGAGGACGACGGCGGTGACGAGGCCGCCGTAGACGCCGCGCCCCTGGGTCCAGTCCTGGGTGAAGGTGACGGCGAAGCGCCCGTCGCCGGCAGGGCTCGCGGTGGCCGCGCGGAGGAAGGGGTGGGTCATGTAGTCCCCTGTAGCAGCCCGCGGCGGCCCCCGCTGGCGACGGCCACTGTCCCGCTCCGGCCGGTCACCGACGGCGACGACGGCCCTTTGCTAGGGTCGAGGGCGATGAACCCGCAGATGTTTGGACGCTTCCTGTTGCTCGACAAGGTCGCCGCCGGCGGTATGGCCGAGGTCTGGCGGGCGAAGATCACGGGCGAGGGCAACTTCCAGAAGATCATCGCCATCAAGAAGATCCTCCCGCACGTCTCGGAGGACGAAGACTTCATCACGATGTTCATGGACGAGGCGAACATCACCTCGACGATGAACCACGCGAACATCGGCCAGGTGAGCGAGTTCGCTCGCGTCGGCGACACCTACTACATCCAGATGGAGTACGTGTCGGGCCGCGACCTCAAGAGCGTGTGGTCGTGGTCGAAGGCGCGTGGCCAGGTGATGCCCGTCGAGCTGTCGGCCTACATCATCAGCAAGATGTGCGACGGCCTGCAGTACGCCCACGATCGCGGCGTCGTGCATCGCGACATCTCGCCCCAGAACGTGCTCTTGAGCTGGGAAGGCGACGTCAAGGTCATCGACTTCGGTATCGCCAAGGCGACCGAGAAGAGCGGCAAGACGCGCCCCGGCACCCTCAAGGGCAAGTTCGCCTATATGGCGCCGGAACAGATCCGCGGCCTGCCCCTCGACGGCCGCAGCGACATCTTCGCCATCGGTGTCTGCCTCTACGAGATGGTCACCGGCCAGCGCGGCTTCCAGGCCGAGAGCGAGTTCTCGCTGCTCGAGATGGTCAGAAACGTCGAGATCCGGCCGCCGAGCCTGCTCAACCAGACGCTGCCCGCCGAGCTCGAGCGCATCATCTACAAGGCCCTCGCGAAGGACCGGGACCAGCGCTACCTCAACGCCGCCGACATGAGCGTCGACCTGCAGCAATTCATGATGTCGCGCGGTCGCCCGCCGCAGCCCCGCGACCTCGCGGCGTTCCTCCGTGAGAACTTCACCGTCGACTGGGAGAAGGAGAAGGCGCGGCTCGAGTCCTACAAAGACGTCAACCCCGCCGACTACGGCTCGCCGCAGCGGCCCGCCATCACCGGCCCGGCCTCGCCGCCCCTCACCCTCGACGACGACTCGGCCTTCTCGTCGTCCGAGCCCGTGCGGGAGACGTCGGCGCCGCGGCCCATCCCGCAGGCCCCCCGCGAGGTCAGCCAGGTCCGGAAGGAGCCGACGGCGTCGACGGCCACCAACGTCGTGCCCGCCGAGCAGGTGCCGGTGGCGCCGAAGCCGCCGTCGAAGCTGCCGAAGCTCATCGCTGCCAGCGTCGTGGGCCTCGGTCTCGTCGGTGGCATCGGCTTCGGCCTGTGGAAGACGGTGTTGCAGCCAAAGACCAACATCCTCATCACGGTGACGGGGCCGAAGGAGGCGACGCTGCGCTTCGACGCGCTGCCGCCCACGACGACGTCGGGCACGTTCACCCTCGAGAAGGTCGAGAAGGGTCCGCATACGCTCTTTGTCGAGGCCCCCGGCTACGCGCCGATGACGCTGCCGATCGTCACCGAGGGCCAGCCGATGCTGCCGCTCACGGTGGCCCTCAAGCGCCTGCCCGGCAAGCTCGTCGTCACCTCCGAGCCCTCCGGCGCGAAGGTCATCATCGACAACAAGCCCACCGACAAGGTGACGCCGGCGACGTTCGAGCTCGAGGGCGACTCCGTCCACGAGGTGAAGGTCGACCTCGAGGACTACAAGCCCGCCAGCAAGACCGACGTGCGGGTGCCGGGTGCCGAAGAGACCGCGGTGAAGCTGATGCTGAAGCCGGCGGTCGTGAAGCTGCGCCTCGTGAGCGTGCCCGAAGGGGCGAGCGTCAAGGTCGGCGAGGTCGACTACGGCCTCACGCCCGTCATCATCGAGCGCGCCCCCGACGATCCGTACCCGCAGGTCACGGTGACGGCGAAGGGCTGCGAGACGATGACGACGACGGTGCCCTTCGATCGCGAGAAGGCCGAAGACCGCTACGACCTCACGCTCAAGTGCAAGTGAGTCCGTGATCCGCCTCGGGCTCGCCCTGCACCTGCTCACCGCAGCCCCCACGCCGACGACGACGCCGGCGTCGGCCACGCCGCCAGCTGCCCCGCCGTCGACCACAGCGACGTCGTCAAGCACGACGGCGGCTGCCCGCGGCGCCGACGCCCCGCCCCTGCTCGAGGCCGAGGCCGCGCTGCGGGCCGGCATCCACGGCAAGTGCATCGACCTCGCCCGCGACGCCGTGAAGAGCGGACAGCTCGATCCCGGCCCCCTCGCCCAGGCCTGGCTCGTGCGCGGGCGCTGCCACGTCCTCGCGGGCGACCGCGACAAGGCCGAGCGCGCCTACGCCGTCGCCGTGCGGGTGAACCCCGACATCTTCCTGCCCACCGACGACGACGTCCTCGCCCGCGTGCGGCCCGAGGGACGGGCCGCGCAGAGCGCGCTGCGCCTCGAGGTCCGCGCCGTCGTCCTGCACGGCAGCACCGGTACCGTTGAAGGCACTGCTGAAGGCGCCGTCGTCGGCGTCGACGTCTCGGTGCAGGATGACCTCGGCCTTGGCGCCTCGGTCGAGCTCATCGACGCCGAGCGCGGTCGCGCGGTCGCCGGCGCCCCCATCGTCGTCGAGGGCGGCCCGCGACCGGGCCTCGTGCGGGTCCATCGGCTCAGCGGCTTTCCCGTCATGGGGCTGAAGGCGCGCCTGCTCGACAAGGCCGGCAACCGCCTGCGCATCGTCGCCGTCGAGGTCGACGACGACGCGCGCCGCGCGCTGACGGTCGCGGGCGCGCCCGTCGCCAACGCAGCCCCCGCCCGCGAGGTGACGACCCTCGCCTACGTCGGCGCCGGCGTGCTGAGCGCGGGCTTCGCCACCGCCGCCGTCACCGGCATCGCCGCCGCGGTCGCCCTGCAGGCCGACGAGTCCCGCGTCGTCGACGACGAACTGCCCGTGCTGCTCGGCTTCGCCGGCGGCGTCGTCGCCTTCGTCACCGGCGCGGGCCTGATCGTCGCCGAGCGCTGGCCCGACGCGCCGGCCGCCGCGACGACACCGACACCGACACCGACGCCGGCCCCGACACCGGCCCCGACGACGCCAACGACGGCTGCTGCGGTCGGGAGCGTGACGCCATGACGGGCGGCCGACGCGCCGCCGATCGCCGTCGCGAGCGCGACGGTGGCGGTCACGACGACGACAACGACCCGGGCACGACGCCGGGGGCCGTGCCGCACAGCGACTACGTCGAGGTCGACGACGACAGCGGCGTGCGGGGCGCACCCCTGCTGTCGGCCGACCAGAGCGCCGAGGAGCTGCCCGAGGCCTCCGCCGAGGAGCTCGGCAGGGAGCGCTCGAGTAGCCGACCCGCGCCCCGTCAGGTGTCGTCGCCGGGCCGGGTCAGCGCCGCCTCGCGCGGCCCCGTCGTCGACGAGGAGCCCGTCGACGCCGACCGCAGCTTCGCCCGCGAGCTCAAGCGCCGCCCCCGGCCGACGGAGACGCGCTCGGTGGCGCGCCCCGAGCCGACCCAGGTCAAGGAGCTGAAGCCGCTGAAGCGGCCGCGCCACGGCGGCGTCCTCGTCGTCGTCGCCAGCGAGGCCGACCCGCCGGTGGGCACGACGCTGCCGATCGCCATCTTTCCGGCCCTGCTGGGGCGCACGAGCAGCGCCGACCTCCGCCTCGCCGACAAGGCGGTGTCGCTCCGCCACGCCGAGCTCGACTGGGACCCCGCGACGACGACGTTCTTCCTCAGCGACCTGGGCTCGACGTCGGGCACGCTGCGCAACGGTGAGCCCATCGAGGGGCGCGTGGCGCTGGAGCACGGCGACGTCATCGCCGTCGGCAAGACCGAGCTGCGCTTCAAGCGGGCCGAGGCCGTCCCCGCCGAGAAGCCGCCGCCGCCGCCGCCGGCCCCGCCGCCCGACGTCGTCGTCGAGAGCACCGAGCGCCTGCCCGAGCGCACGACGCCGGGGCAGAAGGCGGCCCGAGAGGCCGAGCGCCGGGCGCGTGAAGAGGAGGCTCTCGCGCGCCGCCTGCGCGTGCGCCGCCGCGCCATCGTCGTCATCGTCGCGTCGATGGCCCTGCTCGGTGTCGCCGTCGGCGTGAACCTCGTCGGCGACACCGTCTTTGGCGACACCGCCCCCGCCCAGATCCGCCACCAGGTCGCGGTGCTGCTCGGCGAGGCCCGCAAGCACCTGCAGGACGGCGACGTCGACGGCGCCGCCGCCCGCGTGCAGACGGTGCTCGGGCTCGATGCCAAGAACGAGGAGGCCACGAGCCTCGAGCGGGTCGTGCTCACCGAGAAGAGCGCCCGCGATGCCCTGCAGCTCGCCCTGCGCCTCGGCGACGAGGACCGCGACGACGAAGCCCTCGCGGCCCTGCTGCGGATCGCCGACACGAGCGTGTTCGCGAAGGATCGCGATCGCCTGCGCCAGTCCCTCGCCAGCCGCGCCCTCGTGCGCTCGCTGCGCATCGTCGAGAACCTCCTCGAGCAGGGCCGCATCGACGAGGCCCTCGCCCGCGCCCGCGCCCACGTCGAGCGCTTCCCCGACGACCCGGGTGGCAAGGCGCTGCTCGAGCGGGTGTTGGCGGCCCAGGCCGGCGCACCTCGCGACCCGGCCCTGCTGCCCGCCCGCGCCGCCTTCGCCGAGGGCCGCCTCGACGACGCCCGCGCCATCGCGCAGAAGGCCGGCTACGTCGGCTTCGTCGCCGACGTCGACCGCTTCGCCCGCGCCCTCGCCGACGGCCGCGCCGCGCTCGCGCGCTTCGACGGCGCCGCCGCCCGCGGTCCCCTCGATGAGGCCTTCCGGCTGCTGGGCTCCCTCGGGGCGAGCGCGACGTCGCCGGTGTTCGCCACCGTGCAGAAGCCCTTCGCCGACGCCCTCTACCTCACGGGCACCGAGAAGCTCGAGGCCGGCGACCGCTGCGGCGCCGCCCGCGACCTCTACAAGGCCGCGCGGGTGCTGCCCGGCGACCAGCGCCTGCAGTCGGAGCTGCAGAAGCTCCAGGCCCTCGCCGACCAGGGCCTGCAGAAGGCCCGGGGCGCGAAGTCGCAGGACCCGGAGCGGGCGGCGGCGCTGGCCCGCGAGCACCTGTGCCTCGCGCCGTCGGGCTCGTCGCTCTACGAGGACCTCAGCGCCCTGACCCGGTGACGACGACGCCCGGGAGACTGGGCTACAAGGGCGACATGGCGGAGCTCAAGAATCACTGGCAGGCCTTCGACAGCACCGAGCCGTTGCTGGTCTGGCACCTGCGCCTGCCTGCGCCGTCGGGACCGGCCGGCGACGCCGACGCCGACGCCGCCGTCGACGACGCCCTCGCGGTGCTCGCCGATACCGGCCTGCTCGTGACGCGCCGCCCGCTGCCGGCCGAGGAGGCCGTGTTCGCCGGCGAGGCCCCCCGCGGGGTCTCCGTCGTCACCGCGCGCGGCGCCGGCGGCGCGCTCGTCGAGGAGCGTGCCGATGACGCCGGCGCCCTGCTGCGTCGCCTCGAGGGACCCGGCCTCGACGCCGGCTGGGCCCGCCGCTTCGCCGCCCCGGGGCGTCCCTTCGTCGCCGCGTGGACGCGCCGTGACGCTGTCAGCGTCGAGCTCTGCGTCGGCTTCTTCGCGACGGCGCACTTCGACGCGCGCGACACCGCCGTGCACGAGAAGAACCACGCCCGGCTCGTCGCCGCCCGCGACGGACTGCTGGCCCTCGCGCGTCGACGGGGCGGGCGCTTCACGGCGCCGCTGTCGCTGACGCGCGCGTGACGACGGAGAGGAGCGCGCTCAGGCGCTGACGAAGGCGACGGTGATGACGTCGGTGCCGTCGATGCCGAGGGCGGCGACGTGGACCGGCCCCGGCGGCAGCGCGGCCCGCACGCTCTGCTCGACGGGCGCATGGGAGACCCGCGGCACGCTCGGCAGGCAGGTGCGGCCGACGACGGCGGCGGCGCCGTTGAGGAACGCCGACGCGGCGATGTTGCCAACCTCGGCGAGGGCCATCAGCGCGGTGGTGCCGAGCTCGGCGTCGACGGCACCGGTGAGGCCGGCGACGAGGCGGACGGCCACGGCCTCGTCGAGGACGAAGGCGAGGTGGCCCGGCGCGCCGCCGCTGGTCTCGAAGGCGAGGGTCACGCCGACGCGGGCATGGGCGCGGCCGAGGCGGTGCAGGTCGACGATGTCGAAGCCACCCACGGCGATCGGTCGGCGGAGCAGCCGCGAGAGGGCCGACGCGGACTCCCGCGCGCCCTGCTGCACGACCCGTGCGATGTGATCGTCCTTCGGCGCCGCCAACACAGGGACCACCCTAGCGCACCCGCGCCGATCCGGGGGCCGTTGGAGACACCCGGTCGGGCCGGCCCGCGCGCGTCCCGCGCCTCACTCGGCGTCGAGACGGGTCGGCTCGAGGATGAAGGCGGCGCGGCCATCGGCGAGGATCGCCGCGCCCGCCAGCCATGGCACCGCCGACAGCGGCGCGTGCAGGGGCTTGGCGACGACCTCCTCCTGGGCCGCGATCTTCTCCACCCGCAGCGCCACGAGCCCCTCCGGACCACGCACCAGGATCGCCGTCCCGGCGCTCGCCATCGCGGGCAGCCCCAGCAGGCTCGACAGGTCGAGCAGCGGGACAAGGTCGGCGCCCACCCGCAGGAAGGTCCGGCCGGCGGCGACGGAGACGACGTCGTCCTCGACGCTGAGGGCCGCCTCGACGCGCGCCACCGGCAGCACGACGGCAGCGTCACGACCGATGTCGACGACGAGGACCTGGATGATCGCCACCGTCAGCGGCAGCTGCAGCGTGATGGTGGTGCCCTGCCCCGGCGCGGCCGCGAGGCGCAGCGTGCCACCGAGCTTCTCGAGCGACGACTTCACGACGTCCATGCCGACGCCGCGGCCGGAGGTCTGCGACACCTGCTCCGCCGTCGAGAAGCCCGGCAGACACACGAGTTCGAGAGCCTGCTCGTCGCTCAGCGCGTCGGCGCGGGCCTTGTCGATGAGTCCCTTCTTGACGGCCTTTTCCTTCAGCGCCGCCGGGTCCATGCCGCGGCCGTCGTCGGCGAGGGTGAGCAGCACGCGATCCCGATCGCGGGCTGCGCGCAGCACGAGGCGCATCGTCGACGCCACCCCGCGGGCCGCGCGGGCGTCGTCGCCCTCGTGGCCGTGGTCGACGGCGTTTCGCACCATGTGCACGAGCGGTGCCTGCAGCTCGTCGAGGATTGCGCGGTCGAGCTCGATGTCCATGCCCACCATCGAGAAGTCGACGCTCTTGCCCTGCTGCCGCGCGAGGTCGCGCACGACGCGGGGGAGGCGCTCGGCGAGCAGGGACAGCGGCGTCATGCGCGCGGCGACGACGCGGCCGTGCAGCTCGCGGGTGAGGCGCTCGACCTCGTCGACGAGGTCGGACAGCTCGGGCTGATCGAGGCGCACGCTCAGGGCCCGCAGGCGCGAGCGCGCAAGCAGCACCTCGCCGACGGAGTCGATGAGGTCGTCGAGCAGCGCGGTGCGGACGCGGATCGTGCGATCGACCTCGGCGGTGGCCGCGCCCGCCTTCGCCGCCTCCGGCTCCTTCTCCCGATGCTCGGGCCGCTCGACGCGCACGTCGGCGACGCCCTGACAGCCCCGGGCCCGGGCGACGGCGTCGTCGACGTTGGCGCCGGCGGCGAAGCGCACCTCGAGCAGCCGGCTCTTGCTGAACTCGGGCAGCTCCTTCTGGCGCAGGGCGTCGCCCGACGGCGTCGCATCGACAAAGCCCGACAACGCCGACAGCGTCTTGACCACCACGAACGCGCGCACCTGCGGCGCCGAGGCGTCGGGCGCGAGCTGCACCCGCAGCACCACCGCGTCGACAGCGGCAGCCGACGACGACGGCGGCGGCGACGGCAGCGACGGCGGCGACGGCGTTGGCGGCGGCGACGGCGACGACGACCGCTTGAGGCCCTCGACGAAGGTGGCGACGCGGTCGGCGAGGTCGCCGGCGTCGGGGTCGTCGACGCCGGCCTCGACGCGGGCCACGCAGCCCTCGAGAACGTCGACGCCGGCGAGCAGCAGGTCGTAGGCCTCGGGAGGCAGGCTCTGACCCTGGCGGCCGAGGTCGGCGAGGTCCTCGAGGCGGTGCGCCAGCGCAGCGAAGCGGACGTAGCCCATCGCCGCGCCCATGCCCTTGAGGCTGTGGGCCGAACGGAAGACGGCGTCGAAGCGGGGCCGCAGGACCTCGCCGCCGGCGACGCCTTCGCGCTGGGCCTTCTCGACGGCGACGAGCTCGTTGCCGATCTGCGACAGGCCCTCACGGGCCTCGTCGAGAAAGAGCCGGCGGTACTTGTCGCGATCCATCAGGCTCCGGTGCGCTCATTGAACGAGAAACGCGCAGCCGGGGCCGCGCGTCATCCTTCATCGGCGGCGACGACGACGTCAGCGACCGCGGGCGGCGAGGACCTTCGTGACGACGGCGAGGACGTCTTCGGCCTTGAAGGGCTTGACGATGAAGTCGGCGGCGCCGGCCTCGATGGCCTCCATCACGAGGCTCTCCTGCCCGAGGGCCGAGCACATGACGATGCAGGCCTTGTCGTCGAAGGCGAGGATCTCCTTGGTGGCCTCGATGCCGCTCTTGAAGGGCATCACGATGTCCATCGTGACGAGGTCGGGGCGGAGTTCCTTGTACTTGTCGACGGCCTCGACGCCGTGCACCGCCTCGCCGACGATCTCGTAGTCGCCGCCCGAGAAGATGTCCTTGATCATGTCCCGCATGAAGACGGCGTCGTCGACGATCAGGACTCGCTTGGCCATGTGCACCCTCGAAATGGAGAGAGAAGACGATCGAGGTTCTACACCGAAGGGCAAACACAGACGCAATTTCACGACTTGAGACGACCCCGGTGGCGGGTGGGGAGATATCCCACCAGGGAGAGGGCGAGGCCCTTGGCCGCGTCCCTGCGCCGTGCGACGACGCCCCATGCCGCTCGTCGTGACAGACCGCGTCGTGATCCCCGACGACGACCTGGAGGTCGCCTTCTCCCGCTCGGGGGGCAGCGGCGGCCAGAACGTCAACAAGGTCTCGTCGAAGGTGCTGCTGCGCTTCCACCTCGAGCACTGCACGGCCCTGACCCCGGGGGCCAAGGCCCGCCTCCGCGCGGCCTGCCCGAGCCGCCTCACCGACGACGGTGATCTGCTCGTCACCTCGGATCGCGAGCGGGACCAGAAACAGAATCTCGAGGACGCCCGCAGCAAGCTCGCCGCCCTCATCCGCGCCGCCCTCGTGCCGCCGAAGCCGCGCACGCCCACGAAGCCGACGCTCGGCAGCAAGAAGCGCCGCCTCAAGGAGAAGAGCCACCGCGGCGACATCAAGCAGGGCCGCGGTCGCGTCGGCCACGACGACTGAACCGTCGGCCGCTCAGAAGGCCTGATTGACGATCACGTAGAAGCCCGGGCCGTCCTGCTCGTGCGGCGACGTCGCGAGGTCGGTGCGGATCGCGAAGGTCTTGTTCCAGATGAGCCGGAAGGACACGCCGGCGGTGGCGAGGGGCCGAAACGGCTGCCCCTGCCAGTCGGCGACGTCGTAGCCGATGAGGGCGCTGTCGGAGAACAGCGCGAAGCCGAAGGAGAGGTCCTGGTCGAGGGCGACGACGTCCCACAGCTGGGCCCGCAGCTCGGTCTGGTTCATGAGCTTCACCTTGCCGAGGTAGCGGTGCTCGCGGATGCCGCGGCCGATGGCCGAGCCGCCAAACGCGATCGAATCCAACGTCCCGCCGATGCGGGCGAGCTCCTCGACGGACGGGTCGCCGACGATGACATCGCCGATCACGCGGCTGGCGAGCACGACGCGCGGCGACTCCGACAGCGCGAAGAAGCCGGCAATGATGGCGTTGACGCCGGCGTGCGGCCACGTCGAGCCGGTGAGGGCGTGGGCGCCGCGCACGCTGGCCTCGGTGTAGAAGCCACGCATGGGAAAGACCTCGTCGTCGCGGTCGTCGACGATGACGCCGACAATGGGCACCGACGAGAGGCCCGGCTCACCGGCCGGGAAGTCTTCGGCGTAGCGCGAGCCCGGATAGGGACCGGCGTGGGTCGGGTCGCCGGGATACGTGAGCGAGCCCCGCCAGCCGACGAGCAGCTCGGTGCGCAGGGGCTTGTCGCGCAGCCACAGCCGATAGAGCAGCGTCGCCTCGGGGCGGATGAAGCGCATGAGGTGATAGCGCCGCGAGAAGGTGTCGAAGGCGTCGTCGTCGCGCGTCGGATCGTCGACGAGGCCGTGGGCGATGGCTGCCGCAGCGGCGTCGCCGGGATCGCAATCGACGCTGTTGCCGACGCCACAATAGTTCTGCGACACCGTCGCGAAGTAGCGCAGGCGGGCCCAGAGACGGCCGGGCGTCCCGAAGGGCTTGAGGCCATCCCAGGTGATGGCGTGGGCCTGCACCAGCTTCGACGAGATGAAGATGTTGAAGCGCAGCTCGTCGCGAAACGGCTTCACCCCCTCATGGTGGTGGTAGAAGCTGATCACGCCGCCGGTGCCGAAGCCCTCGTCGGTGTTGAACGTCGCCGTCGGCACCGCTGCAAAGGTCCAGCGATGCCCCTCATCCGCCGCCGTCGATGGCGACGGTGGCGCCGGCGCCTCCGGTGTCGACGACGACGAAGACGGCGCCGCTGCCGGCGCCTCCGGTGTCGACGACGACGAAGACGGCGCCGCTGCCGGCGCCGTCTCCGCTGCAGGCGCGGCCGCCGCGAGGGCGACCGCGACACACCACCCGAACGCGCTCACGGGACCACGGTGACGAGCCCGGCGTTTGCCGGCTGGAAGCCATCACCGCTGCCGCCGATGTCGCAGTAGGTGAAGCCGAGGCCACCATCGAGGCTGAAGCGGAAGGCATAGCGGTACTGGCCGGGCGCCGTGCGGTCGAACAGGAACTGGTACTCGTCGTCGTTGCCGAAGCCGCCGGTGTTGGCGACGTTCGGCAGCGCCGGCGCGAAGGAGAAGGCGTTGCCGGCGGTCGGGTCCGGCGGCGTCGCCGCGTCGTCGGCGATACCGAACTCCGCCACCACGCGCGACGAGAAGCCCGGCTCGGTGGTGATACCGGGCTCGAAGATGCGACCGAAGACGAAGAGGCTCTGGCCCGAGGTGAGCAGGCTCGGCGTCGTCGGGAACTGGATGTTGCAGAAGTCGACGTCGTTGGTGACGAAGGTGACGCGCAGACCCGCCGTCAGCGTGGCGACGTCGCCGCCACGATCCGCCGTTGCCGTCACGCTGACGTTGAAGATGCCCGGCGTCGGCGGCGTGAAGTCGCAGGCAATCGTCGTCGGCAGCGTGTAGGTGCACGAGGCAGTCGGGATGGCGGTGTCCCCGACACGGACCGTGGCGTTGAGGGTGAAGTTCTCACCGGTCAGTGTAAGGCGCGTCGGCACGAGGACCATCACGTCGTCGGGGTTGACGGCGGTGATGCGCACGACCGTGGGCGCGTTCTGCTCGCCGGGGCTCGGCGTCGGGTCGACGTCGAAGTCGATGGCGTTGTCGTTGGTGTCGGTGGAGAGCAGGTCGCGCGCCAGGGAGAAGCTGCTCGCGACGTCGATCGTCGGGGTACCCTCGGCAATCGCGAGGCTGCCCGCGACGTTGCCGTAGCCAAGCAGGTCGAGGCGGGTCGCCCCATCGAGCAGCTCGACGCTGTCGGGCCCGTTCTCCGGATCGAGGTTCGCAGCGCGCAGGTCGGAGTTCGGAACATTCGTCGAGCCGTCAGCGAGGGCGTCAGCCAGCACGAGCAGGCCGTCGATTGGCGCGCGAGTGCCAATGGGCAGGCTGAAGGCCCGGAAGGTGTTGGCCTGCACCGTACCGTTCTGATTCAAGCCCCGAACCACCAGGTCACCAAGATCGGCTCCGCCCGGTGCGGCGAGCTCGATGAAGGCATTGCCATCGTCGGCTCCATTCGGGTCATAGAGCACCTCATTGATGACGGTGGCGGCGCGGCAGCCGTGGTTCGGCAGATCGAGGGAGTTGTCGGCGCGGAAGCTCAGACACCAGGCCAGCGGGCTGTCGTTGCCGTCGGCGGTGGCGCGGGCCGGGTCGAGCTGGGTCGACAGCGCGACGCTGCCGACGAAGTCGGTGGCGGCGAGGGTGCCGCTCGTGACGACGCTGGCGAAGTCGACGACATCGACCTCGGTGCCATCGAGCAGCAGGGCAACACGGCCGCCCACGTCGCCGAGGTCAGCGGCGCCGGTGAGGCCGAACGTCGCCGGAGCGGTGCTCGACAGGCTCGCGCGCTCGCCGACGGCGAGGGTCGCGGTGCGGGTCGTGAGGCTGAAGGTCGCGGCGCCGATCTGCAGCGTCAGCCGCGTGAGGTCGATGGCGCGCGGACCGATGTTCTGCACCTCGAAGACGTCGTCGCTGGTGCCGACGAAGCGGACCTCGGTGAGGATGAGGGCGTCGAACTGACCGCAGCCGGCGATGGCGTCGCAGACGCCGTTGAGCGGGCAGCGGCCGTTGTCCGGGGTGTTGCTGATGGTGCCGGTGGCGGCGTCGCAGGTGTCGACGGTGCAGTCGACGTCGTCATCGACGTCGACCGGCACGTGGCTCACACCGTCCGTGGCGTCACAGCTGTCGATGGTGCAGGCGTCGTTGTCGTCGACGATGGGCGGCGTGCCCGCGACGCAGCCGAGGCCGGCGTCGCAGCGCTCCTCGCCGTTGCAGGCGTCGGCGTCGGCACAGAGGGCGTCGTCGGGCGTGTGGGAGACGCCGGAGAAGGGATCGCAGGCGTCGACCGTGCAGGGGTTGGTGTCGGCCGGATCGATCGGGGTGTTCACGGGCGAGCCGTCGGCGGCGCAGGTGTCGATGGTGCAGGCGTTGAAGTCCTCGGGGTCGCTGAGCGCGACGCCGCCGCTGCCGTCGCAGGCCTCGACCGTGCAGGGGTTGTTGTCGGAATCGCGGTCGATGGTGCCGACGCAGACGCGGTCCTCGCAGACGCCGTCGAAGAGGCAGAAGAACGGATCGGCGCAGGCGCCGCCCTCGTTGAACGGCACCTCGATCACCTGGTCGAGACCCTCGTCGCACACAAACAGACCACAGGGGTTGTTCACGTCGAGGGGCCCCTCGGGGATCAGGCCGTCGACGCAGCCGCGGGCGTCGGCCAGCGGCGAGCCGGGCGCGCAGAACTCCTCGCCCGTGCAGAAGAGGTCGTCGCTGCAGTCGGCGTCGACGACGCAGGGCGCTTCACCCTCGCCTTCACCCTCGCCCTCGCCCTCGCCCTCGCCCTCGCCCTCGCCCTCGCCTTCACCTTCACCTTCGCCTTCACCCTCGCCTTCACCCTCGCCTTCGCCTTCACCCTCGCCTTCACCTTCACCTTCACCTTCACCTTCACCTTCACCTTCACCTTCACCTTCACCTTCACCCTCGCCCTCGCCTTCACCCTCGCCTTCACCCTCGCCTTCACCTTCGCCTTCGCCTTCGCCTTCGCCTTCGCCTTCACCCTCACCCTCACCTTCACCTTCACCCTCACCTGCACCTTCACCTTCGGCCGGATCGGGGGGCGGTTCGCAGGCCAACGCCGAAGAGAGGGCGAGCAGCAGCAGGAGCCAGGGAGCGCGCATGTGGACCTCACGTGTGGAGAGACGGCGGGAGTCTAGCGAAGCGGGCCGCCGTGGACAGTCGGTGCCACCTGTCCGATGTAGGTGCGGGCCCTCCATCGCTCCGAACGCTGTCCGCTCGGCCAACGGGAGCAGTAGCATCGGCGCCGCAGGGGGTTCCCGTGCGTCAGTCCGAGACCGAGCTTGTCAGCATCCTCGAAGCGCCCGGCATTGCCGTGCGTGCCAGCCAGCCGCCGCCATCCTTCATGGCCGGGTCGCTCGACGTGGTGCCCGTTGCCGAGCTCGTCGGCCTGCTCGTGCGGCAGCGGCTGACGGGTCGGCTCGACGTCACCACCGCCGCCGGGGTGCGGGCCCTCTACTTCGAGGGCGGCACCTATACCGGCTCGACGAGCACCTTCACCGCCGATCGCTTCGGCGAGGTCCTGTGGCGCAACGGGCACCTCAGCCTCGACCAGCTCGCCATCGCCAGCGAATACGTGAAGCAGGAGCAGGGCAAGCTCTTTGGCCGCGCCCTCGTCGAGCTCGGCTTCCTCGACAGCGGGCGACTGCGGACCTGCCTCGTCGAGCAGGCCATGGCGGTCTTCCAGGCTGCCTGCCTCGAGGACCGCGGCACGATCGCCTTCGTCAAGGACAGCTACCACCGCCAGCCGCTGCGCTTCGGCACGTCGACGGCCGAGCTCGTCCAGCAGGCCCTGAAGCAGGCCGAGGCGCACCGCGCGGTGCTCGCCCGGGTCGGCCGCCTCGACCGCCCGTTTGCCGTGGCGAAGGCCGGCTCCATCGTGCAGCGGCGCCCCGGTGACGGCGACGACGGCTTCATGATGGCGCCGCGGACGACGACGCTGGATGAGGCCGAGCAGGCGATCGTGCAGTTGGCCATGTCGGCGAAGGAGCCCCGCACGGGCCTCGAGCTCATCGCAGGGTCGGGGCTCGGTCAGCAGGATGGCGCGCGCACCCTGCTGCAGCTCATCGAGAAGGGGCGGCTGATCGCGAAGGCCCCCCCGGCCGATCAGGAGACGCTGCTGCGCCGGCTCTGCCAGGCCGTCACCCTCGCGATGGAGGCCCTCGACGAGGCCGGCTTCGGCGTCGCCGACAACGTGCGGGACCTCGTCGAGAATCCACCGGCCCACCTCGAGGAGGCCCTCTCCGGCCTGACCCTCCGCGACCCCCTCGACGCGGGCACCGTGCTTGAGCAGGCGCAGTTCCTGCCGGGCGGCATCTTCGAGATGAACGAGGCCCTGCAGGCGATCCTCGACGAGGCCCTCGCCCAGGCCGAGGACATGCTGCCCCCCGAGCTCACCGCCAGCATCCAGCGTCGGGTGAACGCCCTCGTCGCCCCCTGACCCGGGCCTTCCCCATCGGCCCGCGGTCTGCGAGCACGCCGGCATGCCCGACGTCATCGACGACGACCTGCTCCGCTGGCTCGCGCCCCTGCCCCGCCCCGACGATCGGCCGGTGCAGCTGCGCTGCAAGCCTGCCGCCGTGCGGCACCTCAAGCAGGGGCACCCGTGGCTGTTCGACGAGGCCATCACCCACGCATCCCGCGACGCCGCGATGGGTGACCTCGCCGTGCTCAACGACGAGGACCGCAAGGTCGTGGCCCTCGGCCTCTTCGATCCCCGCTCACCCATCCGCGTGAAGGTCCTGCACCACGGCAAGCCCACGCCCATCGACGACGCCTTCTTCGCCCGCCGCGTCGGCGAGGCCCTCGCCCGCCGCGCACCGCTGCGCGCTCCCGGGAGCGACACCGACGGCCTGCGCCTCGTCCACGGCGACAACGACGGCCTGCCGGGCTTCGTCGTCGACCAGTACGGCGACACCGTCGTCATCAAGCTCTACAGCGCCTGCTGGGTCCCGCGCCTGCGCCAGGTGGTGCCGCCCCTCGTCGCCGCCATCCACCCGCGGCGCATCGTGCTGCGGCTCTCACGTGGCGTGGCCCGCCATCCCGGTGACCTGCATGGTCTGCGCGACGGCGTCGTCGTCGCTGGCCCACCGCTGCAGGGCCCCGTCACCTTCAAGGAGCACGGGCTGGTGTTCTCCGCCGACCCGCTGCTCGGGCAGAAGACCGGCTTCTTCCTCGATCAGCGCGACAACCGCGCCCGCGTCGAGGCGCTGTCGCGCGGCAAGCGCGTGCTCAACGTCTTCTCCTACTCCGGCGGCTTCTCCCTCGCCGCCGCCCGCGGTGGCGCCGCGAGCGTCACGAGCGTCGATCTCAGCCGACCGGCCCTCGACGACTGCGTCCGCCACTTCGATCTCAACCAGCACCACGCGAGCGTCGCTGCCTGCCCGCACGAGGAGCTGTGCGGCGACGCCTTCGCCATCTTCGAGCAGCTGCGCGACGCCGGCCGCCGCTTCGACGTCGTCGTCATCGACCCGCCGTCGTTCGCCAAGAGCGCGGCGGAGGTCGACGGCGCCCGCGCCGCCTACGCCCGCCTCTGCGGCCTCGGCCTCGGCGTCGTCGACGACGGCGGCCTGCTCGTGCTGGCCTCGTGCAGCAGCCGCATCACGCCGGTGCAGTTCAGGGAGACGATGACAGAGGCCGCCGCGCGCAGCGGCTTCGACCTCGGCGTCGTCGAGGAGACGGCCCACGCCGTCGACCACCCCGTCGGCTTCCCCGAAGGTCGCTACCTCAAGTGCCTGTTCTGTCGTCCGCAGCGGCGCTGACGTCGACCGTGACGGCTACCAGAGCATGATCGTGCGCGGCCCGAACACGTGGGCCACGACATGCTGGTGCTCGATGACGCCGAGGCCGGCGAGGCCCACGAGCACGAGCCACACCCCCGACACGAGCTGGGGCAGCCGCGGCAGCCACGGCGCCTTCGTCGTCAGCAGCGCGAGGCGGACGCCGACGACGGCGGGCAGCAGCGGCACCGTCGTCATCAGCACGAGCAGCCACATCACCTGGGCGCCATGCGACGCCGAGCCCGACGTGGCCGCGAGGCTCAAGGCCCACACGACGATCATGCAGGGCAGAAACGACATCGCCACGCCAAACAGGTACGGCCGCCCCCGCACACGTCCGGCGAGGCGCGCGAGGCCGCCGCTCGCCCGGGCGACGACGTCGTCGACGCGGTCGCGCAGCCCCCGTCGCCGCAGCGACGAGAGCCGCACGTCGGGCGCGGCCCCCTGCGGCAGGAGGCCCACGAGCAGGACCGCCGCCATCACAAGGGCGAACGCCGCCGTCGCCCGCGCAAACACGTCGCCGACGACAGCGCCGGCGCTACCGACGATGGCGCCGAGGACGCCAAGCCCGGTGGCCCGCCCGAGCTGGTAGCGCAGCAGGCCAAGGGTCGCCTGGACCGTCGACGGCGCGCCGCCACCGACGACGCCGCCAACGATGGGCCCGCACATGCCGGCGCAGTGGAAGGCAACCCAGAGGATGCCCACCGACGCCAGCTGGGTGAGGGCCGGGTTCTCCACGACGTGGTCTACTTCGTCGTCGGCGCCAACAGCTTCGTCGTCGGCTGCTGCACGCTGCCGTCATCGTCGGCGCGGATGGTGAACGTCGCCGTGGCCCCCGCCGGCAGGGCAGCGTCGGCCTTGAAGCGCAGGACCGCCGGCACCGTGCGCGATTCCTCGGGTTGCAGGGTGATGGTCTTTGGCATGTTGGTCTCGACGGCGACGGGCGTGTCGACGGTGAGGCTCACCGTCATCGGCTCACGACGCTTCGACACGACGTGCAGCAGGACCGGGTTGGTCACCATGCCGTCGCTGACGATGTAGGGCGGGCCCGGCGGGCGCACGACGTTGGCCTCGAAGTTCACGCGGCGCGAGATGGTGAAGGTCGCGACCGAGAGACCGACGAGGACGGCGATGCCGTAGGCGACGAGGCGGGGCCGGATGAAGCGGCGCTTCTCACCCGAGAGCCCACGCAGCGAGTCGGTGCGGACGAGACCCTTTGGACGCCCGATCTTCACCATGACCTCGTCGCAGGCGTCGGCGCACTGGCCACAGCCGATGCAGTCGAGCTGCAGACCATTGCGGATGTCGATGCCGGTCGGGCACACGGCGACGCAGCGGCGGCAGTCGACACAGGAGCCCGCAGCGGGATCGGTGGCCTTGCCGCGCGGCTCGCCGCGACGCTTGTCGTAGCCGATGGTGTAGGTGTCGTCGTCGGCGAGGACGCTCTGCAGGCGGCCGTAGGGGCAGATGATCAGGCAGGTCTGCTCCCGGAACCACGCCATATCGAAGAACAGGATGCCCGAGATGAACATCGAGAAGCCGAAGGCGAAGGGGTGGTCGGCGGGGCCCTCGGTGATGAACGCGACGAGCTCGCGGGCGCCCGTGAAGTAGCTCGCGAGGGTGTGGCCGATGAAGAGGGCGAAGGCGGCGAAGATGCCATTCTTCAGCAGGCGCTTGCCGAGCTTCTTCGCCGACCACGGCGCGTCCTCAAGGGCGCGGCGCTCGCGATCGTTGCCGTCGATGGCGCGCTCGATGCGCCGGAAGATGCCCTCGAGAAAGACCGTCTGCGGGCAGGCCCAGCCGCACCAGAGGCGGCCCATCGTCGTCGACACGATGAACAGGGTGATGCCGATGCCCGTGAGCACGAAGAACAGCAGCGGGCCGTCCTGGGCGTTGAGCGTGAGGCCAAAGAGGTGGAAGGAGCGCCGGGCGATGTCGAGGCGGACGAGCGGGTCGCCGTTCACCGAGATCCACGGCAGCACGAGGTAGAGCAGGATGAGGGCGTAGAAGACGATGCGCCGGGCACGGATGCGCGGACCCGTGACGTCGGCGGGGTGGACCGTGAGGCGATGGCCGTGGTCGTCGATGATCGCGAGGCGATCGAGGGTGGGTCCGTTGGGCTTCGCCATGGCGTCTCTCCTGATGGCCACCACCGGGGCGGCCGCTGCGCGCTCGGTTCATGAGAGCCGCGCATGATGTGTTTGGATTCGCACGCCCATGCAGATCTGCCGCAGCATCTCACACGGTTCATCGATGCGACGAGGCCCGCAGACGCAACACGCGGTCACGCTGCGGGCCTCTCACGGCTTCAGCCGATCAGCCCTCGGGGGTGCCTTCCGGCGCCTTGCCGGGGAGGTTCTTGCCCTTGAGGGTGAGGATGAAGGCGACGACGTCCTTCGTGCCCCCATCGCCCAGCGTGGGGCCCCAGGCCGGCATGCCCTTGGCGACGACGCCGTTCTGGACGACGCCGAAGATGGCCATCGGCTTGCCGCCGTGGACCCAGGCGTTGTCCGTCAGGTTCGGACCGACGAGGCCCTCACCGTTCTGGCCATGACACGCCGCGCACGTCGACGTGAACGTCGCCTTGCCGCGGGTGACGGCGCCTTCGTCCTGCATCATAGCCGTCAGTGTCGCATCGTCGAGCGGACGGGACGCCGCGATGCGGGCCTGCTGGTCGGCGTGGGCCGCGACATCGGCGCGATAGGTCTCGCGGATGAGCGGGAGCGCGCCGGCCGTGTGGTAGACGAGCCAGTAGACGATGGCGAAGAAGATGGCGCCAAACAGGGTGAACAACCACCAGTTGGGCAGCTTGTTGTCATGCTCGATGATCCCGTCCACCTCGTGCCACACGGCGGTCGGGGCATCGGGATGCTTGCTCTCGGTGCTCATGGAAGTACTCCTGACAATCAGTGCGAGGGGGAGGCCGACGACGAGGTGACGTCGTCGAGGAGGGGGAGGGCCGCGACGGCCGAGACCTCGCTGGCTGGCTTCTTCAGCGCACGCACGGCGGCGATGAGGAAGAGCACCAGGAAGAGGAACATCGCGGGGACGGCCATCCAGACAAGCTCATGGCCGATGAACCAGCTCTTCCACATCACTTCACCTCCGCAAGCGCGAGGGGATTCGCCGGGTGCTTTCCGAGGCGCTGCAGGTAGGCGATGAGCGCCACCAGCTCGCTGTTCGGCTTCGCGTCGACGCCGTTCTTCTTGAGGTCGGCGACGATCTCACCCTGCTGCAGCGTGAGCGTGTTGGTCGCCGACGCGACATCGGCCTCGCTGTAGGGCACGCCGAGGGTCTGCATCACCCCGAGCTTCGCCGTCACCGCCGCCGGATCGATCTCCCTGTCGGCGAGGAAGGCGTAGGCCGGCATGTTCGAGCCCGGCGACGTCGCGCGGGGATCGATCATGTGCTGCCAGTGCCACAGGTTCGGCATCTTGCCGCCGGTGCGGGCGAGGTCCGGACCGGTGCGCTTGCTGCCCCACAGGAACGGGTGGTCGTAGATGAACTCGCCGGCGGTGGAGGCCTCGCCGTAGCGGAGCTTCTCCATGAGCATCGGGCGGATCATCTGGCTGTGGCAGGTGTAGCAGCCCTCGCGGACGTAGATGTCGCGACCGGCGAGCTCGAGCGGGCGGTACGGCGTGGCGCGCGGACCCTCGAGCGTCCCGGCCTTGTCCTCACGCATCACCGTCGGGACGATCTCGACGACACCGCCGATGACGACACCGAGGAGGGCGAGCACCGAGAACACCAGCGGACGGCCTTCGAGGAGGCGGTGGACGCCCTTGTCGGAACCGCTGGCCGCCATGAACCAGGCCACCGCGCCGATGGCGAGCAGGAGGCAGAGGAACACGACGGTGCTGATGGCGTTGCCGACGAAGAAGCCGACCGAGACGAAGACGCCGACAGCCGAGAGGATGATCGGGCGCGAGAGGAGGAGGTCCTTGACGCTGACCTCTTCAGCCTTCGGCAGCGGCGCCACCTTCACGATCGTCTGCACGCCCTGCTGACCGGCGACGGTCTTCACGAGGTTGTAGACCATGATGAGGAAGCCGACGAGGTACAGCGAGCCGCCGATGAGGCGCAGCATGTAGAGCGGGCGGATCGCGACGAGGGTCTCGACGAAGCCCGGGTACTGCAGGGCACCCTCGGGGGTGATGGCGCGCCACATGAGGCCCTGGGTGATGCCCGAGACCCACATCGACACGGTGTAGAGCAGGATGCCGAAGGTCCCCATCCAGAAGTGCGCGTCGGCGAGCTTCTCGCTGTGGAGCTTCGTGCCGTAGAGGCGCGGCAGGAGCCAGTAGAGGAGGCCAGCGGCCATGAAGCCGTTCCAGCCGAGGGCGCCGGAGTGCACGTGGCCGATGATCCAGTCGGTGTAGTGCGCGAGCGAGCTCACGGCCTTGATGGAGAGCAGCGGGCCCTCGAAGGTCGACATGCCGTAGAAGGTCACGCCAGCGACGAGGAACTTCAGCACGGGCTCACGACGCACGCGATCCCAGGCGCCGCGCAGCGTGAGCAGGCCGTTGAGCATGCCGCCCCACGACGGCGCCCACAGCATGAGCGAGAACAGCATGCCCATCGACTGCGCCCACTCCGGCAGCGCCGTGTAGAGCAGGTGGTGCGGACCCGCCCAGATGTACATGAACACGAGCGCCCAGAAGTGGATGATCGAGAGACGGTAGCTGTAGACGGGGCGGTCGGCGGCCTTCGGCAGGTAGTAGTACATGATGCCGAGGACGGGCGTCGTCAGGAAGAACGCGACGGCGTTGTGGCCGTACCACCACTGCACGAGCGCATCCTGCACGCCGGCGAACACGCCGTAGGACTTGATGCCCGCGCCGAACACCGGGATGGCGAGGTTGTTCACGATGTAGAGCATCGCGACCGTGAGGATGGTGGCGATGTAGAACCACAGCGCGACGTAGAGGTGCTTCTCGCGGCGGACGGCCATCGTCCAGAAGAAGTTGATGGCAAAGGCCACCCACACGAGCACGACCATGAGGTCGATGGGCCACTCGAGCTCGGCGTACTCCTTCGACTGGCTGATGCCGAGGGGCAGCGTGAGGGCGGCGGCGACGATGATGAGCTGCCAGCCCCAGAGGTGGATGTTGCTCAGGAGGTCGCTCGCCATGCGGGCCTTCAGCAGGCGCTGCGACGAGTGGTAGATGCCGGCGAAGACGCTGTTGCCGACGAAGGCGAAGATGACGGCGTTGGTGTGCAGCGGGCGCAGACGACCGAAGCTCAGCTCGGGCAGCAGGTTGAGCTGCGGAAAGGCGAGCTGGGCGGCGATGATGACGCCGACGAGCATGCCGACGGCGCCCCACAGCACCGTGAAGCCGAGGAACTTCCTGACGACGTCGTCGTTGTAATGCACCTCATCCAGCGGGCCGGATGGGCTTGTGGTGGTTTCGGTACTCATTGCTTGCTTCTCCGGGTCAGTGGTGAAGGGTCGGAAACGATCAGGGGGTGTCGTCGTCGAGCGGCAGCGCCCGCAGGCGGTCGGCGTACTCGTGCTCGCGACGGGCGAAGGCCCAGAAGAAGCCGAGGATCGCGAGGGTGACGACGCCTCCCGAGACAAAGAGGGTGAGGGTCAGGGCATTCACGCGACGGCCTCCCGGGCACGGACGAGGGACGACGACGGGATGGTCGTCGTCACGGGGACGGGCGCGCGCACGAGGGCGAGCGCGAGCAGCAGCAGCGACACCGACATCGCCGGCATCAGCAGGGCGACAAGCAGCGGCGTCAGCAGGCCCATGAGGCCGGCGGCGACGACAGCGGCGTTGTAGACGGTGGCCACCGAGAGCAGCGCGATGAGGGCCGTGCGCAGCCGGCGGGCGACCTCGACGACGTCGACGACGCTGCCGAAGGCGCCACCCTGCGACGAGCCGAGCAGGATGAAGTCGGCGCGGGCCGGCAGGTGCGGGCGGTCCGTCGCCGGCACGCCGCAGACCGCGGCGGCCTCGAACATCGCCGCGTCGTTGACGCCGTCGCCGACCACCAGCACATGGGTGCTGCCGAGACGACGCACGAGCGCGGCCTTGTCCTCCGGCTGACACGGGGCGAGCACGCGCTCGGCCGGCACGCCGACGCGGGCGGCGAGGGCCACGGCGCGCTCGGCGCTGTCACCGGAGGCCACCCACACGTCGAGACCGGCATCCTGGAGGCGACGCAGCGCCGCCGCCGCCCCCTGGCGCAGGGCCTCGGCGAAGCCGACGACGGCGACCTCGCGGCGGCCATCGGCGTGCTCGACGACGATGCGGGTCAGGCCGGCATCGCCGTCGTCGCGGCCCACCTGCACCCGCAGACCGCCCACCACGCCGCTGAGGCCGACGCCCGGGGTTTCCACCACGTCTTCGACGACGACGTCGACGCCGGCGTCACCGAGGACGCGGGCGAGGGCGCGGGAACGGCCGTGATTCGAGCGGGCCACGACGGCGGCGACGGCGGCGCGGGCCGCGTCGGAGAGGGCATCGAGGCCCGGGCGGGAGGCGATGTCGACGACGGGCTCGTCCTCCGTGAGGGTGCCCGTCTTGTCGAAGACCGCGTGCTGGACGGTGAAGGCGCGCCACCACAGGCGCGCGTTGCGCACGAACACCCCGCGCTCGCGCAGCAGCACCGTGGCCCGCTCGACGGCCAGGGGCGCAGCGATGCCGAAGGCGCAGGGGCAGGTCACGACGAGGAGGGCGGCGACGACGGCGAGCAGCTCCTGCGGCGGCGCGTGGCGCCAGAGGAGCGCGCCGAGGCCGGCGACGCCAAAGGCAAAGACGACCCAGGCGCGAGCCAGCCACGGGAAAAAGCCGGAGGCGACGGTGCGCTCCTCGTCGTCGTTCTTCGCGTCGCGGGGCCGCTCGGCGAGCAGGGCCGACAGCCGCGTCGACGAGAAGGGCCGGGTGGCCTGCACGACGCAGCCGCGGGCATCGACGACGTGGGCGCCGGCGGCGACGGCCGCGCCGGCCCCGAGCTGCACCGGCTCGCTCTCGCCGGTGAGCCACGCGAGGGACAGCGCGCGCGGGGCGTCGCCAATGCTGGCGTCGATGACGCCGTCGACGGGGACGAGCTCACCGCGGGCCAGGAAGAGGCGGTCGGCCACAGCGATGTCCTTCACGGTGCGCCAGGTGAGGGCGCCGCGCTCGTCGATGCGGCGGACCTTGAGGCCGGCGATGTCGGCGTCCTTGCGGGTGAGCAGCTCGCGGTGGCGCCACACGAGGCGACGCTCGACGAGGCGGCCGGCCAGCATGAGGGTGACGAAGACGGCGACGGTGTCGAAGGAGACGACGGCGCCTTCGCGGGCGGCCAGCACGTTGGCGATCGACGCCGTGATCATGCCGGTGGCGATGGGCAGGTCCATCGTCGGCGCGCCCTGCCGGACCGACGCGAGTGCGCCGCGCAGGAAGGGCCAGCCGCCGACGACGACGGCGAGGAAGGAGGCCCCGCCAGCGAGCCCCATGAAGAGGCGGCCGAACTCGTCCTCGAGGGTGAGGCCGAGAAAGAGGGAGAAGCTCGCAATCATCGACGTCATCGCGAGCAGGGCGGTGACGCCGAGACGGAACAGGAGGTCGTCGCCGCGGGCGCGGCCGTCGGCGTCGCCGCTGCCGGGGGGCCGCACGCGATGCCCCACCGTCGCGAGGGCGGCGGCGAGCTTCTCGGGCTGGAAGTCGGGGGCGACGGCCAGCTCGAGGGTGCCGCGGGCGGGGTTCAGCGTCGCGGTACCGACGCCGTCGACCTGACCGGCCACCTTCTCGACCAGCCAGGCGCAGGAGGCGCAGCTCACGCCGTCGACGTCGATCTCGAGGCGGCAGGGGCCGGCGCCAGCGCGGGCCCGGGCGGCGGCGACGACCTCTTCGAGGGCGGCGCGCTCGCCGTCGTCGACGCTGACGCTCTGGACCGGGCCGGGAGCGCCGCCAAGGCTGTCGAAACGCCCGAGCCCGAGCCCATCGATGACCTTGCGGGCCGACAGGCAGCCGGTGCAGCAGAACACCCGGTCGCCGTCCACGTGAACGGTTTCACCGGCCAGGAGGGGGGCGCGGCAATGGCTGCAGGTCGACGAAGAAGAAGGCACGTTCGGCTCCTAGGCATCGACCGTGCCGTCGGGAGCGTGTCGAGTGGCGGGAATACGCGGCGTCCGGGTGCGATCGCACAACGCGCCGCGGCAGCCTTCCGCGGGGCCCTTTGGGTGAAAGCGCACAGAGAGCGGGTCAATCCGCTCGGCGGACGGGTGTACGCTCGGCCGCTGTGGACGGCAGCGCAGGCCAGACGACGGTGGCGTCGACGAACGATGTGGAGCGAGCGGTCCGGTGCGGGGCCTGTGGTCTTGTCCTCACGTCGAGTCGTGCGGGCTGGTCTCACGAAGATCGTCACATCCACGACTTCGTCAACCCCGACGGGCAGGCCTTCACCATCCGGCTCTTCGCCGAGGTCCCCGGCGCCATCATGCAAGAAGACGTCGTGGTTCCCCGGGACCGCGTGGGTCTACGCGCTGTGCAGCGGCTGCCGTCGCCAGGTGGGCTGGCGCTACGGCGGCGTCGCCGACTTCTGGGGTCTCATCGCCGACCGCATCGTCGACGATTGATGCCGCGCCTCAGAGGCTGACGCAGGGTGCGCCGGCCTCTGGGGTTCTTGTCAGTCGCGACAGAGCACGAACCACGAGTTGAACGCCTTCTCGCCCTGAAACGCCGCGCCGATGCTCGCGTGGGTCGACACCCTGCGCAGGTAGTCGCGCATGCCGCGAAACACGAAGCGCTGCAGGCCACGGCTGTTGTCGACGACGGCAGGCCAGCCGGCGGCGACCGGGGCGTCGGGGACGAGGAAGTAGTCGACGACGACGCCGCCGCGCTCGGCCCAGACCGGCAGGGCGTCGGGCCGGCCCGTCGTCGGGGTGGCGACAAAGTAGCCGGGGCCGATGAAGCGACGGGTGGCGCCCTCGTTGAAGCCGAAGAGGCGGGCGCTGCCGTCGTCGGCGCGGCACATGTGCTTCTCGAAGCGGCGGAAGGCCGGCAGCGAGTTGATGCCGTGATGCACGACGGGCTGCAGCGGCGGCGTCGACGGCGGCACGAGATCGTCGAGGGTGAGCGGGGGCGACTGCGCGGCCCGCTCATAGAGCGCCCGCTGCTGCGTCCGCGACAACGACAGCAGGGCGCTCTTGCGGGCGTCGCCGCCGGCCTCGTCGAGGAGGGACGAGATGGCCGTCATCGGCGCGTGGGGATCGCGCAGCAGGTGGCGCAGGGCGGTGGCGACGGTGTTGCTCATGGGGTCATCGTCCAAAGAGACGCCGCCACAGGCTGCGCGACGGGCGCAGACCGGCGAGGGCCTCGTCGAGGGCGGCGGCGAAGGCACGGCAGTCGGCGTAGCGGACGGCGCGGTCGGGGGCGAGGGCCGACAGCACGACGTCGTCGAGGTGCGAGGGCAGGCCGGGGCGCAGCGGGGAGGGCGGCGGTGGCGGTCGGCGCGTCGCGGCCGCGATCTCGAGCTCGGTCTTGCCGTCGAACGGGAGCCCGCCGGTCAGGCAGCCATAGAGGATGACGCCGATGGCCCACACGTCACTCTGCGGGGAGGGCGCGTCCTGGGCGAAGAGCTCGGGCGCCATGTAGCGCAGCGAGCCGACGCGGCCGCTGCCAGCGTTGAGGTCCTTGGCGGTCGCGGCGCCGAAGTCGAGGACGACGAGCTCGTCGCGGACCTCGCCCCGTCGCTCAAGGCGGCGGCGCGCCGACGGGGTGCGCACCATGACGTTGCCGGGCTTGAGGTCGCCGTGGACGACACCCTGCTCGTGGGCCGCGGCGACGACGTCGCAGAGGCTGCGGGCGACGTCGAGGGCGCGGGCCGGCTGCATCGGCCCTTCGTTCATCACGTCGCCAAGGGTCCGCCCCTCGATGAGCTCCATCGTCAGCGAGCGCAGCGGCCCCTCGAAGGTCTGCTCCTCGTGCAGCTCGAAGATGCGACAGAAGCCGGGGTGGTTCACGCGACGCGAGAACAGGATCTCGTTCTTGAAGCGCTCCACCACCGTCGGCGACGCCATCGGCGAGAGGACCTTCAGCACCACCGGCAGGTTCAGCGACGTGTCGGTGACGCGATAGACCGTCGACCACGCCCCCTGCCCCACGACGGCGTCGATGCGATAGCGGCCGACGAGGTGGCCCACCGGCAGCGTCGCGCGCGGCGTGGCACCGCCCGCCGGCGTCGTGAGCGTCCCGGTGGGCGCCGCCGCCGTCGGCCCCGTCGAGGAGGCCAGCGACGAGGTCTGGCTGTCCTCGTCGGAGATGGCCGTGGAGAAGTTGGGGGGGATGGTCGTGTCGGTCACGGCGCGGCCTTCCCGTCGACGACGTCGCCGGCCGGACCACCGGCGAGCACCACCGGCAGACGGCCCCGCGCGGGCTTGTTGCCCACCACGACGGCGGCGGCGGCGGCGGCGCTGTCGTCGCGCCAACCGAACGCGCACAGATAGGCGTCGACACCGGGGAAGGCATTGATGAGCCACGGCGAGCCGAAGCTGACGACGACGACCTTCACGCCCGGCAGGGCCTGCTGGACGGCCTTCACGATGGCGATGTGGTCGCCGGTCTGCAGGCCGATGACGACGACCTCGGCGCCCTCCTCGCGGGCGACCTCGACGACGCGCTCGCTGTCCCTGGCCGTCTGGGCCTTCGTCGGCGCCGACGGCAGCGCGACGGTGCGGGCGCTCACGCCCCGCTGCAGGCCCCGCAGGAAGGCCCCGAAGGGCGCGGCGGCGACGACCTTCGGCGGCGTCTCCCCCTTCTTCTTCAGCGGCACGATGGCGGCGTCGTTCTTCACGAGGGTGACGGCGCGATCGGCGACCTCCTGCAGCACCCGCCGATCCGACTTCGCGAGCGCCGCCGTGGCCTCCTCGACCGTCGGCAGCGCGCGCGTGAAGAGGCCGTAGCGGGCCTTGTGCTCGAGGACGCGCCGCACCGCCTGGTCGAGGCGCTCCATCGGCAGGCGGCCCGTCGCGACCGCGTCGAGCAGCGCGCGCTGGACCTCCTTCTTCTTCTCCGGGAACCACAGCACCATCACCATGTCGGCGCCGGCGAGGACGGCGCGCACGGCGGCCTCACCGGCCCCGTACTTGTCGATGACGCCCTGCATCTCGAGGCCATCGGTGATCACGAGACCATCCCAGCCGAGGTCCTCGCGCAGCACACCGGTGAGGACCTTCGCCGACACCGTCGCCGGGACGTCGTCGCCCTCGGCCACGCCGGGCAGCGCGATGTGCGCGGTCATGATGGCTGGCAGGCCGGCCGCAAAGCCGCGGGCGAAGGGCCGCAGCTCGACGGCGTCGAGGCGGGCGCGGTCGTGGTGCAGCACCGGCATCGCGTAGTGGCTGTCGGCGTCGGTGTCGCCGTGGCCGGGGAAGTGCTTGGCGACGGCGACGATGCCGGACTCGCCAAGTCCGGCGACGTAGCCCACGCCGATCTCGCCGACACGGTTCGGATCCCCACCGAAGCTGCGCACCCCGATCACGGGGTTCTTCGGGTTGCTGTTCACGTCGAGGACCGGCGCGAGGTTCATGTTGAACCCCCACCAGCGCAGGTCCTCGCCGAGCTGACGACCGACACGGCGGGCGAGCTCGGGGTCGTCGGTGGCGCCCAGCGCCATCGCCGACGGCAGCACGATCGCGTCGCGCTTGAGGCGCACGACGCTGCCCCCCTCCTGGTCGACGGAGACGAACATCGGCACCGACGTCGGCACGGTCGTCGGACAGGTCCCGAGGCACTTCACCTTCGGGTCGTGGTCGCGCACCGCCCGCACCAGCGTGAGCGTCTGCTCGGGGCCCTGGATGTTGCGCGTGAAGAGCGCCACGCCGCCGGGCTGCATGTCGTCGAGGAAGCTGCTGATCGTGCCATCCATCGTCGTGCCGCCGAAGCCCAGCAGCAGCAGCTGGCCGACCTTCTGCTCGATGCTCAGGCGCTCGACGATGGCGCCGACGTCGACGCCATCGATGGCCCACGGCGGCGGTGGCGACGGCGGCAGCGGCGGCAGCGCCCGCGACGGCAGGGCCACCCACAGCAACAGCGACGCGAGGACGAAGGAGGCCCGCACGGCCGGAGCATAGGCCGCGCGGGCGCGCCGACGAAAAAACCCGTCAGGGCCGGGGATTGCCCGCCGGCGGAGAGGGAGACGGCAGAGGCGAGAGCGGCGCCGGCGGCGACGACGACGACGACGGCGGCGATGGCGGCGCCGTGAACATCGGGGGCGGCGGCGCGCCGATCGGGGCGGGCTGGTGGCCCAGGCGGGCGAGGCCGGCCTTCGCGCCGGCGTTGTCGGGGTCGTCGAGCAGGACCCGGCGGAACTCCCGGGTGGCCTCGGACCCCATGCCGAGGATCTCGAGGGCGTAGCCGGCGAAGAGGCGGGCCCGCAGGTCGCGCGGGTCGAGGATGAGGGCCCGCATGTAGTGCACGAGGGCCCGCTGCTCGTCGCCAGCGCGGTGCCAGGCGTAGCCGAGGTTGACGATGTACTTGGGCTCGGCGGGCACGAGGCTCGCGGCCTTCTCGAGGTTGTAGATGGCCTCCTGGTACTGCGACGTCGTCAGCAACGCCGCCGCCAGGTGGTTGCGATAGGGCGCGTTGTCGGGGTCCTGCATGACGGCGCGCTTGTAGGCCTCGACGGCGACGCGGGCGCTCGTGCCGCCGAGGCCGGGGTCGGCGGCGACGCCCTCCTCGAAGGCCCGCCGCGCCTCGGGGCTGCGGTGGATGAGGCGACCGCTGCGCATGTCCGGCGTGTCGTTGTCGGGATAGGCGCTCGTGCGGCAGATCTCACGGCAGCGGGCGCAGGCGATGTCCTCGGCGCGGGCGGCCCGTGACCACGTCGTCGTCACGAGGAGGGACAGGGACAGCGGGGCGAGCAGGCGCAACATGGCGGCAGCATGACCGAACGCAGCGGGCGGCGCACGTCGCCACGTGACGTCAGCGCGGCGCGTCCGGATCGGCCGGCACCTCGGACAGCGCCCCGGGCGATGGCGGCGGCGACGGTGACGGTGGCGGCACCGACGGCGACGACGGGCGCGGCGGCAGCGGCGCCGTCGGCTCCACGACCCGCCCGGCGAGCAGGATGTGGCGGGGGCGGCTCAGCGTGAGGGGATCCTGCAGCGGATCGCCCTCGACGAGGACGAGGTCGGCGCGGGCGCCGGCGCGCACGACGCCGAAGGCGCTGCCGGGCACGAGACGGGCCGGCGTCGACGTCATCGCCATGATGAGCGGCATGGGGCCGAGCCCGGCAGCGACGAGGGTCGAGAGCTCCTTCTCGTAGCTGCTGCCGGCCCAGGTACCGGGGATGGGACTGTCGGTGCCGACGGCGAGGGGGACGCCGGCGGCGATGAGGTCGGCGAGGTTCGCGGCGCGATCGGCGCGGGCGGCGACGAGGTCGTCGCGCATCGTCTGGATGACGGCGGCGTCGGGCGGATCCTGCACGGCCGCGAGGACGTCGGCGGGCACCAGGGCGGCATCGAGGGCGCTCGGCGTGAAACGCCGCTCGAGCAGGTCGGCGGTCGTCTCCCACATCGCGGCGGTCGTGACGACGACGACACCGCTGTCCTTGAGGGCCTGCACCTGGTCGGCCGTGAAGCGGCCACGCCGGGGCAGGTGGGCGAGCATCGTGGCACCGGCGCGAGCGGCGATGACGGCGTCGTCGACGTGGCCGGCGTGGACGGCGACGGTGTGGCCGCGGGCCCGGGCCTCCTTCACGAGGGCCGTCAGCAGCGCCTCATCGAGCATCGGCTCGACGGCGGGCACGCGATCCACCATGATCTTCACGAAGTCGACGCCGGCGTCGTCGACCTCGTCGAGGATCGGGCCGATGTCGTCGACGGCGGCGACCTGTGGCAGGGCGAGGCGCACAAGCCAGGCCGGCGCATCCATCAGCTCGTCGGCGAGCGAGAGGGGGTAGCCGTCCTTTGCCGTGATGACGAGGTGGGTGTGCTTGAGGCGCGGCCCGGCCAGCGTTCCCTCGTCGACACGCTCGGCGAGCGTCCGCATGGTCTGGGCGTCGCCGCCCATGTCGAAGGCCGTCGTGACGCCGACACGCAGCAGGCGCTCGAGGTTCTCCTCGACATCGAGACCGCGCACGCCGCGGGGGGCGCCGTCGCCACCGACGTGGACATGGGCGTCGACGAAGCCCGGCAGCAGCGTGAGGCCGCGGCCGTCGATGACCGCGGGGCCGCCGGGCGCACGACGGGGGGCGCCGCCGCTGTGCTCGACGATGCGGGTGATGCGCCCGTCTTCGATGATGACGTCTTGATGCGGCCGGGGTGCGGCGCCCGTGCCGTCGATGACCGTGACGTCGCCGATGATGAGGTCGTCGTCGGCGCCGGCCGTGACGACGTGGCGGACGGGAGCGCAGCCGACGACGCCGATGGCGACGGCAGTGACGATGGCGCGACGCAGGAGGGCGCGCCGCATCAGGGCGCGACGCCGCGCTCGGCGTGGTAGCTGGAGCGCACGAGGGGGCCGGACTCGACGTGCGCGAAGCCGAGGCTGCGGGCGTAGTCGCCGAGGGCCGAGAACTGCTCGGGCGTCACGTAGCGCATGACCTCGTGGTTCCACGAGCTCGGGCGCAGGTACTGACCGATCGTGAAGATGTCGACGTCGTGGGCGCGGGCGTCGCGGATGGTCTGCATGACCTCATCGTCGGTCTCGCCGAGGCCCACCATGATGCCGGTCTTGGTGCGGATCTGCGGGCGCAGCCGCTTCGCCGTCTGCAGCACCTGCAGCGAGCGCTGATAGACGGCGCCGGAGCGGATCTTCGGCGTGAGGCGCTCACAGGTCTCGAGGTTGTGGTTGAACACCGCGCCCCGGCCACCGGCGAGCAGCGCGTCGAGGACGATGGCGATGGACTCGGGGCTGCCGTGGAAGTCGGGGGTCAGCACCTCGAGCGTGGCCTCGGGCAGGCGCTCACGCACGGCCTGCAGGCAGCGGGCGAAGTGGCGGGCGCCGCCGTCGTCGAGGTCGTCGCGGGTGACGCTGGTGATGACGACGTGCTTGAGTTCCATCAGGCCGGCGGCCTCGGCGAGGCGGGCGGGCTCGTCGAGGTCGACGGCGCGCGGCGTCGACGAGGTCTTCACGTCGCAGAAGCGGCAGGCGCGCGTGCACTCGTTGCCGAGGATCATGAAGGTCGCGGTGCCGGCGCTCCAGCACTCCCCCATGTTGGGGCAGGCCGCCGACGAGCACACGGTGTGCAGGCGGCGCTCCCGCAGCAGGGCCTGCAGCTCCGTCGTCCGGCCGGCGCCGGGCGCCTTCACCCGCAGCCATTCGGGCTTGCGCACGAAGGCAGTCTGGGAGACCTGGGGATCGGGGACGTCGACGCCGATGATCGGAAGACCAGCCATGGCGACGATGTAGGTGGCGACCGCGGCCTCCGCAACCGCTACACTGCCGCCGTGTCCGTCCGGCCGCTGCCGATGGCCTGCCTCGTCGCCGTCCTCGCCGGCGTGGGGTCGGCCCGTGCCGTCGACCCCGTCGAGCCCGCCGCCGTCGACGCCAGCCCGGAGACCGCCGTCACCGTCGACCCCGCGGGCGCCCCCGCCGACGCCCCCGACACCGACGAGACCTGCCCGGCGCCCCTGCCCGGCACCCTCACGGTGGACACCTCGCCCTGGACGGTGGTCAGCGTCGACGGCGTCCTCATCGGCACGACGCCGCTGTTTCGCGCCGAGCTCGCCGCCGGCCCCCATACCCTCGCCTTCACGAACGAGGCCCGCGGCGTCGCCGTCGTCGAGGAGGTCGTCATCGAGGAGGGGCGGCACCACAAGCTGAAGCTGCTGCTTGCCCCCGACGACAAGGAGACGTTGCTGTCGGCGCGGCAGGACGACGCCGCCGACCTCGCCTGCATCGACGAGGAGGAGGCCGGCTTCATCAGCGTCCAGACGACGCCGTGGTCGCGGGTCTGGATCGATGGGCGACTCGTGGGCGTGACGCCCCTGTTCCAGCAGAAGGTGCGGGCCGGCGCCCACGCCCTGCGCTTCAAGGGCCCGGCCGGACAGGTGCTGTCGACCCGGGTCCAGGTCGGGGCGGGCGAGGTGCTGAAGGTGGCCCTGCCGCTGCCAGAACCAGCCGACGACGGCCTCCCCCTGCGCTGACGCGGGCTACCCCACATCTCCCCACATGTGGCAGAGCCGTCGACGCACGGATCTGGCCCGCCCCCGCCAATCCCCGGGCAGTCCCCCCCCCGGAGGTCCATGTGCTGCGTCTGCGAACTGCCTTCCTGCCCGCTGCCCTGCTCGCCCTGCTCGGCGGCCCCGCCTGCATCATCATCTCCACCGACGGCGGCGGCTGGAGCGACGACGGCTGGGACGACGGCTGGGATTGCGTCGAGAACTGCGCCTGGGACGACCGCGACGGCGACGGCCTCAGCGACGACGACGAGGACCGCTGCGGCACCGACCCCGACCAGTGGGACAGCGACGGTGACGGCACCTCCGACGCCGACGAAGACGTCGACGGCGACGGCGCCAGCAATGGCGACGAGTGCGACAACGGCTCCGACCCGACCGACCCGACCGACCCCGTCGACCCCGCTGAAGGCGAGGGTGAAGGTGAAGGTGAAGGCGAGGGCGAAGGCGAAGGCGAGGAGCCGCCGCCGCCGCCGCCGTCGGATCGCGATGGCGACGGCCTGAGCGACGACGACGAGGAGGCCCGCGGCACGAACCCCGACGTGTGGGACACCGACGGCGACGGCCAGTGCGACGGCGCCGAGGAGGCCTGCGGCAGCAGCCCCCTCGACCCGTACTTCACCTGCGGGTGAAACGGCGATCGGATCGTGATAGCGAGGTGCCCATGCGCCTTGCTGTCCTCCCCCGCGCCGCGTCGACCCTGTCGGCCCTGTCGGCACGCACCCTCCTCGTCCTCGCCGGCGGCTGCCTCTCCCTCACCGGGGGCTGTCGCTTCGGCGAGGCGCAGTTCTCGTCGAGCTTCGCCGACGTCGGCTTCGATCCGGGCGGCACGGTGTTCTCCTACGTCGACGCCCGCGACGCCGCCCTCGCCGAGGAGGCCGACCCGCCGGTGGCGGTGGCGATGACGTGGATCGTGTTCGACCCGTCGAGCGACCTCGGCGACGTCGACGGCGCGAGCCTCTTTGGCATGTCCCACGAGATGTCGCTGCGCGACGCCCTCGCCATCGTCTTTCCGCGCCAGGGCGCCCTCGACGCCGGCGAGTCCTTCAGCGCCACCGCCGAGGGTGAGGTCGTCGTCGACGGCGACCTCGACTTCGCCCTGCACCTCGCCCCCGAGCGCCTCGACGCCGCCTCCACCTACGCCGACGTCGTCCCCTTCGGCAGCCGCCGCACCCTCGAGGTCGAACTCGACGCCGTGTCGTTTGCCGACGCCGACGCCGGCCTGAGCGGCACCCTCACGTTGACGTTCGACGCCGTCGAGGGTCTCGACCCGGGCAACGCCCGCAAGGGCAGCATCGAGGGCCGCTTCCGCGCGCCCCTCGTCGCCGAGCGCACGGCGGAGCGGAACCTTGCCCTGCTGCGCGACCAGACCCCGGTGCTGCCGCTGCCCCTCGACGGGCGGGGCGCGCCATGAGGCGCCTGCTGGCCCTCGCCGCCGTCGGCCTCGCGAGCGGCGGCTGCGCTGTGTCCATCGAGGGCGACTTCGACGGCGTCGTGTTTGCGCCCGGCCAGTCGGTGCAGGCCATCCTCGACAGCCACACGATCCTCGAGCGTCGCGGGGCGCTCGTTCCCGTCGAGCGGGCCCGCTCGAACATGACGGTCGACCTCTGGCTCTCGGGCGCCACCGTCCCCGAGGCCGACGCCTGGCGTGAGCTGCCGAGCGACCGCCTCCTCGACGTGCGCAAGGACCTCGCGACCCACGACCTGCTCGTGCTGCGCGGCATCGACTTCGACACGATGCAGGACGACGTCCGCGTCCTGACGGCGACCACCAGCGACGCCGACGCCGCCGCCGGCATCGCCCGCGGCACCGGCGACTTCGACTTCTTCATCGGGCAGCCCGTTCCCGTCGACTTCGCCGAAGACGGGCTCGCCGGCGGCATCACTGTCGAGCTCAAGGACAACGTCGTCGTGCGCGAGGAGCCCCGCGGCGGTCGCCTCGAGACCACCATCGTCATCACCCGCGAGCGCGCCGCCGGCCAGCCCGCGAGCGACCTCGCCGGCGGTGAGGTCACGCTGCGGGTGTCGGTGCCGCTGGCGCCCGAGCGGCTCGGCGAGGCGAACCTCGCCGTCGTCGATCCGATTGCCCGCTGCGTCGCCGAGCGTGGCCCCGACGCCGGCGCCGCCTGCGCCCGCGTCCCGGCCGAGCCCGTCATCGACGAGCGCGGCAGCCTGTGAGCGCGCGGGTCGGCACCCTCGTTGGTGTCGGCCTCGGCGTCGCCGCCCTGTCTGGCGGTGCGCTGTCCGGCTGCGCCCTGCCCCCGGCCGAGGCCTGCCGCGCCTATGTCGCCTGCCAGGCCGCCGTCGACGACAGCGTCGACACCGGGCCGTGGGACGAGGGTGGCAGCTGCTGGACCCTGCCCGACACCGCCCGCCGCTGTGAGGCCCAGTGCCGGGCCGCCCTCGAGGCGCTGCTGGACACGCCCGATCCGCCGCAGGCCTGCCTCGACGGCGCCGAGGCCGCCCTCGCCGACGGGTGAACCGCCACGTCGACGGCGCGACGGGCTATCGTGGCGGGGATGCTTCGATCCTGGCGAACCGGTGTCTGCCTTGCGGGGACGCTCTCATTCACGGCCTGCTTCAACGCCGCGATCGCCGACGACGCCACCATCGCCTGCGGCGGCAACGCCGACTGCCCGACGCCCCTGGTGTGCGCCAGCCTCGTGTCCCGCTGCGTGGCGCCAGATGGCGATCGGACCGCACCGGCGGTGGCGTCGTCGACGTTGTCGGCCCGCCGCATCGGCGCCGCGGGTCGGCTCGACGTCGACGTGGTCACCGATGAGCCCATCCTCGACGGCTCGCTGCTGCAGGTCGGCGCGGCCACCATCGCCCTCACGCTCGCCGACCCCGCGACCGGCGGCCGGGCCGGGATCGACGCCGCCGCGCTCGACGGCGAGGGCGTGTACCCGGTGAGCGTCCTGCTCGTCGACATCGCCGGCAATCTCGGCGCCGCCGTCCTTGGCACCCTCGAGGTCGACGCCACCGCGCCCGCGATCGAAGACGGCAGCCTCACCGTCGTCGTTCAACAACCGGCCGGTACGGCGACCGTGGCCGATCCACCCCTCGCCCCCGGCGGCACCATCGACGTCCGCTTCCGGCTCGACGACCTTGCCGCCGTCGTCGACCGGGTCGCGCTCGTGAACGACAGTGGCGAAGACATCGCCATCGGGTTCATCAACCGCACGAGCAACGCCTGGCATTTCGCCCTCGCCTTCGACGACGCCGTCGCCGATGGCCCCCGCTCCCTCGTCGTCGACGCCCGCGACGATGTGGGCAATGTGGCGCGCCTCGTCGTCGCCAGCGTGGATGTCGTCGGCAGCATCGTCGACACCTGCGTCGCCCTCGATGAGGCCGGCGCCCCGCTCTGCACCGACGCCGACGGCGACGGCTTCTTCGGTCCCGGCGAGGGGTGCGCGGTCGGGCAGGCCACCGACTGCGACGACACCCGCACCCTCGTCTTTCCCGGTGCCGTCGAGGTCGCCGGTGACGACATCGATGATGACTGCGACGGCACGCTGCTGTCCTTCGACGATGCCGAAGCCGAGGGCCGCGCCATCTTCGTCGCGCCCGATGCGCCCGTCGATGCGGCCGGGACCCGCACAGAACCGGTCGACCTCGTCGTGGCGGCGGCCCGGGCCGCCACGCAACGGGCGACGCTCCACCTGCAGGCGGGCACCTACGCGCTGCCGGACGATCGGGTCTTCCTGCACGGCTCGATGGTCGGAGGCTACGGCCCGGACTGGCAGCCGGGGAGCACGCGCACGACGCTGGTGGCGCTCGATCCGGTCGCTTTCGACGCCGACACCTCGGGGAACCTCGCGACGCCGCCGCTGCTGCTGCGGAGCCTCGATCTGCGGGGCGTCTTCTGCATCGCGGTCATCGCTCCGCCCGAAGGGCCCCTGTTCGTCGGCGACCTCGACGTCGAGAACGAGGACTCGAACTGCACGAGCGTGACGGCCTTCCTTGTCAGCGGCCCGGTCGTGCGACTCGTCGACAGCCGAATCCGCCTGGTGTCCACCGGCACCGGTGATGCCCGGGGCGTCAACGGCGGCACCGATGTCCGCGTCATCGACACGACCATCGAACTGGATGCGCTCTCGGGTGGCGCGATCGGGGTGGGATCGCCGGAGACGGGGCTGGTGGCGCGCAGCCGCATCTCGGTCCGGGGCGACGAGGTGATCGCCGTCCAGGGCGCCCTTGACGTCGTCAACTCCCACCTCCAGGTCTTCGGCCGCCCCACGCGCCAGATCTTCTTCGGCGATGGTGGGCTCGCTGGCGACGGCGTCTTCGCCCACAACACCATCGAGGTCGACGGCGAGCCTGGCACCCGACTCTTCGGCGTGTCCAGCAATGGCGGTGTCATCGTGGCCAATGACGTCGTCGTGAGGGGCCACGGCGATGCCGCCGCGATCCGACTCGAAGATTTCCGACCCGTCACGGCGGCCCTGCACCACAACCGCATCGCGCTTGAAGGGGGCGGCTGCGTCGTCGGCCTCGGACGCACCGGCGCCACCTGCGTCTCCCCCGACGACTGCAGCGTCTGCGGCGCGAGCGTCGGCAACACCGTCGCGCCCGCGTCGCCCGCCCCGGTCTCGGCCATCGCGCTGGGTGCCCCCTCGACGACGGCCATCGACGTCGACGGCGCGTGTCGGCCCGCCGTCAGCGGCCCCGGCGCGCAGGCAGCGCAGGAACGGTGATGCATCCGCCCGCCGGCGGAGTAGAACCACCGCCGGAGTCCCCATGAGCCGCGCCCGCATCGTCGGTCTCGTCCTCGTCGGTGTCGGCGTTGCCGCCGGCATCACCACCTTCGTGCGCACCCGCGCCGAGGACGCCGAGGCCGTCCGCACCGCCGTCGCCGTCGAGCGGGGCATCACGAGCCGGGTGGTGGCCCAGGGCAAGGTGCGGGCAAAGACCCAGGCCGAGGTCTCCTCCGAGGTCGGCGGCCGCGTCGCGCAGGTCCACGTCGAGGTCGGCGACGTCGTGAAGCCCGGCGATCCCCTGTTCGCCCTCGACGGCGAGCAATTGCGCAACGCCGTCGACCAGCTGCAGGCCGCCATCGCCAGCGCCGAGGCCGTGCTGCTGCGCACCGACGTCGCCGTGAAGGAGGCCGAGCGCGGCGTCGCCCGCGACAAGGCCCTGTTCGATAAAGGCGTCCTCGCCGACGACGCCCTCAAGCTTTCCGAGACGCGCCTGGCCTCGGCCACCGCCGAGCGCGCCAGCGCGCTGGCCAACGTCGAGCGCACCCGCATCGACCTCTCCCGCGCGAAGGATGCCCTGCGCCGCGCCCGCGTCACCTCGCCGCTCGCCGGCACCGTCGTCGCCGTCGGCGTCGAGGTCGGTCGCGTCGTGTCGTCGGGCACCGGCCTCAGCGCATCCCCCGACGCAGCACTCGGGCTGGGCCTCGGCGGTGGTCCGGGCGCGCCGGTGATCGTCGCCGACCTCTCCGAGCTCATCGTCAAGCTCGACGTCGACGAGCTCGACATCTCGCGCGTGCGCCCGGGCCAGCAGGCCATCATCAAGGCCCAGGGCCTCAAGGACATCGAGTTCGAGGGTGTCGTCGAGAAGGTCGGCCTCATGGGCAGAGACGCCATGGGCGCCGTGCTCTTCACCGTCGAGGTGAAGGTCACGGGCAGCCGGGCCAGCGGCAGCCGCCCCACGACGGGACCCGGCGGCGACTCCCTCGAGGGCCAGGCCCCGGTGGTGCCCGCCCCCGCCGACGTGCTGCGCCCCGGCATGAGCGCCCAGGCCGAGATCGAGGTCGAGCGCCTCGAGAAGGCCACGGCCATCCCCCTCGCCGCCATCCTCGAGGCCCAGAAGTCCGACGAGGGCGAGCAGCCCGACCGCGTCGTCGTCGTCGAGGGCGACGCGACGGCGAAGAACGCGCTGCTCGTCGCGACGGTGCGGCCGGTGAAGCTCGGGCCGTCGGAGGGCGAGGCCATCGCGATCCTGTCGGGCCTCACGCCCGGTGAGCGCGTCGTCGAGGGCCCCTACCGCGTCCTCAAGCTCCTCGAAGACGGCGACAAGGTGAAGCTCGAGCCGGCGAAGGACGACAAGGACAAGGACAAGGACAAGGACAAGAAGGACGACGACGCGGCCCCGAAGAAGGACGGCGCGAAGAAGGACGACGCGAAGAAGGACGGCGCGACGCCGTGACGACGACGACGACGACGACGACGCCCGGGGCGCCGACGGCCGGCCCCCTCATCCGCATCCGCGGGCTGGCGCGGCACTACAGCATGGGTGGTGAGGTGGTGCGGGCCCTCGACGGCGTCGACCTCGACGTCGCGCGCGGCGAGCTGGTGGCCATCATGGGGCAGTCGGGCTCGGGCAAGAGCACGCTGATGGCGCTGCTGGGCTGCCTCGACACGCCGACGGCGGGGTCCTACGAGCTCGCCGGCATCCCGGTGCAGGAGCTCGACGGCGACGACCTCGCCGAGGTGCGCGGGCGCCTGATCGGCTTCGTCTTCCAGAGCTTCCACCTGCTGCCGAAGCAGAGCGCCCTCGAGAACGTGACGCTGCCGCTCATCTACCGCCGCGGCGATCCGGTCTCGCGGGCCGAGCGCCTCAAGCGGGCCGAGAAGGCCCTGCAGCTCGTCGGGCTCGGCGAGCGCATGCACCACCGGCCGACGGAGCTGTCGGGCGGTCAGCGGCAGCGCGTCGCCATCGCCCGCGCCCTCGTGCACGAGCCCGAGCTGGTCCTCGCCGACGAGCCCACCGGCAACCTCGACAGCCGGACGACCGAGGAGATCCTGCAGCTCCTCGTGGACCTCAACCGCCAGCACGGCCGTACGGTGCTCATCATCACCCACGAGCCCGACGTCGCCGCCCGCTGCGATCGGGTCATCACCCTCAAAGACGGCCGCGTGAAGGACGACGTGCGCACGCCGCACGCGCCGCCGTCGACCTGAGGGCCACCGATTGGCGACCCCGCTGACGGCGTGCTTCACTGCCATCGTGCCCGTCCGTCGCCTCCTCCCCGTGACCCTCGCGCTCCTCGGCACAGGCCTCGCCGATCCCGCCCGCGCCGTCCCCGCTGCCGTCGATGTCGCCCGCCGCTACGGTGACGCCGTCGTCGTCGTCACGCGCCCCTGCCCGGCCCCGGCCGCCGCCGGCTGCGTCGGCGAGCACAGCCAGGGCTTCTTCGTCTCGTCCGACGGGCTGCTGGCCACGGTGCTGCCGGGGGTCAAGCGTGACGACGTCGTCGACGTCGGCGACGCCGCCGCGGGGCGACAGGGACGGGTCGTGGCGAGCGACGACGACGGCCTCGCCCTCGTGCAGCTGCAGCCAGCCCCCGACGCGCCGATGACGGCGCTCGCCGTCGCCGAGGACGCTGGCGCGCCACGTCGATGGCTCATCGGGCTGCAGCGGGATCACCGCGGCGTGCAGGCCGTGGTCGGCGGCGAGGAGCGCGGCACAACGCTGCTCGTGCCGGTGCCGCGCGGGGCGCCCGTGCTCGACGAGGCGCTGCAGGTGGTGGCCATCGCGCGACGCGGCCGTGGCGGCGGCTCCATCGACGTCGTGCCCGTCGGGCGCCTGCGGACCCTCGCCACGCGGGCTGCCCGCGAGGCAGCGACCGCGGCGACCGCTGGCGGCGTCAGCACCGGTCCATGAAGCCGACCTCGACGCGATGATCGCCGTCGACCTCGAAGCGGACGACGATCCGGGCGAAGTCGGTCTCGAACTCGAGACGCCACCCGGCCCGCAGGGGCGTGCCGGCCGGCACGTCGCCCACCTGACGTCGCTCGATATCGAGGGCCAGGTAGCGCGGCCCCACCGTCGTCGGCATGAAGCGCGCGGCCTCACGACCCTGCAGGCCCGGATGCTTCGAGAGCAGCTGCAGCGCCCGATCCACCGCTTCGTCGGCGGTGCCGAGCTCGACGAGGCGGGGATCGACGACGGCGCAGACGGCGGGACCACCGGCCATGCGCAGCAGACCGGCGCGATCGAAGGTGATCAGCGTGTTGGCGTGGTCGACGACGACACCCTCGTGCCGGCTGCGGACATCGACGCCCACCGTGTCGATGGTCGGCGGCGAGAAGCCGCCGCCATCGATGCTCACCTGGCTCTGGCTACGCCCCGCCACCCGGGCGTCGAGCTGCGTGACGTCGACGTCGAAGAGGACCCCGGCCGCGCGGAGCGCCGCAGCCAGGGCGGCCTCGTCGTTTTCGATGTCATGGCGGAAGGCGCTGCCGGCCTCGTCACGCTGGCGCTTGAGCCAGCGGCGGGCGAGGATGAACCCGGCGAGCTCCCGTTGGGCCACCGGCTGCATCGTCACCACCCGGGAGACGGCCGATGAGGCCCGCGGCGGATAGCGGCCAACGACGTGATCTCGCGTGAACATCAGCGCCCCCCGTGACGCCGACGACGGCGCGTCAGCAGCGCGAGGCCGAGCAGCGGCAGGGCCGCCGGTGACGTCGTCGTCGCCTGGCAGCCGCCGCCCTCGACCTCGGCGGGCGCGCTGTCCTCGTCGCCGAGCACGAGGTCGGCGCACTGGAAGTAGATCTGGCTCGGCGAGGGGTTCTCGCTCGTGGTCATGATCTGCAGCAGCTGCAGCGTGCAGTTGCTGCAGGTGACGTCGGGGAGCGTGACCTCGGCCTCCCGGCCCAGCCCGCTCGCGTTTTGCGGGTCGGGCTCGGTGTGCAGGATGTTCGCGTCGAAGTCGGCCTGGTCGGCGCCGTCGTCGTCGAAGGCCACCACCCAGCTGCCGACGTGATCGATGGTCTCCGTCCAGCGCACGGTGATGGTCTCGCCCGGCTGGTAGCGCGTGAAGCGCGACGTGCGGCCGTCCTCGCCGCCGCCGCGACCGCAGGGGCCGCCCTTCATGTCGTCGTAGCGGCGCTGGGGCTCATCGAGGAGCTCATGGGCCGACGCCCCACCGGGCGTCCACGCGATGCACATGGCGAGGATGAACAAGGGCTTCGCGGCGCGGCGGATCACCATGGTCGCAGCCTAGCAGGTTGCCTGATGGGCCCGCCGTCGCCCCGTCCCGGCACACATGGTGGTCGTCTGGCTGCGCACACCGCCGGTGGGTGGTGCAGGGTGTCGCCGGGCGCCACGGGAGCGTAGCGTCGCGCCATGCAGCCCTTCCAGCACACCCCCTCGGGCCCGTCCATCTTTGGCGTCGGCGCCGCCAGCACCCTCGGTGAAAAGACCCTGCTCAAGAAGCACGAGCGCGTCCTCGTGGTCACCGACGCCACCGTGCGCCGGGCCGGCCTCACCGACGGAGTGCTCGCGTCGCTCGGCACCCGCGCCGTCCTCGTCGACGACGGCTGCGTCCCCGACGGCGACACCGCCCACACCGCCGACCTCGCGGCGCGCGCGAAGGAGGCCGGCGTCACCGCCCTCTGCGCCGTCGGCGGCGGCAGCGTGATGGACACCGCCAAGGGCGTCGGCGCCATGCTGGCGACTGGCAAGACGCTCCAGGAACTCGAGGGTGTCGCGAAGGTGCGGACCCGCCTGCTGCCGCTCGTGTGCGTGCCGACGACGGCGGGCACCGGCTCCGAGGCGACGCAGTTCTGCGTCGTGAAGGACCACGCCGCGAAGGAGAAGCGGATCCTCGTCGACACGAACCTCATCCCGTCCCTCGCCGTGCTGGATCCCGCCCTGCTCGTCGGGCTGCCGGCGAAGGTCACCGCCGCCACCGCCGTCGACGGGCTCACCCACGCCATCGAGGCCCTCGTCAGCCGCATGGGCAACCCCGTCGGCACCGCGCTGGCGCGCGAGGCGATCCGGCTCATCGCCGGCGACGACGGCCTCGCCCGCGTGCTCGCTGCCCCCGACGACGTCGCCGCCCGAGGGCGCAGCCTGATGGCCGCCCACCTCGCCGGGCAGGCCGTCAACACGAGCATGCTCGGCGCCTGCCACGCCCTCGCCCACGTGGTGGGAGCCGCCTTCGGCGTCGCCCACGGCGTCGGCAACGGCCTCTTCCTCGGCGACGTCATGCGGGC
>Ga0172373_10000879_pt1 | contig 49310 bp, 53 predicted proteins | sample Lak10m_2_FD_114546 | JGI IMG/M metagenome (GOLD analysis project Ga0172373, IMG submission 114546) | Freshwater microbial communities from Kabuno Bay, South-Kivu, Congo - kab_092012_10m | ecosystem: Environmental > Aquatic > Freshwater > Lake | place: Democratic Republic of the Congo... | reverse complement strand
TGCCCTTTCTCCCTCCTGATAATAGAACATTCAATACTTATTCATTACAGTGGATTGAAGGAGACATTGATTGTACGACAAGAAATTTGGAAGGATGCGATGTCACCTATCAACAATCATGTGCTTGGACGATAAGGCCAATTACCAAAAAAGGTTCTTATGCATTATTGGTAAACAACAATGCTATTCATATTCAGTCAGGCTTGAATGAAAAACTGCATTGCATTATGTCAACTATTGATGGCAGAGTACTCATTGATCAATATCTTGAACTTGGATCAGGTGAACAGAGTACTATTCCATTACCTGATTCTCTACCATTTGGGACTTATGCAATAACCATTCAAGGTGTGTTGTGGAGAGAAACTATGCTCTATCCGCATTATGGAGAAAATCAATAAATTGAATCGCCATTGATTCACCACAATTCAACATCATGACTCCTGATATTCTTAGACTCATACTCTTTTTGGGTGTACTAGCAATACTCCAAAGTGGTATTGATTATTATATCTTTAGAAAATACAAAAAGTATCTTGATACACTTTCCATACAAAACACTCTATGGAAACAGGGGTATATAGTCATCGCTATTCTCATGTTTCTTTTGTTGATTGGAACTACATGCGAGCGATTGCTCACCGGAAGCAATATTCAAACCGGACATATTCCTCAAATGATGATTGCCATATGGTATTTACCGAAATATCCATTGGCTATATTCTTTATCTGTAAAGATCTCATTTCATTGTGTATCTCTCTTGTAAAGAAAGTACGAAAGAAGAATGTGCATAAAGAACATGAATCCATCATGTCTTTGCAAAGAAGAAAAGTATTACATACAATTGGGGCTTCGATGTCCATCATCCCCTTTATTGCAACAGCCCAAGGGGTATTCCACACCATTTATGATTTCGAAATCAAGAACATAGAAATTGTACTCCCCGGTTTACATAGAAATCATGATGGTCTTCGGATAATTCAAATATCAGATATTCATACGGGTTCTTATTTTGGAACACAATATCTGGAAAAAGCAATAAAGGTCATCAATAGTCTAAAAGCCGATATTATTGCTATTACGGGTGATTATGTAAATTTCGATCCAGAAGAATTGCTACCTTTCCTTCCAACATTACGTAAAGTATCGGCTTCCATTGGAGTATTTGGTTCATTAGGAAATCATGATCACTATATGACTGAGTTAAAACATAGTCAATTATGTAAAATGATACGTTCCACTGGGATTGATTTATTGGTAAATCAAGCAAAAGTGTTGACAATCAATAATGCTGATTTGATTATTGCCGGGACTGATAATACAGGATTCAATCAAAAATATGGCGACCTCAATCGAACATATGATGGAATACCGAAAGAATTACCATCAATTCTAATGGCCCATGATCCTACATATTGGAAAATGAAAATCCTTGATTCAGGTTTGGCAGATATTACTCTCTCAGGTCATACGCATGGTGGGCAAATTGGTATTGAATTATTGGGAGAAGCATATAGTCCTGCACAATTTGTCTATGAACAGTGGTCAGGTTTATATCAAGAACATGATAAATATCTCTATGTAAATCGTGGACTTGGTACAGTTGGTCCACCAATACGAATTGGTATTCAGCCCGAGATTACGGTGATAACTCTTCGCTCTCCCATAGCTTGAACAAGAATGTGAATAAGTACAATCTTGGCTTTTCTATAAAGTGCGTAATTTGCTACATGATTTCTGCGTATTCTTTTTGCTCTATATGAAAAATTCCATCATTCTTCTGGCATGCATTTCTATCTTTGCAACGAATGCAATGGCACAATCTTATAGGTTTCTTCAAACAGAAATTTATGGTTTTCAAGCTTTTGGTGGAATTTTACAAAATTCTTATTCATCTGTATTCACCCAATTTGGCGGTACTGTTTCATGTGATGAATTCACTTCAGGTTCCGGAAGCGGTTTATCTCTTGGAGCACAAGCAGAATATCCATTGACAAATGTATTGACTCTTTCGGGAGGAATTGCCTTTCATGATAGAAGCGGATTGCTTACCACTTCATCTATATTTCCTATTCGTGATGACAATGCTACAAGTGGATTTACACAAGCCATTATGGAGAATCGGATTCAGGCGGGTATGCAATTCTTGGAATTTCAGACTGATCTTCGATATAATGTGTTTGAAGTATATGGATTTGTATTGCGTGGAATTGGTGGATTACGTTTCGGCATTCCTATGTCAGGAGATTTCGATCAAAAGACACGCATCATAAGTCCGGAATCAATCGGTTTCATAGTAGGTAATCAAGTTTTACAAGAAAGGACCCTAGGATCAGGGGAAATTAGTACTTTCAATCCTCTTCAGGTAGGTGCAGTATTCGGAATAGAACCAATGTTGAGAGTTTCACCTTCCATGCATATCACCGCTTCAGCATTCTATGATCTTCCCTTTTCATCTGCACTTAGTGATGCTACTCTTTCTATTTCAGGATTTAGAGGTCAAGTCGGACTGAGATATTCCATACGTATGTTTGCCCCCAGCCCGAATACGCCTTAATCATGTCTTACACATCTGTCTCTTCACTGCAACGTTTTCCGCCGGAAATTGCTATGATTTCATCATCATAATGATCTGCAATCAATGCAACAGATTGAATACTCGTAATGATTTCATTCTCATCAGCATTAATTCCGGCTATTGAATGAGCAAAACAGATTGTATCATCAAACATGAGAGAAAATGCGCCAAAATGTAATTCAGCATTTTTTCTCATAAGAAATCGCAAAAGTTCCTCATTGATAGTAGCACCGGAAACCAATGTTGCCATGAATTCAATACATGTATCCGAATCTGTGAATGGTCTGATGATAATCATGACTCTAGCAGAACCGGCATCAATAGAAAAAGAAGCATTATCAAATTGTACATGATCAGGATAGTGTGCAGTTAATACTGCTTGAACCGTATTCCTGGTTTGTTGTAAAAGCTCTTCAGGTGTATGCATGTGAGAGTTTCCTTATTCTTGATGTGGTGGAAGAGCATCCTTGGAAGCTGATGGCAATTTACCCATAGATGCTTTTAATTCCAGCAATTGTTGTTCTACTTGCGATGAAGAATTTAATTGCTTGAATTCATCATCCAGACTTGTAGATTGACCGGCCAATTGTTCAAATGCTTCAGCTTGTGATTCAAGTGTTTCAATTTTCGCTTCAAATGAATCAAACTTTGAAAAGGCATCGGAGCCAACTCCACTGAATGTTTGAGCAATTTGTTTTTGAGCCTTAGCTGCCTGAGAACGTGCAATCAATGTTCCTTGTCTTGCTCTGGCTTCATCCAACTTATGTTTTAATGCATCCAATTGTGCACGCAATTTTTCAGAAGTGGATTTTGAGGTCAGATATACAGGTTCGAGATCAGAGACATTTTTGTCTTGAATTGCTTTTTTTTCCAAAGCAGCTCTTGCCAAATCCTCTCTTCCTGCGGTGATTGCCTGTTGTGCTTTATGCATCCACTCGGCAGAATCACTTCTTGCTTTTTCAATTTTGCGTAATAAAGACTTTTCATGAGCCATAGCATTTGCTACCGCCAATGTGGCTTTATTGACGGATTCTTCCATCTCAAGTACCATTTGTTTAAGCATTTTTTCCGGATCTTCTGCTTTGTCAAGCGCATCATTCACATTTGCTTTGAATACATCGGCAATTCTAGAGAAAATTCCCATGTCTTTATCCCGTAAAAAGTGTGTTTATACTCTCAATACATGCAAAAATAACAGATAATTCCATGAATTGACCATATCTAAGAGTCGAACAAGAATAACTTAGTAAATTTGTGCGTCAACTTTCCAATCTATCTATTATGAATGTTCAATCCGAAGCCATAGAAGCAGTTGTGGAGCATTTCGCTTCTCTTCCATCAATCGGAAGAAAAACCGCACAAAGACTTGCATTTTATCTTTTGAGACAATCAGATGAGTTTATTCATTCATTTGCATCTTCTTTGATTCGGATGAAAGAAACGGTACACTCCTGTTCTCTCTGTTTTACCTATACAGAACATGATCCTTGTCCAATATGTTCTTCCGATAAGCGAGATCGCTCTGTTATCTGTGTTGTGGAACAACCAACCGATGTGTTGATCATCGAAAAAATGAGTGAATTCAAAGGATTATATCATGTTTTGCATGGAAATATCAATCCACTTGAAGGTATTCATCCAGATGATTTAAAAATTCGGGAATTAATAGCTCGGTTGAATGAGCAAGTAACAGAAATCATCCTTGCTTTGAATCCTACGGTAGAGGGAGAAGTCACAATGCAATATCTTGCACGTATGATTAAACCTTTGAATATCATAGTGAGTCGCCCTGCTCGTGGAATACCCATTGGTAGTGAATTGGAGTATACAGATGAAGCCACACTTTCCAAAGCATTGGAATCTAGAATACTGATGTGAACATGAGATACATTGCTTTCATATTTGTGATTGGTGTACTATGTTCCGGATGTTCATTGCTGGAACCTAGAACACCCGAAAGTCCGGAAAATACCACGCAATATGATCCTGCATTTGACTATCAAACTGTACTCGTCAATATTCAAAAAGCAATTCAATACAAAGATCCTACCGGTTATATCAGATGTTTTTCAGATACATTGAATAGTTCCAAAGAACAATATGTTTTTGAACCAAGCATAGAAGTACTCACTCGTTATGGAAGTTTATTCTCTCAATGGAATATTAATCAAGAGCGAGTGTATTTTCAGAATATCATGTCGAAAATTCCCAAGGATGCACAAACTGCATTACAATTATACAATACTGTTTTTGATGGAATCACTCCCGATTCAGTCATCATACAATCTGACTATCGACTCATCGTGCCACATGGAATGAGTTCTATCTCAAATGAAGCGAATGGTTCATTACGATTTGTCATGAAAAGACAGAATGATGGTTTATGGAGCATTCAGAGATGGTCAGACTTCTTGGCAAAAAACGATACAATAGGAAACACATGGAGCACAATAAAAGCACAATTCAACAATTGAGATATTTCATTGTTTTTATAGTGCACTTTTTCGGTATCCACATGCTAGAGGCGCAACAGTCTTTCTATTGCAAGGAACGCTTACCGGATATTGTCAATAGCTATTCTAGAACATTACTTCCTGTCTTGCATCCTTCAGGAACTCGATTGTACTTTGTTCGCAAAGAACATCCTGAAAATATTGGTGGTATTTCAGATCCGGATGATATTTGGTATTCTGATAGATTGAGTAATAATTATTGGTCTGCTCCGGTTAATGCCGGACCTAGCATCAATAATAGTCGATCAAATGCCCTTTTTTCCATAACAGCCGATGGAAATTCAGCTTTTATCGCATCAGTCAATGCGCTTGGAAATTTGTCATTTCATATGGCTGAACTCAATAGTAACACATGGAACATCAAACCTCCATTCATCATTCGTGATTTCATTATGAAATCTCCCCAATACTTTGCCACTATGAATGCTGATCAAAATGTATTGATATTGGCAATGAATCACTTAGGTTCATTGGGAGATTTAGACCTCTATGTTTCTTTCAAGGAGGATGACAATGTTTGGTCCAGTCCAATCTGGATGGGTAAAACAATCAATACTTCATCGAGAGAAGGATCCCCATTTATCGCTCAAGACAATAAGACACTGTATTACTATTCAAATGGATTGGGTGGTTATGGTGGTAGTGATTTATTCATCTCTCGACGATTGGATGAATCATGGACTTCATGGAGTAAGCCCATCAATTTGGGTCCTTATATCAATACTGCGGGAAATGAACGTTCAATCACTTTGACTGCAAAAGGTGATACCGCATGTATTATTTCCACTGATACCATACATGAAAGAGAAGGTATGTATTTCGTTTGTTTGCAACCGGAATTACGACCACAGGAAAAAGCAAAAGTTACTATCCCACAATCCCAAAAACCATTTTCCAATCAAACATTGGAAGTCTATTTTGACAATAATCAATGGAAACTATCAAAACAACATATAGCTCAGTTAGAAGAATTATGTAATCAAGTGAAAGACAAAAATAAATTTGTCATCATAAAAGGATATACTGATGACAAGGGCAGTATTACCTATAATAAAAAGCTCTCTGAAAAGAGAGCCGGAAGTATTGTGAACTATTTACAGGCATGCGGTCTTATATCTTTTGATGCTTCAGGCGAAGGCATTCGAGCAATTGATGCCCCAACAATTAATGAGAAAAGAGCAAAATCTCGAGCAGTTTCGATTTATCTGACAATTCAACAATAATCATCCAAATGAAGAATATTGACCATAAGTGGATTGAGTATTTCTTCGACGAAGAAATACTGCATATAGAACAAATCCAATGCCTCCCAACATCAAGATCACGAGGATAATTGAACCGAAAGAGAATGTTCCTGGATATACTTCCTTTTTACCATTTGCACCATCAACAATGACTGGTCTTGAATAGTAAAATGCCGGGTGAAATGGCATATGCCAATACCATGGTATGGAACCAAGCAAATAACCGGTCATGAAGCCATCACCTAATCCACCATAAGAATGAACAGAATAATTTCTATTCATACCATTCTGAGAAAGATTCATGGATGTGGTTTTTCGAGGGGTTCCATAACGCATTCTATATTGCTGACCATTTGCAAACCGTCCTGTAGACATTGATCTAAATGATCTTCCATTGGAAAAAGTCCTTGGTGATCCAAAAGAATTCCTCCCTGAAGATCCAAATGATCTCGAACCTCCAAATGACCGCGATCCGAATGATCGACCACCTCTTCCACCAAAACTACCTCTTGCTTCTGCAGTAAATGGCATGATGATGAAAGAAAGCATTGCAGTTATGAATACTATATGTGCATGTTTCAAAAATGTGTTCATTGGATACCTTAAAATATAGACTCAATCAATTCAGAACCGTCAGGGTTTCGTAAGACGATTTCAGTTATAAATCGTGTTTGAGAAAGTGTAGAATTATTCGAAAATAGCTTTGTAAACATACCTTTTTTTGGTTGAGAAGCTTCGATCGTGATATGAATCATAATAGAAATAATACCATCAATAAATTCATTATTCATGAATATAGAAGTATTGTCCAGAGTACCATCGCTTTCAATCGCAAACGATCGCAAATCCATGGCTTCTTCTTCGGAAAACGCTGCATCTCTTCTTTGAAGTTGTGAAAGATCATCCGTAAATACTTGTTTTGTCAACAATATACCGGAAGTAGAGACAAATGATACAATTGCATTAAATGTACCTTCTTCATCTATTGAAAGAAGCAGTTCACGAATGCCGGTAACCTGTTCGCCATTCACATAGACAGCGGTTTTTTCAAGTCTTCCATTGCTTTCTATTGAGATAGTTCTCATGTTTACTTCATTTATTGTTGAATGAAATGTGTTTATGTTGAATGGCTTGGGCAAGCTGTTCAAGATATTGCGTCCTTGAAACTGTGATTGCACCCAATGAATATGTATGGTCATTGATATATTGTGAATCCAATAATGTGAAGCCTTTGGATATCAAATGATTATACAAATGAACAAATGCCATTTTGGATGCATTAGATGTGAGACTAAACATGGATTCACCAAAGAATGCAGATCCAATTGAGACACCATAGAGTCCACCGATCAGAGTTCCTTCATGATACGTTTCAATGGAATGGGCATAACCTTGATCATGGAGTTCGCTATAGACTGTAATAATGTCTTGACTAATCCATGTATCTTTTCTTTGTGAGCAATGTTCAATGACCTTTGAAAATGCAGTGTTTATAGAAAATGACCAAGATGACTTTGCATATTCATTCTTGAGTGATGCCTTGGGTCCATTAGCTGATAAAGGAAAGATGGCTCTTCGCATAGGAGAATGCCAGTAGATTTCATTTGTCTCATCATCAGCCATGGGAAACCATCCTGTTTGATATGCAAACAATAACAATGATGGTGTGAACGGTTGATGTTCCAGAAAGTCCAATATATTAATGGAAGTCATCATAACTTCTTGATGCGATAAGAAACTCTGAGATATGGAATGGTCTTTTTTCTTGAAAACACTTCTTGATCTGTTATGGGAATATTCCACTTTTCCTGCGAATATTCTGATAAGGAAATCTGTTGTAATACTTCATTCCAAATATCTTCATCATCACCACAATATTCGGCATACTCCATCTCGAATGCGGGATATCTCTTCAATAAGGCAAGTTGATATTCTGCAACTTCAGGTACATCTGTCATGATTCGAAACTGTGCATCATCTATTGCCAATCGCATGCATTCTTCTATTAATTCTGTTGTAAAAGCTCTACGCTTATGATGTTTCTTTTTTACCCACGGGTCAGGGAAAAATGAGAAGAATTCCTGAATCGAATCATCTTGTAAAAAATGTAGTCCATTTGGTAATGAATACCATAATGCATGAGCATTGCCAATATTCTCACCTAGAATGATATGATTGATCCAATCAGTCAATAATTGTCTGATTTCCAATCCAAGTATATTGAGTGATGGATTATTCCAGGCATATGTGAGCATGAATGAACCCCATCCACATCCGATATCCAATACATTGGGTGGATGACCATTTGAGAATATGGTATTCCATTCAATTGATTCAATCAATGGAGGATAATATCTGGGAGTTTTTTCTAATTTATCCAATGGGAAATAGACATTTGCTGCATTGTGATGTCTACTTCGAGGCTTGGGATATTTCTTTGTATCAATAATGAATTCATTCATTCTTTGATTCCGGAATCAAGATAGATGATAGCATGAAATCGGGAGACACATTTCTTGAAGAAGAAAGTGCTATGTATCCACCATTAAGCCATAATTGTACTTGATCACTATAATGCGAACTCAATGGCTCACCAGAGACACCTCCGGGAAGTACACAATACAACATGGAATCTCTCATATCGGAAATCACTCGTACCGAAGCACCCAATGTTTGTTTGAATGGATCATTGAAAGACCATGACCCATTATTGAGCGTCGTATTATTGCCTCCATGTGGAAATGGTCCATGTGTGACTATAGGTGACAATAATTTGCTTGATGAAAAGAGATGTTCCAATGTTAGTACATGCAATTTTCCATATTTCCACGTACGTATATCTTGATTTCCATACAATGACTCCCCTTTTTTGATTGCTCTCAAGAATGATCGAAAGATAATTTCTGCTCTGTCTTCTTTCAACTCTTTTGTTCGAACATCATCAAACCAAGCGTGCCATTTAGTTTCAGGCTCATGAATGGTATGGAGAATAATTCTGGTAGGAACATTTGTCACGATATTATACAAACGTAATATTGGAGCTGTCAATTGATCTTCAAATACAGACCGATAATACTCTTCCAAAAACAATGTAAAAATTGTTGGTTCTATATCTTGATTTGTGATAAAACACTTCCAATTTTTCATTTTCTCAATGGCCTTTTTTGCTTGAAGAGGCATATACTTCTTCTTCTTCAATAAATCCGGCAAGATTGAATCCATTATTTGTTTGGCATATGCTGAATAGACATCCATCTGCAAGAATTGGGCATCTCGAACATTATATTCATCGAATTCATTTAATGTGCGTTGTAGTCTGTCTGCTCGTGATGATGGCTCCCATAATGCTGAGTGATAGACATTGGGATTTGCCACCAATGGATTATTTGCAGTGATTATAAATCGTTTTGCATGATCATTACCGGAATATGATTGTGATGGTAATATGGATGATGTATATACTCCAGTCCAATCATATCCTTTTTTCCAACCGGGAGATGGCAAATTGGGATTTGTCTTTTCTCCTCTTTTGGGAATCATTCCTATTGTTGCAGAGGCAATTGTTCCATTTGCATTGCCATAGGTAACATTCAAGGCCGGTGCACACCATATATCAAATCCTTTTTTGCAGTCTGCCCAAGAAGTTGATTTCATGATTTTATACACACCAAGAATTTCATCGGACATATTCATTCCGGTCCATGAATAGGTCAAACAATATCTATTGAATAGTGTTTTTCCGAATGATGCATTCTTTATTAAACCGGTAGGTGGTGCATCTGATATTACAGCTGAACGGTCAGTAAAGCGAATATCATATATGACTGGCTCACCATTTTTAATGATGATTGTATCTCTTTTATAGGTGAATTTTACTCGTTCACCGGATTCATTGATATAGTAGTTTGAGTTTTTCTTATCAATTTTTTCAATGAAATAGTCAAAATCATCATTCATCATATTGGTGATTCCCCATGAGCTAATATCATTTCTACCGGAAACGATCAAAGGAAGCCCAGGAATTGTAGCTCCAATGGCATTAAATCCGGGGGAAGTAATATGTGCTTGATACCAACGAGCCGGTAGTGATAGCTTTAAATGTGGATCATTCGCTAAAATAACCGAAGATGATTTTCCCTTCGGTGATGTTCGCATAACCCAAGAATTACTCCCAATTCCATCCCCGGAGAAACCTAAATATGCTCTTGCATCGAATACCATGGATGTTCGAATCGAGGAAAAACCTTCGAGATTACTTTGATTCAAAGCGATATCTTCAGATTGTTCTGTCTGAGTAGTTCCACCATATTGATATACAGTACCGGGTGTATTCTTAGGAATCATTGCCAAGGCAGGTTGCATGCCAAACTTATCGGCTATTTCCCCAAAAGCGAGGTCAGTCCACATGCTCATATTCATCTCTATTGCCATTAATCGCATGATGATGAGACAGTCTTCAGGAGTCCATTTCTCAGGCGAATAACTTAATGCACCAAACTCAAAAGGGACTTTGTCAGGATTCTTTTCAAGAAATAGATTGACACCTTTGCTATATGATTCCAGTATGAGCTTTGTTGTTTTACTTGATTGTCTATAGAGTCTGCCGGCAATATCCACAAGATTCATCACACGCATGAATCTATCTGATTGCAAAGCTTGCTCTCCAAATATTTCTGCCAGTCTTCCCCTTCCTGCTCTTCTTGCTATGTCCATTTGCCACAGTCTATCTTGAGCATGCACATATCCCATAGCCATGAATGCATCTGGTTCATTTCGTGAAATAATATGTGGAATACTAAATTTATTTCGATAGATATGAACAGAATCCAGTAAAGATGTGGATTCATGAATCTCTCCTTTGTCAATGGAGGTTTTTGTGACCAATGACAAAGAAAATATACCCACACCAATACCACACAATATCAATGAGATAAGTATTGGAATTCCATAGTGAGAGAATATGCGATATATCGTCGAACGACTAACCATGAATCGAGATTAGGAAGCATTATGTGAATGAACAATATCAAGCAATTGTGAAATGTCTTCAAGAATATAATCTGCTTTGATATCTTGATTACCAAAAGAATCACCATATTGAGCAAAAGCGGTATGCATACCCACATTCTTTGCTCCTACCATATCTCTTTCTACCCAATCTCCCACCATGATGGCATGCTCCGGAGCTATTCCTAATTTCTTAAGTGCTGTCTGAAATGGTACTGGACTGGGTTTTCTTTCACCCGTATCATCATATGTAACAACGGCATCGAATGTATGATGATAATTGATATGACATAATCTTAACCAGGCTTCTCTTGCAGGAGCATCCGAAACTACGCCAAGTTTAATATGTGACTTAACTAGGGACATCAACGTTGCTGTTACATGAGGATATGGTTTCAAAGCTGCTTCTCTTGCCCTTCTATATGCAATGATACCGGCTGATAAAATTCGATAATCCAGATATCCCAATTGTTGGGTGAGCAATTCATCAAAGACACGTTGATATTCAATTCCTTGTGCATCATAAATAGTCTTGATATGACCTTGCAATTGATTGGTCGTCAAGTTTAAACCTGCATCAATCATTGCATTGATTGCGGCATCAATAGCTTGTTGCTTCATTGCCATGAAATCGACAAGTGTATTGTCAAGATCAAATATCACAGCTTTAATCATAGAATTCTCAAGAAAGTAATAATCGTTTTTCACTAATTTTACGTGATTTTGCCATTTGTTTTCACAGCGTAAAATTACATAATTGAGCACAACTTCTTGTCATAAGTGGACATAAATATGGTTCTCACCAGTGCAGAGGATGCATTATCACATATACGATCGAATTCTCGAGTATTCATTCATAGTGTGGCAGCAGCACCTCAACATTTAATCGAGGCAATGATGCACTATTAAGATGCCATAACTAATGTTGAAATTGTGCAATTACATACCGAAGGTCCTGCCCCTTATGCAGCTCCCGGAATGGAATCTTCGTTCAAGGTAAATGCCTTTTATGTCGGACCCAATATTCGCGATGCTGTCAATGCCGGAAGAGCTGAATATATGCCGATATTCTTGAGTGAAGTTCCAATACTTTTCCATAGTGGACTTATGCCTATTGATATTGCATTGATTCAGGTTTCTCCTCCGGATTCCCATGGCTTCTGTACTTTGGGAGTGTCTGTGGATATAGTAAAAGCAGCCCTTGAACATTCGAATTTAGTCATTGCTCAAATCAATGAACATATGCCCCGAACGCATGGTGATGGATTCATTCATGTAGATCAAATAGATTTTGGAGTGCAATACAATGAACCATTGCCGGAACATCATGGAGCAACCACAACTCCAGTCCATCATGCAATTGGAAATCACATTGCTTCACTCATAGAAGATTGTGCTACCTTACAAATGGGTATTGGGGCTATACCTGATGCAGTGTTGGGTTCACTCATTCATCATAAACATTTAGGAATTTATACAGAAATGTTCTCAGATGGGATTATTCCCTTCATAGATCACGGTGTAATAGATGGTTCAATGAAAAAAGGACATCCAGGGAAAATTGTCACAGGTTTTGTCATGGGTTCGCAAACACTCTATGACTTTGTTGATGATAATCCTGCCATTGTATTTCTCGACATTGCATATATCAATGATACCAATGTGATTCGACGTAATCCCAAAGTAACAGCGATCAATAGTGCCATTGAAGTGGATCTAACAGGTTAAAATTGCGCAGACTCAATTGGATCTTCCATTTATTCAGGTGTTGGAGGTCAAATGGATTTTATCAGATGAGCTTCTTTGTCTCCGGAAGGAAAACCTATCATTGCCTTACCATCCACAACCCATGCGGGTGAAAGTAAGATTGTGAGCATGGTAAAGCCGGGTGCCGGAATTGTCACTACAAGAGCACATGCACATTATATCATTACAGAATATGGTATTGCCAATATGTTTGGAAAGAATATCAAGCAAAGATGCAAAGCACTTATTGATATAGCTCATCCAATGCATAGAGAACAATTGGAAAAGGAATCTCGACTTTTATAATGTGATTCTTTGATATGCTTTGTGAATCAGATCATCAACAGTACTTTGGTCAAGAAGAATTTGTGTTTGAGTTCCATTGCAAAGTATGATGTCTGTTGTATGGACTGTTGCCTCAAACTCACACAGGAGTACTTTTCCATCAAAAGAATTTATTCTTGCTTTCATTGCAACCGATTCTCCAATTGCAGCCATTTGTCTATGGTAAAGGGTAATCCCACCTCCTATTGCCTGATCGGAATGTTCAAATAATGGTTCTATGACCTTCCGTGCTGCAACTTCGGCAAAATAGACCATCGTTACCGTAGAACAAACAGGGTGTATTGTGATTGAATCCAATATGGCTGCCATTTCTGGGGTAACTGTAAAAACAAGTGTATATTCTAAACCTATGATATCCTTCTTCATGGAATGGACTCCATAATTGAGTATTTTTGCAGCATAATTTATCAGATATTCTATGAAAATCTCATTCCATACACTTGGTTGCAAACTCAATTATTCAGAAACATCTCAGCTACGAGATCAATATGAAAAATTGGGACATGAAATTGTGCCTTTTGGTGATAAGACTGATGCGGTTATCATCAATACATGTACTGTTACGGAACATGCAGACACCGAATGTCGTAAAATCATTCGTAAAATACAGCAAAAATCTCCGAATGCATTCATTGGAGTCACTGGTTGTTATGCACAATTACAACCGGATGAAATAGCAAATATACCCGGCGTTGATGCTGTAATAGGAACCGCTGATAAGTTGAAGATAGATACCTTAATTACTGATTATTCAAAAAGATCTATTCCTGAAATAATTGTACAATCCGTAGATGATGCAGAATTCGCCTTCTCACAATCTGCAGAGGAAGATACAAGAACAAGAGCTTTTCTGAAAATTCAAGATGGATGTGATTATAGTTGCAGTTTTTGTACAATTCCAATGGCAAGAGGCAAAAGCAGAAGCATGAATCTTCTTGAAATACCTGATAGAATTGCCAGATTGGAACAACAGGGATATCATGAAATCATTTTATCGGGGATAAATCTTGGTGATTATCATCATGAAGAACATACATTATACGATGTTCTTAAATTGATTGAATCATTGAATACCAATGCTCGATTCCGTATCGGATCCATAGAACCCAATCTTGTTTCTGCATCAATCATCGAACATATCACTGCTTCAAAGAAGATTGTTCCTCATCTACATATGCCTTTGCAGAGCGGTTCGCCATCAGTATTACGAAGAATGAAAAGAAGATATAAGGCATCCACATATAGAGAAACTCTTCTTCATTACACATCATTGCTACCACATGCTTGCATTGGTGCAGATGTGATCGTTGGATTCCCCGGCGAAACAGATGAAGAATTCGAAGAAACATATACATTCATTGAATCACTTCCCTTTTCTTATTTGCATGTATTCACTTATTCTGAAAGAGAAAATACTCCGGCAGCAGAATACAAAGATTCTGTCCCTATGCGCATTCGAAAAATACGTAATGCACGATTGAGAGATCTTTCGGAACGAAAACGTTCAATGTTCTATGCTTCACAGCGTGATACAGAACATATCATCATACCTGAATCCTATGATGCGATAACAGGCCTATGGAAAGGATGGACGGAAAATTATGTCAGATGTCAATTTCCGGCAGATGAACACTTGGAATTGATTCCATATCGCATAGCATTACATTCCATAGATGAACATGGATTGATGAAAGGAGAATTGATAGATACGCCAATCATCAATCAGCGATTTTTCCCGCTTACAATTTTGTGATGAGTATAATGAAAGAACGCATCACACATGTACTGAAAGTTCACTATGATGGCACGCAATATTCAGGTTGGCAAAGACAGAATAATGCACAAAGTGTCCAACAAACCATTGAAGAAGCTTTATACAAATTAACCGGCCATGAACTAACTGTTCTTGGTTCGGGAAGAACTGATGCCGGTGTCCATGCTCGCGGACAAATTGCCCATTTTAAGACATCATCTGATATATTCTCAATACCAGAGGATAAAATCTTACGTGCAATCAATAGCAGATTGCCAAAGGACATACGCATCATAGGACATTGTATTCCCATAGGTGATTTTCACTGTACGAGAGATGCCATCTATAGAGAATATTCTTATTCTGTATCGAGAAGTGAGAATGTCTTCAATCGGTATTTCACTACATATTATCCATATCCTTTGGATGAATCTCTCTTATTGAATTCCGGGTCGATATTCCTAGGTGAACATGACTTTACCTCTTTTTCCAAAATCAACCCTTCCACTATATCGTATATCTGTAATGTGAGTACCTGTGAATGGTCTACATTTGATGATGGTTTTAGATTGCATATAGGTGCAAATCGCTTTGTTTATGCTATGGTAAGAGCAATAGTTGGTGCAATGCTCGAATATGCCAGAGGTACGATATCTAAAGAGGACTTATTACTCCTCCTGCACGATTCCAATGGAATATCAGTGAAAAAGAGAACTCCAGTTGCTGAACCTCATGGACTTGTTTTGGAAAAGGTTATATATCCTGATCACTTTTCTATCAATTTTTCATGAATGAATATCAACACATGTCATTCATGCAGCTTGCATATGAACAGGCAGAGATTGCATATTCGCAAGGAGAAGTCCCAATTGGTGCTGTCATTGTAAAGAATAATGAAGTAATAGCTTCGGCATATAATCACACAGAACATCATCAAAATCCAATTGGGCATGCAGAAATATTGGCAATTGAAAGAGCAGCCACAATTCTTCAAACCAGAAGATTGACCGATTGTACATTATATGTTACACTTGAACCATGTGCTATGTGTGCCGGAGCCATAGTACTTTCAAGAATACCGATTGTCTATTTTGCGAGTAAGGATGCAAAAGCCGGAGCTGTTCATTCTTTATACGGACTTTTGAATGATACGAGATTGAATCATCAATGCAAGGTACATGCAGGTTTGATGCATGAAGAATGTAGTACACTCTTATCAATGTTCTTCAAACAACTCCGTGAAGGACATATTGCCAAAACTCATCAACATAGGCAAAATCGTGAAGAATGAAGAAAAGCAATATCATCCCGGATTATACTTGATTCCTACGCCAATTGGGAATCTTGAAGATATGACTATTCGTGCTTTACGATTATTATCAGTGGCTGAGATCATAGCTTGTGAAGATACCAGAGTGACAGGACAATTATTGAAGCAATATTCAATAACACCCCAAAAGTTATATTCTTGCCGTGAGCATAATGAAAAATCAGTCAGCGAGTACTTATGCACTGAGGTTCTCAGCGGAAAAAGAGTATGTTATGTTTCTGATGCAGGTACGCCCGGCATTTCTGATCCCGGAATGATATTGATTCAAACCGCTATCAATCTGAATATCCCTTATCATGTATTACCCGGCGCCACCGCAATCATTCCGGCACTTGTCCAAAGTGGTTTTGCAAATGATGATTGGTGTTTCATGGGTTTTCCTCCTCATAAAAAAGGAAGAGAATCATTCATACAATCTGTATCTCAAAGACATACTGTGATAGTCTTATATGAAAGTCCATATCGGATCATGGATCTTCTTGAAGCATTTCAACAGAATGATTTCCTTAAAAAGAGAAGATTATATGTTGTTCGTGAAATCACAAAAAAGTTTGAGCAGTCATTTAGAGGTACTCCACAAGAAATACTTCAAAACATGAGTGATCAACAAACCAAAGGTGAATTTGTATTGGTGATTGATAAGGAGAATGAATGATGTTCATTACATTCGAAGGTATTGACGGCAGTGGAAAATCTACACAAATTCAATTATTGAAAGAGTGGTTGGAACGTTTAGATCATACAGTAACTGTACTCCGTGAACCGGGTGGTAATGTAGTTTCAGAACAAATACGCCAATTATTGCTGGATTCAACTGAGCTCATTGAACCGAGATGTGAATTGCTTTTATTTACTGCAGCAAGAGCACAATTGGTGTCAAAAGTAATTCGCCCAGCACTCAAAGCCGGACATATCGTGATTTGTGATCGGTATATTGATTCATCAGTAGCATATCAAGGATATGGAAGAGGTCTTCCAATTGATGATATCGTCCGTATCAATGACTTTGCCACAGCAGGTCTCATACCAGATATAACATTCATTTTTGATCTTACTGTTGACGATGCAGCAAAAAGGGCAGGATTTCGTTCAAATGATAATAAAACGAAACCGGATAGAATGGAACAATCCGGTGATGCATTCTTCGAAAGGACAAAGCAGGGATACATTGAACTAGCACAAAATGCTAATCGAAATATATTCATCATCCATGCAGGTGATTCCATGCATGATATTCGTGATCAAGTTGAAACAATTGTCGGACGTTTTCTTTGAAATGGATTACTCTTCCCTTTTCTTGAATTCGTATAATGCTACTTTGAGCCTCATTTCTGATTGAAGTGGATAATATTCCTCATATCCAGGTTTGGCCCCTTGTATTTGAACATTTGCCCAGCATGATGCCGGCTTATATTCAGTGATCAATGCTGAAAATAATTCCTTTCCTTCTCTGGAAACATTATATGTATTACCTTGAACAGGCATTGTAGCTCGATCAGGAGATTCATGATGATGTTTCATATCAATGCTCAATCATAGTATGTAATGTGTGAATTATAAACTGAGAACATGTTTCCGGTGCTATGATATGGTGCATGCTCTTTGATTCAAATGTTTTAATAATGATGAGATGTTGCATCGCGAGTTCACTTGCCATCGCATATATTTTTTGAATCATCATTGCATCTCGAGTCAATATGGAAATGTGTACCATATTCTCTTGTTGATCATGAAGTATATGTTTATACAATGTAGTATCTAGAGGATTAGAAATGATAATTGAAGAGATTAATTGAGCATTTCTATTACAAATGATGGTTTTCTCACCTTGATCATCGAATGCATTTGCAATCGAAACAGGGATTGAATGTTTCTTTGGTAAATCCAGCATCCAATGATGTAATAATTTCAAACCATTATCCGCCAATTCTTGAGCTTCTATATAATTCAATGTAGGTACACATTGAGTATGCGGTATATGCTTTGGATCTGCTGTTCGGATACCACTCACATCTGTCCAAATCATAATTTCATCAGCATGTACAATGCTTCCAAGCAATGCTGCAGTAAGATTCGAACTTTCATATCCCATTGTTGTACTATCACCATGAATATTTTTCCCTATAAAGCCTGCGATGATAATATGATCATGTGTTTGTAATTCAGGAATAAGCACAGTGTTGACATTATGAGAAATCATATGCTCAATTGGTTTTGCTGAACCATAATCATCATTTGTGATAATGATGTCTCCTGCATCAATCAAACGGGCATGTATTCCATGTGTATCAAGTAATTCACAGATAAAATGAGTAGCAAGGACTTCTCCTTGTGAAAGAATTACATCATGAATTCTTGGACTTAGTTCTTTGGTAAGTGAAATTCCTTTCAATAATCGTTGTAATTGGAGAGAAACTCTTTCGAGAACTATATGAAATCGCTCTTGATGTGGTAATAGAAGTGAAGAAAGCATCTCATGATACTGCATGATGTCATTCAATAGCAATATTCCGTCTTCATAGGAAGCATTGAGTGTAATGTGCATCATGCGATCAAGCTTTCTGGTAATATCAGAAAATGCAGAGATGACAAGTATATGCTTATCCTGCTGTTTTTCAATGATATCCACCATTGCCTGAAAACCGGCTTCATGATGAAGTACTGAACCTCCGAATTTCATGACTTTCATAATTTTCTCATGCGATGATATTCACTTCAGGTTCGAGAGTAATTCCATACATATTCAATATGGAATTTTGTACCATGTGTGATAATGCATAAATATCTGCACCAAATGCATCATTGGCATTGATTAATACAAGGGCTTGATGTTCATGAACTCCGGCACCATTGTGCCTAAAACCCTTCCAACCTGCTTTATCTATTAGCCAACCAGCAGGAATCTTCACGGTTTTATCATCCACTAGATATGAAGGCATATCAGGATAGGTGCTTTTTAGTGTTTGATATGTAGTTATATCAATGATTGGATTCTTAAAAAAGCTTCCCGCATTGCCAATGATGGAAGGGTCAGGAAGTTTTCTTTGGCGTATATCCATGATGGCATGTGCTATGTCAAGACAATGTGGTTCATGAATCGCTTGTTGAATAAAATAGGCTTGAACATCGGGATAATGCGCCATTGGGTATTCAATTTTCTGCAATAGAAAATCTACATGCGTAATGAGAAAATCATTCCAATCTTTAGTCTTAAAAATACTATGTCTATAGGTGAATTCACATTGTTCATTTGACAAGGAAACACGCATTCCCGAACTGAGTTGTATACCATGAACTGTTTGTATTGACTCTGCTACTTCCCTGCCATATGCACCGATATTCTGCACCGGTGCTGCACCAACTGTTCCTGGTATTAATACAAGATTCTCTAATCCAAATAATCCATTATTAAGCATTTCAATAATGAACTCATGCCATACTTTACCTGCTCCAACACGAATCACTGATGTTAGCTCTGAATCTTCAATGATAGTAATTTCCGAACCGGTATAGCTTATTGCTGATTCAATTTCTGTTTTGACAAAGAGATAATTTGTTCCGCCACCAATGATCAAAGGTATATCATTGCCGAATGCCGGAATAGTCTCAATATCTTTTTCATGTTCAATAAGTATATACTTTTTAACATGTAAAGGAGTTTTGAAACCTGTGAATTGAGTGAGATCATGATTGTGAAGAATATTCATAGATCATCGCTCGAATATCAAAGTGACAGGACCATCATTTTCTATGTGTATATTCATATCTGCGCCGAATACACCGGATTCAATACAGTGATATTTACTTTTTAGTGTCTGCAAAAAGTCAACAAATAGTTCTTTTGCTATTGCGGGATCCTCTGCCTGCACAAAACTAGGTCTCAAACCTCGATCCATATCTGCACATAGTGTAAAATTTGGGATAATCAATAGGGACCCAGAAATCTCCAGTATTGACTTATTCATTTTTCCGAACTCATCAGGAAAAATACGTAGTCCGAGTAATTTGTCACAAAGCCAGCCATTTTTTGTTGTATCATCACCTTGACAATACCCAATAAGAACATTCATGCCCCGATTGATGGAGGCATGAAGTACTCCATCTATCGATACAGATGAAGAATGAACTCTTTGTACGATGGCTCTCATTATCCTTTGCTATAATCGTAGAAACCTTTTCCAGTTTTCCGACCTAAATGACCTGCGGCCACCATATTCCGCAATAGTGGACATGGTCTATACTTGCTATCACCCAATCCATCATGTAATACTTCCATGATGGAAAGACAAACATCAAGTCCGATAAAATCAGCTAATGTCAATGGACCCATCGGATGAGCCATACCCAATTTCATGACAGTATCTATATCTTCTATGCTTGCAATGCCTTCCATCAGACAATAAATTGCCTCATTGATCATAGGCATCAAAATCCGATTAGAAATAAAACCGGGATAGTCTTGAACTGTTACTGGTACTTTACTCAACTGTTTTGCAAGTTCAAAAATAGTCTGATAGGTTTCCTCAGAAGTTGCAAAACCACGTACGATTTCACATAATTTCATCACTGGTACAGGATTGAAAAAATGCATACCAATGAATTTATCAGGACGATTGGTGGCTGCACCCAATTCAGTAATAGAAATCGAGGAAGTATTGGAAGCAAATATGCAATCTGGTTTCGCGGATTCTTGTGCCTTTTGGAATAAAGAAATCTTAACACTTTTTTGTTCAGATGCTGCTTCTATTATTAGATCGGCATGTGATGCTGATTCCAAGAGATCAGTTGATGGACTAATTCTTCCAAGAATCTCTAGTTTCTGATCTTCTGTGATGATTTCTTTTTTTACCTGGCGATCAAGATTACCAGTAATGGTGGAAATACCTTTTGTCAGTGATGATTCACTGATATCAACCAATGACACTGCATGTCCATGTTGTGAGCAGACATGAGCAATGCCATTGCCCATTGTACCCGCTCCGATGACGACGATATTCATAGTAATTCCTTAAAGATACATTGATTATTCATATTCATAAAAACCGGCACCTGATTTTTTTCCATATCTGCCGGCATTGACAATATCTTGTTGCATGAGCGATGGTGTAAATCGAGGTTCATTGAAATATTGTGCGGCAACAGATTTTGTTACTTCCAAGTTCACATCATTTCCAATGAGATCCATCAATTCAAATGGACCCATTTTGAATCCGAGTGATTTCATGAGTGTATCAATTTGCTTTGGATGTGATGCATGTTCTGTTGCAATGCGCATGGCTTCATTATAGTAATTTCTCGCAACGCGATTCACGATGAAGCCGGGTACATCTTTTGCAATAACAGGTACTTTTTTGATTGATGTACAGTATTCCAATGCTGTTTGAAGAACTTGTTCATTTGTGATTGGTGTTTTAATGATTTCCACCAATTTCATAAGATGTGCAGGATTGAAAAAATGTAATCCAATGAAATGATGAGGATATTTTCTGTTTTTGGAAAGTACATTTACTGACAATGAAGATGTATTTGTTGCCAATATTGCATCATTTCTTAATCCGGATTGCTCAATTGATGAAAATAACTGCTCCTTTATTTCAAGAGATTCTATGATTGCTTCGATAATAATATCTGCACTTGATACATACTCAGATATGTCATTTGAGTATGAACACTTCGTAGAACATTCCTCATATGTTACACGTTGTATTGTCCCTTTATCCAAAGTTTTTTTCAATTGTGCTTCGATGAATAATTGTGCTTGTTGCAATGCTTCTTGATTATTATCAAAGAGTATCGCTCTATGACCTGATAAGATGGAAATGAGAGCAATACCTCTTCCCATTGTTCCTGAACCACAAATCATTATGTTCATAATTTACTCTTGATTGTGTACATGCATGTGATGTCGTAAACGAACCAATCCTTCAGTGATCGTACTGAAAGAAATTCCTAAATCTGTATGCGCCTTGAGATTGATCAAACCACTCATTAATGGTCTTTCTGCAGGTTGATTCAATGCTTTGGTTTTGATCGGAAAGAATAATGATGTATCCAAATGAAAGATCTTTGCAATCTCCATGGCGAATTCGAGCCTACTGCATTGGGTATTTCCACCAATATGATAAATACCACTTCGCTTTTTTTCAATGATTCTCTTGACTGCCAATGCCAAATCATCCGTCAACGTTGGATTTGAGTATTGATCATCAACAATGGTCATTTGTTTCGAAGCATCTGCATTGTTTAATACCCATTTCACAAAATCTTGTTGATCGGAATTGGTAAAGCCATAGACAACATTTGTTCTAATCACTGTATTAATAGCATGAGAATGTATGACCGCATTTTCACCCGCCAATTTGGACTTTCCATAATAAGAAATCGGCCTTGGCTGATCGGATTCTACATATGGTCCTTTTCTTCCATCAAAAACATAATCCGTTGAAAAATGGATGAAATGAGCTTCAATAATTAGTGCTATTCGAGACAATTGTTCAACAAATGTTGCATTGGCAAACCATGCTTCTTGTTTCTTTTCCTCGCATGCATCAACATTGGTCATTGCCGCTGTATTGATGATATATTCAGGTCTAATCGAAAGAAATTCTTCTTTCCATGATTTTATGTCAGAATATGGTATTGCTTTATACACAATTCTTTCTGAAGAAGATTTCTGCAAACTCATCGAATACACATATAAATTCCATGTGGTTTCTTTCAATAGCAAGCGTATGAGTGCTGATGCTATTTTGCTATTACCACCAATGATGGCAATATTCATATCATGCTCCATGGAATTGTTCATACATATAGGCATGAACTTCCGCTAGAAGTAAATCATACGGATATGTTACTTTTCTCATTATGTCATGACCAGGAATACAAAACACTGAAAATCCTGCATGCTCCATTATAGATGCATCATCAGTGAAATGACTAGTATCGGATACTTTCAATGCTTGATAATAGTCTTTTGTGTCAAGTATTTGCGGAGTTTGTGCAAGTCTATACTGTGAACGATCGCATGTATATTCAATCACATCATCCTGTACTTTTTTCAATGTGTCTGAAATTGGCAATGTGGGGATAATACAAGAATATGATGAACATTCTTGTAATAATGCTTGCAAGACATGTGTAGGAATGAATGGTCTTGAAGCATCATGAATGAGGAGTTTATCAGATTGTCTTGCAAATGTTGTCTGCAATGCATTCACAATCGAATCTTTTCTCTCCTTTCCGCCTTCCACAAATGCAATGGCTGATTCGGGTAGATATTTCACACAAATAGGTAATAATTCAGCTATCCATTGCTCTTCGCAAGCGATGATTAATGAAATTGTATGTGTACCGCTTGCATATATTCCATCAATCAATGATCGAATCGCATATTCAATGACCATCACATCATGAATCTTGAGATATTGTTTGGGGATGTCTTTTCCCAAACGTAATCCTTTGCCGGCAGCCGGTATGATACAAGCAATATTCATGAATACACCAAGTACATATACAAAAGGCAGACTATTGCCTGCCCTTTCACACTATCTAATTTATCAATGACTTATTTATCTGCTTCGCCCATGACGGGGTCAACGGAACCAATAATTGCAACAATGTCAGAAACCATTGAACCTTCAGACATATATTTCAGACCTTGAAGATTGGAGGATGAAGGAGAGCGAATCTTCAATTTCCAGGGATGTCCGGTACCATCTGATACAATAAAGAATCCAAGTTCACCTTTTGGACCTTCGATTGCAGTATATGTTTCTCCAACTGGTGGCATAGCACCGAAATTGATCAACATAAAATCATTGATCAATTCTTCCATTTTAGTATAAATATGAGCTTTCTGAGGGAGAACATGTTTCGGATCATCTGCCAATACGGGCCCTTGAGGTAATTTATCCAAAACTTGATGTATGATTTTCACAGATTCCTTCATTTCTTGTACACGGACTATATATCGTGCCCATGTATCGCAATCATTATGAGTGATGACATCAAAGTCCAATTGATTATAAACCCAATATGGCATATCACGACGTAGATCATGATTTATGCCGGAACCACGCAGGCAAGGACCTGTCAAACCAAGTTGGATTGCTTTATCAGCAGGCATATATCCAACACCTGCCAAACGTTCGATGAAGATTCTATTTCGATTGACTAATCCTTCTGATTCCTTTAATCTATCCGGAAACTGATTCACCCAATCTCGAATCATTTTTAATACTTCAGGTGATATATCATTGGCAATACCACCAATTCTCGAGAAACTTGTCGTAAATCGAGCACCACAGATGAGCTCAAAAATATCATAGAGTTTTTCTCTTTCGGTAAATGTCCACAAGAATAGAGTCAATGCTCCGACATCCATACAAGTGGCTCCCATAGCCATGAGATGGGAACTGATTCTTGCCATTTCAGTTAAGAGAACCCGAATCCATTGAGCTCTTTCAGGTGCTTCGATGCCAATTGCTCTTTCAATTGCATATGCAATGCCCATATTATTGGACATCGGTGACATATAATCCAGACGATCTGTGTGAGGAATGAACTCATGATATGTCATGGCTTCAGCCAATTTCTCATATCCACGATGAAGATATCCAAGTTCTGGTACACATTTAACGATTGTCTCACCATCAAGGCGTAATAATACCCGCAATACACCATGCGTGGCTGGGTGCTGTGGACCCATATTCAAAACCATTTCATTGTCCAATGGATCTTCGAACATCACTGTGGTGTCCTTATCCATAAGCTCTTTCATGATCTTGTTTTGACGTACTGTATGTACTCTTTCAAGTGTCGAAGTTGCGGTTAGTGGTATCATGGCGATACTTTGTTGAATCGTGAATAATAGTGCTGTAAAAATACCAAAAATCCGTAGTGTGACCAAATAAGTAACATGGCGTTTTCTCATGATTACTGTCAATGCTTGTCTTAATCTTTGATTCAATGAATTGAATGTGAAGATTTACGCCTTACTTCTTTGTTTTTGGGAATTATTAGGAGTGCACTTACTATCAATTCAGTAAATTTGGTCTCCCTAATCATAGTAAACGCATGAACGTACTTCTCCTATTTATAGGACTTTTCATACCCATCATTTCTTTTGCGGGGAATGGTGAACAAAGAATGATTACTGATATTGGCAATATTCGATTGTCGATAAGCAGTTTTGGTACTATTGGTACCGGTTTTGCCGGATGGCCGAAGATACCTTCTTGTGAATATCCAAGAGGAAGTGGGATAGAACATATGTTCCTCGGTGGACTTTGGGTTGGTGGTATCAAAGACATCGCAGGAAATAGAATTACAGCCGTTTCAACAGGAGCAATTGATGTTTCTTCTGTCTTAAACATTTCACAAGGCTTTGAATTCACCAATATTGATAGCAATTATCTCATTCAAAGCTCATCCCTACCCAATGATTTATACTATAGTCCGAAAGCTATCAGTCATCGAGATTATGTGACAGTATTTACAGATACGAATCTCATTGTTCCCGAATTGAATCAAAAGATACCCGGCCATGATTATCCCCTAGGAATTAGAGTATCATTTCAATCATATGCATGGAATTATCCATTTGCTGATTATTTCGTGCTTTTGACATATTCTGTGAAAAATGTCTCCAATACACCCATTGATAGCGCTTATCTGGGTTTCTGGACGGATTTAGTTGTGAGAAATACAACAATTCGAGCACCGAGAGGTGGAGATTTTTATCGTGCAGGAGGAAATGCACTCATTGATTCGATGCGTATGATGTATGAATGGGATATTTCTGGTGATAATGGTTTGGCAGATAATTATGCTGCCATTCGACTTCTTGGTACAGATCCCATACAAACCAACACTCATTATAATGTTTGGGCTTTTCAAGATACGCGAGGAGATGAATGGCTTCAATCTCCACAAAATGATAGTGAAAAATATCGTCGCATGACTTCTACCTTCTTGAACCAAGTTACAATGTCTGATGCTGAAAAACTCATTTCAAAAGCAGGCAATCGCTCGCAATTGCTCTCCGTTGGACCTTTTTCACGAATCAATCCCGGAGATTCCGTGAATATCGCATTTGCTGTCATTTGTGCGAAAAAACCAGGGAGTCCGGAAAGAAATGATGAAGAGACGAGAGCTATTTTGGTCAATAATGCAGGATGGGCACAAAGAGCATATAATGGAACTGATATCAATGGTAATAATATCCTTGATACCAATGAAATTGATCTCAATGGAGATGGATCCATTGTCCGCTATATTCTTCCCTCTCCTCCTCCATCTCCAATAATGAGAATTGAAGTCAAGGATAGACAGGCAGTCTTGTATTGGTCCAATAATGCTGAGAATGCAAAAGATATTTTGACCAATAAGAAAAACTTTGAAGGATATAGGATCTATAGAACCAATCCGGAAGATTTTGCTCAATCCACAAATGATTGGACGATGCTGGCTTCCTATGACAAAGAGCAAAATTCCCTATTCTTTGATAATGGTTTTGAGCAGATTCGCATAAAAGATGAACAAGGTAATCCTACAGTAAAGTTCTTTGCCGGTGATACCATTCCTTATCATTATATGTATCCCATGTATGACTTATTGAATGGATGGCAATATTCAATTACACTTACTGCTTTCAGCGATGGAGATATAAAGGCCGGCCTGCCTTCACTGGAATCGAGTTTACTTGCTAATGAAAAGACAATCATACCCGGAACCACAATATCTGTTTCGGATACCATATCTGACATAGGGATTTTCCCTAATCCATATTCTGTTTCTGCTTCATGGGATGCTCAAGCGAATATGGAAAGAGGAAGAAAACTCTATTTTTATAATCTACCCAAAAAGGCAATTATTTCGATTTATACATTATCAGGTGACAAAGTATGCACGCTTTTCCATGAAGAAGGAATATCTCATGGACAAAACATAGACTGGTTTTCGCAAACCGGTAATGTCAATTCATCTGATATTACATTTGCTGGTGGAATTCATGCTTGGGATTTGATTTCAGACAAAGATCAAGCTCTGGCCACCGGCATGTATGTCATTCACGTAAAAGATGAAATGAATGGAACAATCAAAACAGGCAAATTTCTCATTATCAAATAATGTAGGTTTTATCATGAAACATCTAGTACTCATTTACTCAATTCTCACTCTGGTGTCAATTGACATCATGGCGCAGAATTATCCCAAAAAGACAATTATGGACATTATGAATGTTCCTGCGGATTCTCTTGTTGCCGGTTCATTGAATTCTCCATCAGTTGGCGATACGGTCATTGTGCGCGGAGTTGTATCAATTCCACCGGTTGTCAATTTTCCGGATGATATTCGAAAAATCATGATAGCGGGAAATCGCAATTATGCTGTTTATCTTCAAGATCAAAATGGATTGGAATTTGCCGGTATGCCCATTCTTTGCGATACTGCAAATGTTGCCTCCAATTTTGTACGATTGAAAAAAGGACAGTTGATAGAAGTACCAATTAGAGTAACTGCTTTCCCAAATAACAATAAACTGGGTACAACACAAGGCGAAGTACTTTCAAATGGAATAGTTGAATTTATTGATGATGAAATAGCATTACCCACTCCACCTGCTGTCACTATTGCAAATTTTAATGCGGGTAAAGTTACAGCAGCTACCTACAATGTTGCATCCGGTGCTAAATATGTTGGAATGAAAGTAGAATTTTCCAATCTGATTGTGTCAAGTTCAGTAAAAGGAACGAATCAACGCAGTACAATTATACTGTCTGATGCAGATGGTAATGAGATCTATCTTCGCGATCAATCCAATCACTATAGAACAGATGCCGTTCAACTAGGTTCGTATACTGCACCAACAGAAGGAACCAAAATCAAAAAGATACGTGGATATATTTCGACAAATTCAATTGCAGGTCAACCTGTTCCTTTCATGGTTTCACCAGGAATGCCTGAAGATTTGGAATTGGATATGGGTTCTGCGCCTCCAATCATTACCAGTATTCGTTCGACTCGTACAAAAGCATTTCCATCTTCCGATGAAACAGTACCTGTTGCAATCGGTGTCAAACAAGGAGCTTTGCCAATTCTATCTGTGAAGACGTATTTCTCATTTAATGGCAATGCTCTTGATTCTGTTGCAGCACAAAAAGTGAATGATACATTATGGACAGCTACAATTCCTACTTTTGCTGGCATTCAAAATGGAACCGCATTGGCAAAATGGTTTGTGAGAGTCAATGATGAATCAGGTTTGACTCTGAAATCACCATTAGGTGATACAACGGGATACTATTATCGCATTCTTGAACGTGCTCCAAAAATCGCGGACATCAGAGAAAAACTTCAATCAAATGGAGGATCTGTCTATGAAGGATATTCCATTTCTATCACCGGTACCGTAACAGCATCTGCTTCGGATATTCCTAATGAAGCAGTGAATGCTCCAAGAGTATATGTACAAGATGCAATTACTCCGTATTCCGGCCTTTTTGTTCGTACTACTTCTCCTTCGAGTATTGTTCGAGCATTTCCAAGAGGAGCAAAAGTTAAAGTTACAGGCATCATTCGTGAAAACTTTGGTGTAACATCCATTGATTCAGTAAATGCACAAGAAACCCAACTTATTTCCACCGAAGGCGATCCAATTCAACCAGTGATTGTTTCAACAACTGATTTTGCTCGCAAATCACAAGGAACATCATCTGCAGAGCAATGGGAAAGCATGCTTGTCAAGTTCCAGAATGTGATAGTCACCGATACAAATGCTGATGGTACATCCAATTTTGGTGAATTTAATGTTGTGGATGCAAGCTTGTATAATTCTGCAACAGAATCTTTGTCCAAAATGCGCGTTGAAACAGATGATGGTGCAACAACATATGGTTCTACTTCAGCAAATGGTAAAACTGTAATGTCACGTGGCACAGGTATTAAAAATCTGACCGGAATCATGTTTTTCTCATTTGGTAATTATAAACTGGTGCCAAGAACAAATGCTGATATTGAATTAGGCTCTGTGTCTATTGAGAATGATATGACTGAATCATCATTTGACATTACGCCGCATCCTGTTCATACAACTGCTTTGATTCGATGCGAAGTATCATCCACAAAACAAGCCATGTTCAAGATTATGAATCTTTCAGGTCAGGAAGTCTATTCTACTCAAGCAATCAATGAATATGGGAATATACATTCAGCTATGATTCCGGCAGGTTTATCAGCAGGTATGTATATATTCAAGATGCTTGGTGATATGGAAGTACAATCCGGAACCTTCATTGTTCAACCATGATGATGGAAAAGGGATACTTCGGTATCCCTTTCTTCTATGAATCCTAAAAAATCACATATAGCATTCGGATTTCTCATGCCATGGATGATCAAACTTGGCGTGTTTTGGATATACCCCCTGTGTTATGCTTTGTATATGAGTTTCACTCGTTACAGGGCATTGGGTAATACATCTGAATTCATTGGCTTGGATAATTATGCCACGATTGGTATAGACCCATTATTTTGGAAAGCACTCTCCAATACCATCATCTATGCAGTTGGAGCTGTACCGCTTTCAACGTTTTGTGCATTGTTTCTTGCCATATTGCTCCATTCCAAATTGGCAAAATATCCTGGTTTTTATCGTGCTGGATTATTTTTACCATCCGTGACTTCTATCATCGTGATAACATTGATATTTACGAATCTTTATGCAAAAGATGGATATATCAATGCATTGGCAGGAATGATCGGTTTACCCCAAAGTGAAAAGGGTTTCTTACTCGAAACTTCAACTGCTTTGTTATCGGTCATGCTCATGGATGTGTGGCTTTCAACCGGCTATTATATGATGTTGTTTTTGGCAGGATTACAATCCATACCACGGGATATTTATGAATCAGCTGAATTGCAAGGTGCAAATGCATGGCAGGTTTTTTATCGAATAACACTTCCACTCATGAAACCCACATTGCTATTTGTCATGGTTATTTCAACGATAAAATCATTACAGATCTTTGTTGAAATGTATACCATGACAAAAGGTGGTCCACTAAATTCTACAATTACTGTCGTTTATCTCATATTCTCAAATGCATTTGAAAAAACAGATGCTATGGGTTATGGAGCAGCATTGGCATATGTACTGTTCGGCATCATCGCATTACTTTCATTCATTCAAATGAAAATACTAGGAAATAAACAATAATGTCCATGAATACACTAGAAGATCGCATCAACCATGCTCGTTCTACGTCCAGTGGAATATATACTCCGCGATATCAATCTTTTCATGATATTTTTCTTGATCATTATATAACACAATCAAGAGATAAAATTTTTCTTCATTACTATCAAGGGAATGAGAAAGTCTGCTCATACACCTATCATGAATTCATAGACATCATCAGAAAAACTTCTGCATATTTTCTTTCGATTGGATTACAAAAGGGTGATAGAATAGCAATTGCATCGCATAATCATCCTGATACAATCATCCAATATTGTGCCGCCTGGTATTTGGGAATGAGTGTAGTGCCTCTCAATATGGGTGAGGATGATCAAAGAATATCATTTATCATCCGAGATTCAGGATCTAAACTATTGCTGTGTAGATCGGAATATGTATTTCGTATTGCTCCGCTTGTTGATCCCAATCAGGTTTTGATACAAGAAATTGATACTGACAATGAAGGTCATCAATTATATGCACAAATCATTGATTCTTTTGAACCCATTGCATTTTCTCCAAAACATTGGATGCTTAATCATGAAGCCTTGATTGTCTATACAAGTGGCACAACCGGTATACCAAAAGCTGTTGTATTGGATCAACAAAATCTCATGGTTGATGGTGAATGTATTGCATCATGGAATCAAGTAAATGAACATTCAACAATGATGTGTGTATTGCCGATTCACCATGTTAATGGTATTGTTGTCACACATATCACTCCTTTAATGGTAGGTGCTTCAATAGTTTTGAATCGTAAGTTTTCAACAGAGAATTTCTTTCCAATTATTAAAAAAGAGCAGGTATCTGTTGTTTCGGTTGTTCCTACATTATTGTCTTATCTACATCATTATTATGCAGATAAAGATTTTTCAAGACCACAATGTTTGTCTCATATCATCTGTGGTGCCGGTCCACTTACTTGTGAGCTTGTACAATCATTTGAAGAACGATTTTCCATTTCTGTACTTCATGGATATGGTTTAAGCGAAACAACATGCTATTCATGTTTTTTACCACTTGCTTTGACAGAATCACTTCATAAGGCAATGCTTCTATCGTATGGGTTTCCAAGTATTGGAACGCCTCTGCCATGTAATGAAATGGCTATTCATGATTCAACAGGACATTCTTTACCTGAACTTGCTCGTGGAGAAATCGTCATACGTGGTTCAAATGTCATGCAAAAATATCTACATAATGAAAAAGTGAATGAAGAAACATTTACCTATGGATGGTTTCGTTCAGGAGATGAAGGTTTCTGGATGAAGGGACCGAATGATCAGCCATACTTCTTTATCACAGGTAGATTAAAAGAATTGATTATTCGTGGCGGTGTGAATCTTGCGCCATTGGAAATTGATGAAGTATTGAGTAAGGCACCGGGTGTAAAAGCCGGTATCTGTGTTGGATTCGAACATGATATCTATGGAGAAGAAGTAGGTGCATTGATCATACCAAATGATGAGTATCAAGATCCTGAGCAGATTCTCTCCTTTTGTCGTGAACATCTCCCCTTTTCCAAGGCCCCAAAATGCGTGATATGTACCGGTGAATTACCAATAACCTCAACTGGTAAATATCAAAGGAATAAAGTGAAGCATCTTTTTGCAGACTTTCGATCAATTCAGTTTACTGCTTGAACTGCTTTCTAAGACTATCTTGTTTTTTACCATGTTCCTTTCTGGCGGAATCAATGGTATGTTGAAAATACTGTAATCTTCGTTCTCTATGCTCTATTTTCTTCTTCAAGCGCTCGCAAGATTGAAGTCCAAAAGCAATGATGAATGCCATCATTAATGTCAAAACAATGCGTTTGTTCATTGATGTAACAATATGGTTGAAACGACAAATATGGGTATTCTTTTTTTACTACCTTCCAATACCGGTGTTTTTTCACCTGATTGTTCTGCATAAATCAATGCAGTTTCTGCATCAACAATCTCTTCCGTCAATTCCCCTTCAATTGTCAATTCTTTATGTAGATTCAATGTATCCATTGATAGCGTCGGTGATTCAAAGCTACAGCGGAGTTTTGCATTATTGTATGCTATAATAAACCAACAACCTTCTGTTGTACATACATTATGAATCCTACCCTTGATTTGTACCGGAGTATTCATGAGTTTTTTGTCAAGTATTTGATTCACAGTCATAATTTCACCGGTATAAACCGGTTCCTTTCCAAGATAAGTTTCTTCTTGTGAACATGAAATACTGACTAATGATAGGATAATGATCAAAAGATATCTCATTTAACTATTCCTTTATACAAAAATGCTATCCCAAATGTCAATTCTTGATATGAAGTAGCTCGATACATTCCTGTCGTATTCATCAGTGCTAGAAATTCTTCTCGACATGGAAATGAAGCTGCTGTTCTGGGAAGATATTGATATGCTTCTTTATTGCCGGTCAATAGACCGCCAATGAATGGAATGACATTTCGAGAATACCATTCATAGACAGCACCCATAATACCTTTGGGTTGACCAAACTCGAGTATCATCACACTTCCGCCCGATTTTACTACTCTTGCCATTTCTTGCAAGGCTATCGCCGGATCATCAACATTCCGTATCCCGAATGAAATACTGGCAATATCAAAACTATGATCTGGGTATGGTAAATTCATGGCATCCGCAACTTCAAAGTCAACGTGTAGATGTTTTGCTTTGGATTTTGCAGGTCCTGTTTCCATCATTTCAGGACAAAAATCAGTACCAATGACTAATCCTGAATTGCCAACTGTTTTCTTGAATTCAAATGCTAAGTCACCTGTTCCGGTTGCACAATCCAAGATTTTCATTCCTGGTTTTGCACCTGAAACTTGAACTGTTTTTTTTCGCCAAATATGATGAATGCCAAGGGATAAGACAGAATTTGTGCGATCATAAGCCGGGGCTATTGATGCAAACATTTGTTGAACTTGTATGCTCATAGAGTATTAATCGAAGAATGACCAATTAAGTGATAATCTGATGATATTATCTTGTATAGGATACCCGGAGACATCCATCAATGTTGCTGATAATACATTCATAAATGATGCTCTGATTCGAGCATTTCCAAGAATAGCAGAAATATGCATATCCAAACCATTCCAAGAAATATCTTGCATGGATCCCATCATGGAATCATGTGCAAAGTTACTGATATGCGGAACATATCGCATTGTCATAGGTTCTGAGATCATTCTTGCGGTACAACCAAATGTCACGGTACTAGCACCAAAGTAGAGCGAATACTCCGCATTGACTCTTGCTTGAAGTGTTGGAGTATAACGATATTCTTGATTTGTATTGACATATTGCATGGAAGCATGTAAAGCAAGCGGGCCTTGAGACCAATGGCTATTGATATGAACACCAATTGAAGTTGCACTTGATTGAGAAAGAGGTTTCATCCCTGAATATTTCGGAACTATACCACTCGTGTCATAGAGTATTTCGAAGAGTTGAGGAGACTCAATTCTTCTATGAAAAGGCTGAACACTGATTGCAAATGATGCATCCGTATAATCAATTGATACGAAGGATAATTGATGTTGCTCAGTTTGATTGACTGATAACAATGTTCTTTGTATGATAGAAGGAAGAACTGCAGTATGAGAGAAATCAAACTTCATGGAAAGAACCGTGGATAATTTCGATGTTAGAGAAATTCCTGGATGAATAGTGGTTCCGGCTGAAGATTGACTATATCGTATTCCAAAACGAAGAAAATTATGAGTAACTATTTCATAGTTGCCATAGGTATAAGCATGGAACAATACTTCATCATTTGTATAGCTATCAAGGAATGTATATGTTCCATACATGATTCCTATTTCATTGATAAATGAGAGTCCATCGATAATATTCGGCATTTCATGTCTTGCCTGTATTCCATATCGTTGTGAAGGAGACAATTGTACAAGAGAAGTATCTTTATAGAAATATGGATTCACTCCCCTAGTTTCAAGTTGTTCATCTTGATAGACAGCTTGTATGAATAGATGATCAGTATTGAAGAACGGTGATTTAGAAGTAATATTAAATTGTAGTTGATGCGAAAATTGACGCTGAAAGTACTCATCAAAGAGCAAATTCGCAGTAATTGGATTTTGATATTCGCCAATCACACCACCATTATGATATGCACCATGATTTGAAAAAAGCCACTGAAAGGAGTAGTGCATATCATTTGTTGGAGCATATCTAATACCTAATCGAGTATTCCAAATATCACTTCCTGCATTTTGCAACATTCCACCAGATGACAGTCTTCTAAAGCTTCCATGAATATTAAGATTTGTATCTATATTTTGCGTAAGAAGACCTTCTGATCCAATCAAATCATAACCACCTTGAATATACCATAATCGTGAGAATGGTGTAGAAGTGGAATACATGTTTTCTTGCAAATACACATAAGGTCCGGCACTACCACCAAGTATGGCGGCATCAGATCCAACAAATAGTTGAGCTTTGTGTATTGCCTCTGGATGTATTCCATACAAATTAGCTGTATTTCCAAAGTGAGAATTCATCTGTATTCCATTCAATGAAATCGCGAGATGTGATGCCATTGAATTGAACATACTTATAGATGAGTATAAGATAGGATCACCCAATTGCTGTAGCGTACTTCCCTTCACACTACCGAGTAATTCACCTAATCCCTGATAATTATGTTGATGAAACTCATATTTGCTTATAGAATTAAGAGTGTCTGCAATGGTTGGGGGTCGCATATGTTCATACATATGAAGGAAAGAAGAATCACTTTTATGAATTGTATCCTGAATATTCGCATATAATTGTTGCGAGCTCAGGAATAAAACAAGAAAAATGATAAATGCTTTCACAGAAATGCACTGATTGAAGGTAAACCGATAGGTTCTATGGCGAGAAAACCTTCGCCATAATCACATTGTATCATAGAGCCAAAATACCGTGCTCTGGCATGAACGGCATCCATGAAATTTGGACCTGAAATATATGTATTTGGTCCTTCCACATTCTTCCCGGAAACATATACTTGACTCTCATAACATTCTACAGATCTGATCTTAGATGCAAATGTATGAGAGATATCTATGATAAAATCGGGTTCTTGATGATATGCTTGAATATAACAGAACATGGATGTTGGTCTCCATGGGTCTGTTTCACTTCCAAGATATGGTAATGACTTTTTATGTAATCCGGCAATGAAATATGCATTTCTCACTATTGCATGCATCCCTTCATGATCAGGATGTCGTTCAAATTTCGGTGGCAAGATGATCATTTTTGGTTTGATCAATCGAATATACATGGCAACGATATCACAATATTCTCTACTGAGAAGAAGATTACCATCTTCAAATCCAAAATTAATTCTTTGTTGATTTCCAAGGATAGAGTCAGATTGTGCCGCTTCTCTTGCTCTTTGCTCAATATCTCCTCTAGAACCCATCTCACCTTTCGTTGCATCGATGAGTGTGACGGTATGTCCTTTGAGAGTGAGATCTTTGATAGTACCTCCACATCCCAATTCCGCATCATCTGGATGTGCAGAGAATACAAGTATGTCAGACTGTAAAATATGCATGATCACAATTTGGTGAAACGTGCGAGGACAAAACGAACAGCCACATATCCAACTCCAACTATGAGAATAATTCCGGTACACACTGAGGTGAGTGTACCCAATGTTGCATTACCGGTAGATTCAGCGATAAACAATGAAGCTTCTTGACTAATTACTATTGCTGAAATGGTGTATAAAAACACACTAATCGCAATCAAAAGCAAATAAATGATTGTCATGTCTTTAAATATTAATTGGTAGAAATCTGACTTGCGAATTTACTAAGATGTTCTTTAACATGATTCATATACCATTGAGGCGTAGAAGTAGCTCCTGTAATCCCGATTGATTGGGCATTGGAGAACCATTCTTCTTGAATCTCTGATATGTCTTCGATAAAATATGTTCGAGGATTGACTTCCCTGCAAACATCATACAATACTTTTCCATTTGAGCTTGCTTTTCCAGCCACAAAAAGGATACAATCATGGTCGGAAGCATATTTTTTCAACATGTCTTCTCTGCCGGAAACTTGACCACAAATTGTATCTTTTGCATGAAACTCAGTAGCGATACCTTCCATGGAATCTATGATCAAATCTTTGATTCTAGACTGCAATGCCTCTTTGATCAAGACAAAAGTCGGCCTATCCATGGTTGTTTGTGAGAACAATACTGTTTTTGTATCCAAATTAACATGTTCTAAGGCTTCATCAACGGTCATGACGACAATACATTTATCATTGCAGACTCCTCTGACACCGAGTACTTCTGCATGGTCTTTTTTACCAAAAATCACTATCTGATAACCCTGATCATAAAATTTGCGCACTCGTTCTTGGAGTTTTGTTACAACAGGACAAGTAGCATCAATGATTTCTATACCTAATTCAAGGGCTTTTCTATATGTTTCCGGGGGTTCACCATGAGCACGAATCAACACTTTGGGTTGCTTTCCCAATTGCTTGGCTTCTTCTGCAATGCGTGGGAAATCATGCACTGTAATTGTTTGCAAGCCCTTGTCTTCTAGTCTTTGTATTTCTTTTGGATTATGAATGATATGTCCCAAAACATAGACTTGTTCAAATTGATCCAAAGATTCTTCTGCGATGACGACTGTTCGTACAACACCCCAGCAAAATCCTGAATATCTGTCTATGGTGATTTCCATGTCCATTCCAGTTTATTGATTATTAAAAGTATGAACCAATTCAATGATCTTTGTTGCCTGATCTTCAATCGTAAGTTTGGAAGTATCAAGTAATACAGCATCATCTGCTTTTTTTAATGGATCTATTTCTCTCGAAGAGTCAAATGCATCACGCTGTTTAATAGTATCCATCAAATCAGCTAAACTTGGCAATGGCATTATTGACTGTATTTTCATTTCTTGTAATCGACGCATTGCTCTTTCTTGAATATCGGCAATCATGAATATTTTCACATCTGCATTTGGAAAAACTGCTGTTCCAATATCTCGACCATCCATGACAACACTCTGTGAATTGCCTATGTTCCTTTGCATTTCAACCATTTTTTCACGTACGGGTTTCAAAGAACTTATATAACTCACATTCTCGGTGACTTCTCTGCTTCTAATCTTGCCGGAGACATCAATACCATTCAAAAAGGTCTGTTGTTCATGTGTTTTTGGATGTATACCTAATGTAATGATAGGAAGATTGAGAATAAATTCCTGAATGGAAGGCTTTCCTTGTTCTAACCAATACAAAGTGACAGCTCTATACATTGCTCCCGTATCAACATACATGAATCCAAGTTTCTTGGCTACCAATCTTGCTGTAGTTGATTTACCCGAACCTGCCGGCCCATCAATCGCAATAATCATATGTGCGAATTGTTCATTCACGATTCATTCTCTCAAGTGCTTTATTGTAATCATCAATGGTATCAATGCCAAATCCATCATAGTGTAATTCAATACATGAATACGTGAACCCTTGCTCCAGCAAACGTAATTGCTCCAGTTGTTCTACTTGCTCAAGTCTACCGATTGGCGACTCTACGAATTTCTTCAAACTAGCTTCAGTATAAGAGTATATTCCAATATGCTTCATGTAATCATGATAGTGAACCCATTCATCAGATGGATAATCTCGGACACATGGAATTGGAGATCGAGAAAAATACAATGCTCTTTGATTGCTTCCGACTACAACTTTCACACAAGAAGAAGCATGTAATTCTTCGCTTTCATATATTCTGGTCATGGCAGTCATGACATCACATGGTATACTTTGATGTTCTAGGACGAGCTGAGCAATATGTTGAGCATCTAAAAAAGGCTCATCTGCTTGGACATTGACAATATAATCTGCTTGTATTTTGCTAGAAATATATGCCTCATAGATTCTGTCCGTCCCTGAACCATGCTCCATATTGGTCTTGATCACTCGATCACAAAACACTGTACAATGCTCATACAATTCAATTTCATCAACAGCAATAAGAATGTCTGAGAATACATTGGCTTTGACACAATTATGATACACATGTTCAATAATGGAAGATTCTCCCAATTGCATGAGTACTTTCTTAGGTAATCTTGTTGATTGCAGGCGCGCAGGAATTATGCAAATAGTTTTCATTGAATCAACCTGGAATCATAAATCGCTGTAATGATGAAAGAATATGCAATGATTGCTCACTTGATTCACAAGGGATATGTAACAATACCTTGTGTTCTTGATTAATTAATGATCCGAATTCACCGGTTGCAACCGCATCTAAAATTCCTGGGAACATGGTATGATAGAAAGCAGAATTATTATCAGGTGGAAACTCTATAGCTAGAACATTATTCTTAAATAGTATTCTATTGAAACCAAAGGATAAAGCTATTACACGCAAACGTATTGCAAACATAAGGTTTTCTGCTATTTCGGGTAATTGACCATATCTATCAATGATTTCAGAAATGATATTCAACAATTCAGTTTCGCTTCGAACATTATATAATCTTCTATAATATTCAAATCGTTCACCATCATGGGAAATATAGCCGGAAGGTAATAATGCATCACTTGAAATGTCAATTGCAATGTCCAAATTGACTTTTTTAACTTTTCGATCAGCAACATAATCCTTAAAGAGATCTGTAAACTCTTCTTCTTTCAATTCAGACACAGCTTCTTCAAGAATTGTTTGATACAATTCTAATCCCATATCTGCAATGAATCCGCTTTGTTCAGCTCCAAGCAAATTTCCTGCTCCTCGTATTTCAAGATCACGCATTGCCAAATGAAATCCACTTCCAAGTTCGGTGAACTCTTCCAAAGCGTGGAGTCTTCTCACTGCTTGGGGCGTAATTGTTTGTATAGGTGGAATGATCAAATGACAATAAGCCTGTGTATTTGATCGACCAACTCTACCACGTAATTGATACAATTCAGCAAGACCAAAATTATCTGCATTATTGATAATGATGGTATTTGCATTTGGAATATCGAGTCCGGACTCCACTATTTTTGTAGACAATAAACAATCTATCTTTTTCTCTAAAAATGCTTCCATAACCTTTTCAAGCTGTTCGGAATCCATTTGTCCATGTGCTTTCGCACATCGTATCGATGGAAATATAGAGAGGAGTTTTTGATATATCTTATCCAAATCCTTGATATTGTCATTCACCACATAGATTTGTCCAGCTCTTCCGATTTCTCTTGCAATGGATTCATGCAAGAGCGTATCATCCCATTCATGAATCACAGTATGAACAGGAAGTCTATTTCTCGGAGGAGTTTCAATCACACTTAGGTCTCTTGCTCCCATAAGTGAAAAATTGAGTGTTCGTGGTATTGGTGTAGCTGTCAATGTCAATGTATCAACAGAAACTCTAAGATTTCTCAATTTTTCCTTAGCACTTACACCAAAGCGTTGTTCTTCATCAATGATGAGTAGACCTAAATCTCTGAATTGAATGTCTTTACTCAGTATTCTATGTGTACCAATAAGAATATCGATTTTTCCCGCAGCGATATCATCCACTATTTGTTTTTGATCTGATTGTTGTCTAAATCGACTAATGACCTCTACAGATACCGGATAATGTCGCAAACGATCAGAAAAAGTATGGAAATGCTGATGAGCAAGGATTGTGGTCGGAACAAGCACAGCCACTTGTTTACCTGCTTGTACAGCTTTGAATGCCGCTCTTATGGCAACTTCGGTCTTTCCGAATCCAACATCTCCACACACCAATCTATCCATTGGAAGTGTGCTCTCCATATCTCTCTTGACATCTTCGGTTGCTTTGGCTTGATCAATCGTGTCTTCATACATGAATGATGCTTCAAATTCTTTTTGCCAATGTGTATCGATGGGAAATTGAAATCCGGGTTCAGATTTTCGCATTGCATATAATTTGATAAGCTCACGAGCAATATCCTTGATGCGTTTCTTGGTTTTTTGCTTTTTCTTCTCCCATTCACCCGAACCTAATCTACTCAATGTGGGTTTGGATGCCTCTTGTGCTGAATACTTTTGAATCTTATGAATATTATTAAGATGCACAAAAAGGACATCACCACCATGATAAAGCAGTCGAACACATTCTTGTTGTTGATGATTAATATGAATGGTGACCAATCCATCATATTGACCAATACCTTTATCTACATGAACAACATAATCCCCAATATGCATCTGTTGCAAATCTTTGAGAGAAATACCGGCAAATCGCTTTACATGTCCTGATTTTTGAAAATGCTTTCTTTCAAATAATTGATGCTCAGTGATAACTGCAATCTTTAATTCAGAACAAGTGAACCCGGTGGACAAAGTGGAATCAATCCACTTGATATTTCGTATGATTTCTTCTTCTGATATCTGTTCAGGTATATACCCATCAACAACTTCATCTTGCTCAAGTGAAAGCATAAATAGGTCTTTGAATCGCTGAATATGTGCTTGTCCATCTGCGCACAGAAATACCGTATATCCATCGATAATAGATGAAATCACAGATTTAGCACACATTTGTACGGATGCCGAATAATTAGGTTGTTCATTCGATCTCAATTCCGTGTACACATTCCGCGATTCTGAAAATATAATTCTTCTGAATTGTTGAATAATTGTTTCATGCTTATCATGCATGGAGTTCAGAGCAGTATCATCTTCAAAGACAAGTAACACTGAATCTTGGTCAATATGATCAAATAAACTTGAAGTAAACTGTTCGTCTTTCTCATGATACAATACTCCTATGAAATCATAGGATTCCAGCTCTTTGATACTTCTTTGAGATTGCGGTTCATATTCTCTGAGTGATTCAATCTCATCGCCCCAAAACTCAATTCGAATTGGTACATCATGTCCCAAAGGAAATATGTCAACTATACCTCCTCTTATGGATATTTCACCTTGTTGAGATACATAATCCTTCCGTTCAAATCCTTGAAACATCAAAGAATTCGTGAATTGCTTGAAGGGAATCGTAGCACCTCTTTTGATTGAAATGCTATGTTGTTCCAGTGCTTTAGGTGCAGGATATTGTAGTTCCAATAAATGCATTGGAAGAATCAATATTCCTTTCTCACTTTTATTGAAAGCTAGCAAAGTATCGACTGTTCTTAATACTTCCGGATCTATGTCTTCATGTAGTAAATGAAGATGATGTTCAGGCAGGGCCAGTAAATGAAGGATATCTTCATCTAGCATAGACGATAAATCAAAATACACTTCTGAAGCTTTTTCGGCAGAAGAGGTTAAATAGATGATTTTCTCTTGAATTTGACCACGTAATAAAGACATGAGTACATGTTTATATGCAGAACTCGTGTCTGAAATATAAAGAGGTGTACGATTTTCAATCCCGTTAGCATCTGCAATCAATTGTTGGATGGTGTTTTTCTTAGAAAGATGTTGTAATAGAGGATGTTTTTTCATGCTATACAATACACATACCCCCACCATTGATCATGGAGGGGGTATTACTCAGTTATTAGTATTTATTTTTTGAATTCTGACATGAATGTTTCAATTGCATTCGTTATTCCTGATACAAAACCTGCCGCTTGCATAACAGGCTTTTCGATCTTCGCTTGCAATTTTGCTTCCAAATCATTGACTCTATCTGCTATTTGCTTGATTGAGTCGAGAGCTCCCTCTACAGTTGTCATCTGTTTTTGCAGTGATTTCATTGTAGTGGATGTATCTTGCAAAGTTGTTTCCAATTGAGTGAAAACAGGTTGTGAATCAGCTTCAATTCTTTGTACTGTTTGAGCAAGATTTCCAACATATTTCATTAGATCTTGCAGAGCAGTTTGGGCTTTCAACATAAACATCACGCAGACAATTGCTAGGATGGTTATACTCAATAATGCACACACAATGAGAATATTTGTGATTTGCTCCATGATCTTCAACCATTGGATCGTGATTGTACATTACTCATTTCTTGCTTGAATGCCTCTACTCCGGCAGATGCGGCATCTTTGAACTTATTGAGTCCATCCGCCACACTTCCTGATGCAGTATGCGCTTTACTTTTTGCATCGCGAAGCATTTGTTCTGCATTCTGTAATAAGTCATCAGCCTTTTCTCGAGCATTACGAACGACAGCATCGGCCTGTAATTTGCCATCATTGGGAATATGTGCCGCATTATTGTCTTGTCCTCCAAACAGATTTTGACCTTTTTCAAGTAAATCTTTTGAACGATAAGATAATTCATCACGTAATTCTCTACCGGGTTTTGGAGCAAACAATAATGCTGTTATCGCTCCTACTGCGCCACCAACCAATGCACCAAGGAGAAATCCCTTTGCATAGGAATTGACTACTTCACTGTCTTCTTTCATAACTCCTCTCCGTAAATATTACCATTGTTCCGGTAAAGTGATAGACATGCCTTTTGCTTTAAGTATCATATCACAACATTCTCTTACAGCTCCATGGCCACCCGAAAAAGCACTTATATACTGTACATGCTCTTTCACAATTTCATGGGCATCTGCTGGAGACATAGAAAATCCTACATATTGTAAACAAGCAAGATCATTGACATCATCTCCGATATATGCGATTTGATGTGGACTCAGAGACAATTGCCCGCATAATAACGATAATGAGGACAATTTGTTGCGAGAACCTTGAATGACAATATCTATCTTGAGTGTTTTGGCTCTTTGCTTAACAATCTCAGTTTCTTCACTCGTAATGATTGCTGTTTTCATGCCTGCCTTATGTGCAAGCACAATTCCCATGCCATCTCGAACATCAAATCGCTTCAATGCAATGCCATCATCGGAATAATACATACCGCCATCAGTCATTGTTCCATCAACATCAAAAACAATTAATTCAATTTGACGGAGATTTTCCATGATAGAAGTCATAAGCCGAAAGAAATTCAATAAATTGCAATCAATTATGGCTAAAATTACGCAATAACAATGAAGAATACCACAGCTTATACAATCTTGGCGCTCGCCATATCTTTATTCTTGGTGAATGGATGTACAAAAGATCAAAAAGATCAAGAAAATTCATCATCTGAATCTCCAAAAGAGTATGAAGGACTGCTCATTTCACCCGATTCGGTGCTGAAACATATAGAAGATCAATTGGCATTTGGTCCGAGGAATCCGAGTTCAATCGGACATTCGGAAACTATGAAGTATCTCCTAGCATATTTATCATCAAAAGCTGATACTGCCTTTTTACAGCCCTTTTCTGCAACGGTATATGGAAAAACCCATGAAATGGCTAATATCATTGCTTCTTTTTCTCCGGAAAAGAAAGATAGAGTTCTTCTTTGCGCTCATTGGGATACAAGACCATTTGCTGATGAAGATAAAGATGAATTATTACGATCAAAGCCAATTTTGGGGGCAAATGACGGTGCAAGCGGAGTTGCTGTTCTGATGGAAATTGCAAATATCTTATCTAAGCAAAAACCGGAACTTGGTATTGACATCATACTCCTTGACGGAGAAGATTTGGGACTTTCCGGAGATCTTGAAGGATTTTTTCAAGGATCAAAATATCTGGCAGTGAATTATCCCATACAAAAACCACGATATGGTATTTTGCTGGATTTGGTTGGTGATTCACAAGCAGAATTTCGATATGAACCTGTTTCAAAACAAGCACATTCAGTATTGGTAGATGCAGTATGGACTATCGCAAAAAAAAGAAATTCACCTTACTTCATACATGAAAATGGAAATTCAGTGAGTGATGACCATGTAATTTTGAATCAACATGGCATCAGAACAATCAATATCATCGATGTAAATCTCGTTGGAAATGTCGATCCGAATCCTAGAAGACAATATTGGCATACATCAGGTGATACAATGGTCAATATTTCTTCGCAAACACTTGCCGATATCGGTAATGTTCTCTTGGAATTCCTTTTTACAACCTCCCAAGATGTATTTTAATATGAAATCTGAATTTATATCCATTTCTCTTTCAGTTCCAGAGGAAAGTCAAGACTTGTTGATTGGACTATTAGCAAATATGGATTTTTCAGGAATAGAGCAATCTCAAGACATCATGACAATCTTGTTTAACACTATTGATTATCATGAAGAGTTAGATAGTTTCATTATTGAAATTGCTAAACAATATGACATTGAATGTGGTATCATCACGAAAGAGATCATCCAGGATCAGAATTGGAATAAAGAATGGGAAGAATCTCTGGAACCTGTCATAGTTAATGAGACAATTGCAATCACCCCGGAATGGAAAAGAAGTCAGATTAATCAACCAATAACCATTATCATTAATCCGCAGATGGCATTTGGAACAGGTTATCATCCAACTACTCGTATGGTATGTAAGGAATTACAAGAGTGGGTATTACCAAATTCACATTGGATTGATGCTGGTTGTGGCTCTGGTGTACTCGGTATTCTCGCTTCAAAATTAGGGGCGCAAGATGTGTATGCTTTCGACAATGATGAATGGAGTGTTCAGAATGCAAAAGATAATGCTTGTTTGAATGCGGTTGAACATATGAAGGTTGAACAGGCTGATATTTTCACATTAGAGATTCCATCGGTACATGGAATTGCAGCAAATATGTATCGCAATATCATTCTTCCCAATCTCAAAAAATTTCATGAAGCATTGATTGCTGAGCATGGAATATTAATACTTTCCGGCATCCTAGCAATTGATGCAGATGAAATTATACAATCTGCTCAAAAACTTGGATTTACGCATATCAAGACATTGCAAGAAATGGATTGGGTAGCAATTACATTGAGTGCAGTCTGATGCGATATGTTGCCGGTATAGACATAGGCACAAATACACTCCTCTTATTGATTGCAGTAAAGGATCAAAATGGCAATATGCATGTGATACGAGATGAACATCGCATTGCAAGGCTGGGTGAAGGACTTAATCTTACGGGAACAATCTCGGAACAAGCAATCCAAAGAGCATGTATCATACTCCAAGAATATGCTGAAATCCTATCTCAGTATGAAGAAATTACCGTAAAAGCAATCGCTACGAGTGCCATGAGAGATGCTCATAATGCATCAGAAGTTCGAATGATTCTTGAAAGTGTATTACGATATCCCATTCAGATCATAACTGGTATAGAAGAAGCTGCTTTGACATTTTTGGGTAGCAAAGAACACTTCAATAAGCCTGTCATTTTAGATATTGGTGGGGGTAGTACGGAAATCATTCAATTGATTGATGGTAATGAACATTGCATGAGCATTGATATCGGTGCTGTTAGACTTACTGATACATTCATTCAGCAATTACCAATGCAAGAGGAAGAAGTTCGCACTATGAAGTTGCATATTGTTTCTATGATCAATGATATTCATCTCCCACAAGATGCAACAATCATAGCAACGGCAGGGACACCTACAACATTGGCTGCTATTGATTTACAGATTGATGATCTTTCTTCCCCATTGATTCATGGACATAGATTGGATAGTAATACTATAACATCACTTAGTAGACAATTATGCTCATCCTCATTGGAAGAAATATTGCGCATTCCGGGTGTACATCCACAAAGGGCTGATATTTTACCTGCCGGAACTCTCATTCTTTCAATGATAGTAGAGAAAATTCACGCTCAATCTTGTATAGTCAGTGCAAGAGGATTACGATATGGAATAGTCCAATCAATCATGTAATACCATCTTTTCTTTTGATGAATAATCCCTCTCCCTGAGCTGTCATATTTCCCTCTGCATCATAGATTTCAGCAGTCAACCTAAACTTTCGACCTTGTTCATATTCAAGTCTCCCACATACATGTAATTCAGTCTCAACCAATGTGGGTCTTTTATATCTGACATTGAGTTGAGCCGTTGGGGCTTTCACATTCATACAGGACAATACCTTCCCCATTGTTTCATCCAATAAGAGACTTACCATACCGCCATGCATAATATTCATTGAACCCATGAGATGTCTTGGTGAGGTATACCATGATTCTACAGAATGTGTAATTGGATCATACACAAATGTCAGGTGTAAACCATGACTATTTCCTTCTCCGCAACCAAAGCACATATTTTCGGTTCTAGGATGGAGAAACAAATACCGAGTGTGTTCGAGTGGCTCAATCACTCTTGAATAACCATCTTTTTTAAATGTATAATATGGACCCCACTTCTGAATATTGTCTCTGAGTTCTATAAGTAATCTAGATGAAATACGTGCCCAATTCCCCTTTGGTGCTCGATGATACAGATTTCCATCAGCTGAAAATCGTAAATCATTCAAAGAGAATGGGAAAGAAATGTTTGTATTCATGTGTATACAATCGCCACTGAGATATTTCCATACAATTGGTGTATCCTCATAATGAAGGAATACTTCTTCATTTCCTATTCTCGCGCAAAAAGTTGGTTCATCTGAAGGTCCCATACGTGTATAGTCCATATTTTTGTAGATCAATGCAATCAATGATTCATCATCAATGATGATTCCTTCATGACTTATGATGCCTTGACTATTGATATGATAATGATACTGAGCCATAATTTACACGGTTATACTGAATGATAGCAGTTTCTCAATGCACGATGCAATTTAATGGAATTCCTCTGTTTGATGGAATCACTTTTACGGTTGGTGATCAAGACAAGATTGGTCTGGTTGGAAAAAATGGGGCAGGAAAATCCACTTTACTTAATGTATTATATGGAGATATCAAACCTGAATCAGGTAATATCACCACTTCAAAACATCATACCATTGGATTCTTGAAACAACAATTACATGCAAATTATACAGATTCTGTCAAGGAAGAGTGTAAAGTTGCATTTGAATCAGTTTTGGCAATTGAAGATGAATTAGTTGAGATTCAGCATGCAATTGAACATCATGAAGATTATTCAGATCCCGGTTATCATGCTTTGTGTGAACGAATGGCTGATTTATATGCCAGACATGAAGTTCTTGCTGGAAATGCAATTGAAGCAACTATTGAAAAAATCCTATTAGGACTTGGCTTCACGCATGAGACAATGAATAAACCTGCACGCGATTTGTCCGGCGGTTGGCAAATGCGATTGGAGCTAGCAAAGTTATTATTAAGAAAACCACATACATTATTACTTGATGAACCTACGAATCATTTGGACATAGATTCCATTCGTTGGCTTGAAGCATATCTGGCTCAATATGATGGTGCAGTCATTCTTGTATCACATGACAGAGTATTTTTGGATACCATAACAAAAAGAACTATTGAGATTAGAAATGGTGGAATCGAGGATTATCCATGCTCATATTCAAAATATGTCATTGAAAGACTTGAACGAGAAGAACATCGCAAGAAGGCCTATATGGCTCAACAAAAAGAAATAGCAAAAACACAAGAATTCATTGATAGATTTCGATCTAAGGCAAATCTTGCATCTAGGGTACAATCAAGAGTTAAACAATTGGAAGCCAAAGAACGCATTACGTATGATGATTCCACCGAAAGGACGATTTCATTTTCTTTTCCACCCGCTCCGAGAGCACCAAGAGTCTTATTCCATTCTGAAGATCTAACGAAAAAATATGATCAGAAGACATTACTGAATCATATCTCATTTGACATTGAACGAAGTATGCATTGTGCATTTGTAGGAAAAAATGGAGAAGGAAAAAGTACACTGTCAAGAATCTTAGCCGGAATTGAATCATATGAAGGAACCCTCACAGTGGGCGAAGGACTGAAAATCGGATATTTTGCTCAGCAACATGCAGATTCACTAGATCCAACTAAAACTGTGTTTGAAACTCTTGAACAAGTGGCAGTGGGTGAAATCAGAACAAGAATCAGATCAATTCTTGGTGCATTTCTCTTCAGTGGAGATTCAGTAGATAAAAAAGTACGTGTATTGTCAGGTGGCGAAAGAGCTAGATTGGCATTAGCTATGCTCTTATTGACAGAGTCTCATGTATTGATTCTAGATGAACCGACAAATCACCTGGATATGTCTGCAAAGGATATATTGAAAGCCGCACTTAATAAGTATAATGGTGCATTGATCATTGTTTCTCATGATCGAGATTTCCTTTCCGGCCTTATTGATAATATCTATCATTTTTCGCAAGGTAGTATCAAACATTATCCATTGCAATTGGAAGAGTTCTTGGAAAAGTTTGCAATCAATTCATTGGATGAAGCTCAAGCAAAAGTTGAAGTGATTCCTCAAGTTAAAATTGATAATCAATCACAGTACAGTAGAGAAGAAAAGAAAAATCTCGAAAGAGAAGAAAAGAAGAAGATTCGGAGAATCCAGGAAATTGAGGCACAAATAGCAATCTATGAGAAAGAGATTGCCACAATAGATGAACAATTATCTCATGAGTCAACATATTCAAATCCTGAAGCAATGAAAAACCTCAGTCAGTCAAGAGATGGAGTTCAAAAGAGTGTAGATACATTATTTCTAGAATGGGAAACTTTACTTTCCACAAGTTGATGAAGGACAATATGAGGATATTGCACACTTTGAACATTGCGGTTTTCTTGCTATACAC
>Ga0172373_10000878_pt1 | contig 49394 bp, 50 predicted proteins | sample Lak10m_2_FD_114546 | JGI IMG/M metagenome (GOLD analysis project Ga0172373, IMG submission 114546) | Freshwater microbial communities from Kabuno Bay, South-Kivu, Congo - kab_092012_10m | ecosystem: Environmental > Aquatic > Freshwater > Lake | place: Democratic Republic of the Congo... | reverse complement strand
TGCTTCGGCTTCTTCACGTATTCACTGGCGGCAAAACTCATTTGTTTCATGGTGGCTTGAGAGAGTGGTTGGCTCATTCACAATTTTACAGGGCGGCAGACTTGTTCAGGGCTTCCCTAGGCGAACTGCAAAAAGGCATCACCAAACTGCCTTTTTCCGCACGCAAGACTTTTCTGGAAACGTTTCTACAATCCGACATTCTGGAGGGCTTCAAAGGGCGGATTCTGGATGTTGACAGCAACGTTGCGCTTGAGTGGGGGAATCTGGTCGTAATATCTGAACAGACCGGGCGACGTATGCCTTATGTGGACAGCCTGCTCGCCGCTACCGCCCTGTTTCACCGACTCACCTTGGTTACCCGCAACACCCGCGACATGGAAGCCAGCGGAGTTACCCTGCTCAACCCGTGGGAAACCGAAGCTTAAATGCCGATCAAATCCCGCATCCGTACCATCCCCCATTACCCGCGGCAAGGCATCCAGTTCCGCGACATCACCACCCTATTGAAAGACCCGGTCGGTTTCCGCATCGCTATCGATGAGCTGGTCAACCGTTATTCAGGACAGAAAATCGACAAGATCGCCGCAATCGAGTCACGCGGCTTTATTGTCGGTGCGCCACTGGCTTATCGCTTGGGCGTCGGGTTTGTTCCCGTACGCAAGCCGGGCAAGCTGCCTGCCGCAAACATCGGGCACGATTACGAACTGGAATACGGGCGCGACCGGGTCGAAATCCACACGGACGCGATTGCAAAGGGCGAAAAAGTCCTGCTGGTCGATGACCTGATCGCTACCGGCGGCACGGCCGAAGCGGCTGTCACGTTGATCGAGAAACTGGGCGGCCAGGTAATCGAGTGCGCCTTCGTCATCGACCTGCCCGATGTCGGCGGGCGCGATCGATTGCAACATAAAGGCTATAAGGTGTTTGCCTTGTGCGAATTTGAAGGAGATTGAGCGCATGGCTGCCGAACTCACGCTGAAAAACCGCCAGGACATCAAAACCCGCGCCCTGCTGCTGGGCGACCGGCTGGATCTCAAGGCGTTCAAAATTGCCGACTGCCTGGCCACCACGCCGCTGACGCTGGAAGTGGATGCCGATGGCGGCGTGGCGGTGCTGTTCCGCTATGGGGTGATCGTGCTGTTCGGTGTCAAAAGCCTGGATGAAGTCGGCTTTATCGACAAGCTCAAACCGCTGCTCACCAATGCCTATGCGGCACCGGAAATCGAAGAACTGGAAATCCATTGCGGCAAACCCAGTATTGGCGTGCAAAGCGGGGCCGTTTCGCTGGACGAGATTTCGCTGGAGAAGATTCAGACCATCGCCGACGCCTTGAGCAAAAACCTGGTGTTGTCGCTCTATGAAAAAAAGGTCGGCAGCGAGTTCGACAAGATCGAGCCGCTGGCGCAAGAGTTGGCAACGCACGGCAAGGTCAGCGCGGATTCGAAAATGCTGCTGTCCAAGATCGGCCACATGCTGCTGATCGAGCATCGCATGGTGGGACGCGCCGAAATCGGCGACAAGCCGGAAATCCTGTGGGACTTCCCGCACCTGGGTGGCCTGTATGCCAGCCTGGAGGACGAGTTCGAGTTGCAGGAACGCCAAGCCGCGCTGGATCGCAAACTGAACCTGATCTCCGACACTGCGCAAACGCTGGCCGACGTGTGGGACAACAAGCAGTTGCACAAGCTGGAATGGTACGTGATCGGCTTGATCCTGTTCGAGATCGTGATCAGCCTGTTCGAACTGGCACGCCAGCATTTTTTCTAAGAAACTATGCACTCAAATTGATGGTGCTCCCGACCACGGCACCGGGAATCGGGCGGTTTTCGAGTGCCGTTGCTCCTTTTGCAGCTTGCCCATCTACCGGGGTCGCTCCCTGATTGTTAAGCGCATCCCTCTTGTCCAGCGCGGCCTGTTGGTAGGCCTCGAATGCGGCGATACTGCCCGACTGACAATCCGTGCAACTGTTGATCCCCATGTGATAACTCCCTATCTCGATCAATTAAACGAAAACTGCATGATTGAGTCGGAGCCGCCGCCAAAACCTTACAATGCAGCAAAAGCTGACCATATGGAATTCACGATGTCGTCGTTGCACCGGTATAAAAGACTGATTGCCGTTTTCCTGTTTCTGGCGACATTATTTGCCGTCTTCAAGCTGACCGGGTTGAAAGATCATTTCAACCTGGCTTTTCTCCAGCAACAAATCCTGCAAAACAAGGTCAGCGGCCTGCTGATTTTTATCCTGCTGTTTTCTTTGGGCAACCTGATCCAGCTTCCCGGCTGGCTGTTTCTCGCGGCGGCCGTACTGGCCCTGGGACGTGGCATGGGCGGAGTAGCAACCTATGTAGCGGCCAGTATTTCCTGCATGGTGACTTTTCTGACCATCCGCTTTGTCGGCGGCGATGCCCTGCGGCAACTGGACAGCAAAATCGCGATCAGCCTGCTCCGTCATCTCGACGACCGGCCCATCCGCAGCATCGTTCTGTTGCGCATCCTGTTTCAGACCGTACCAGCGCTCAATTACGCACTGGCGATGTCGGGCGTCAGATTTCGCAAATACCTGATCGGTACGCTGCTGGGGCTGCCTTTGCCTATTCTTTTGTATTGCCTGTTCTTCGATTACCTGGGCAAGGTCCTCAAGGTGCTGTAGTGCAGAGTCCAGACGCGGTCGCTTGCAGGATTTCTCCGCTGCCGGCGTCTTCGACGAAAGCAACAACCCCGAGCGCATTGCGTTTCCAACCCGGATCGATGCTGATGCTGGACTGGTATTTCCGAGTCGGCCCGATTATTTCAATGGGCCCGATCCAACGACGTACGACGTAGTCGTGATGGAGTTTTTCACCATTGTTCTCGCCCGCATTCACCTGGCTGCTCAGGTCGTCTTCGACGATAGCAACATAAGCAGCAGGACGATGCCCCGCCGCCGGTTTTAATGCCACATTCAGCCCTAGCGGCAAGACATTATCCATGACAGGCTTCAAGCCGATTTCAATGGCTGCCATCGCCGGCTTGCTGTTTATTGAGGCTATGCGCTGAAGAAAGCGATCTTCCGACCCGGCATTCCTGAGTTCTACACGCCCGACAAATATCTCCGGCGTGTAGACAAAGCTGGACTGCGCCTGTCTTGCCAGCAAATGCTGCCGCTCGGTATAAACCGGGCTCGCAAACCTATCTTTCCAACCCAGGCTATCCCAGTAATCCACATGCATGGAGAGCGGAATCACCCGATCCGCTCCCAGTCCGGACTGCTTGAGACGACTCAGCCAGCGATCGGCAGGCGGGCAACTGCTGCAACCTTCCGACGTGTACAACTCGACCAACGCAACGGTATGCGCTGGGCTATGCTTGACGCACTGATCAGCAGCCATTGCCGGTTGGCTGCAGAGCAGGAAACCCAATGGCAGGACATGGAAAGCATCGGATATTTTCATGTTTCCTCCTTAATATGGTTTGCCGCTACGGCCATAAGTCGTGGTGAGATAGCCAGCCCTTACATCGACACCTGCACATGTAATGGAAAAACATGGCAATTCGTGATTGAATTCGGCTCATGACTGCCGCCGAGAACACACACGACTGGCTCGCCGAACACGGCGATTACCTTTACCGCTTCGCTCTCGCTCGCCTGCGCGACCCGCATCTGGCCGAAGATGTCGTGCAGGAAACCATGCTGGCCGCGATGCAGGGGGGCGGGCACTCTGGCAAGTCCTCCGCCCGCACTTGGCTGACCGGCATCCTCAAGCACAAGATCATCGACCAGTTCCGCCGCCAGCAGCGCGAAACCTCGCTGGAAACTCCTGACGACATCGCCGACGACGCACCGGGCATGGATGAATTCTTTCTCGACGACGGCCACTGGAACGAGCCGCCGCAATCGTGGGGCGACCCCGGCAGCCTGATGCAGCAGGACCAGTTCCTGCAGACGCTGCAAGACTGCATGGATAAATTGCCGAAGAAACTGGCGCAGATTTTCCTGCTGCGCGACGTGCACGAATCGGACAATGAAGAAATTTGTAAGGAATTGGAAATCACGGCGACGAATGCATGGGTGATGCTGTACCGCGCCCGAATGGGATTAAGAAAGTGTCTTGAACTTAACTGGATGGGAGGTCACTAATGTTGGATTGCAAGCACGCAAGCCGACTGGTTTCCCAGTCCATGGATAGGCGGTTGTCGTTGCGCGAGCGACTGGGATTAAGGCTGCATTTGCTGTTATGCGATGCCTGCACCCAGTTTTCAAAGCAAATGGCGCTGCTGCAACAAGCTGCAAGGCAATGGCGTTCGCGTATCGAGAACGATACCCGGGTGTCATTACCTGACGATGCGCGTCAACGCATTGCAGCAGCGGTTGCGTTAAAGACAGAGTCCCTGGCGCGGCAGAATCCTGATCAAAACTTGACCGATTAATTTTATATTTAGGAGTAATAGCATGAAGACACAAAACAAGGCACTGGTAATGGCTCTGGGCAGCGCATTTGCAGCCACGCTGGCAACCGCACCGATGGTACACGCCGCAGAAAACCCGTTTGCAGCCAAGTCGCTCGCATCCGGCTACATGGTGGCTGAGGCCGACATGGCAAAAGATGGCGAGAAGATGAAAGACGGCAAGTGCGGCACCGGTAAATGTGGCGCCAGCAAAAAGAAGATGATGAAAGAGAAGGCCAAGGAAGGTAACTGCAGCGCCGAAATGAAGGACAAGGAAGGCAATTGCAGTGCCGAAATGAAAGCCAAGGCCGATGCCAAAGCCAAGGAAGGCAACTGCAGCGGCGAAATGAAATCCACCGAAGGCAAGTGCAGCGCCAAGAAGTAAAGCATGACCGCCAGAGCAAAATTATCTGGTGCGGGGCTGGGCCTGAAGCGGGAACTGATGTCCCAGCTTCAGGCCCAGCCGCCTTCCGCCATCGACTTCTTCGAAGTCGCGCCGGAAAACTGGGTGGGCGTGGGCGGTGCACGCGCCAGGCAGTTCGCCTGGTTTGCCGAGCGCTACCCCATCGTGGCGCATGGGCTGTCGCTTTCCCTGGGCGGGCCGGATGCGCTGGATGAGGTTTTGCTGAGGCGCATCAAGGGCTTTCTCGACCAGTACGATATTCCGCTTTATACCGAACACCTGGCCTATTGCAGTGCGGGCGGCCATTTGTACGACTTGCTGCCGATCCCGCCGACCGAAGAAGCGGTCAAGCATGTTGCGGCACGCATCCGCCGTACGCAAGACATCCTGGAGCGCCGCATCGCGGTAGAAAATGCCTCGTATTATGTGGCATCGCCTGTTGGCACCATGAGCGAACTTGATTTTATCCGGGCCGTACTCGACGAAGCAGACTGCGATCTGCATCTGGATGTGAACAACATCTACGTCAACAGCGTCAACTTCGGCTTTGACCCCTTCGAATTCCTGCGCGCGATGCCCGGAGAACGCACCGTGTACATTCACACCGCCGGCCACTTGCAGGTGGAACCCGACCTCATCGTCGACAACCACGGCGACACCGTGATCGATCCAGTCTGGCAACTGCTCGACGAAGCCTACCGTTTATTCGGCGTAGCGCCGACCTTGCTGGAACGCGATCTCAACATCCCGCCACTGGCAGAACTGGTGCCGGAAATCGAACACATCGCCGCGCTTCAACGGAAATATGCCACAACCAGTCAATCGCGGCGGTCGGCATGAGCCTGCCGACATTCCAGCAATATCAGGCCGAGTTCACCGGCCACATTCGCAACCCGAAATCCGCCGCACGGCCCAAGGGCGTGCCGGCACGACGGATGAAGGTGTATACGGAAATTGTGTTCAACAATATGGAGGGAACGCTGGCGGCATGCTTCCCCGTCTCGAAAAAAATTCTGGGCACACGCCGCTGGATGCGCATAGTGCGGGATTTCATGGCCCAGCATCGTTGTGCCACGCCATGGTTCCGGCAAATTCCGGAAGAACTGCTGCGCTGGCTGGAAACCTCGCCACCATGCAATCAGGATCTCCCGCCGTTTTTGCCTAGCCTGGCCCATTACGAATGGATAGAACTGGCCATTGCCGTCTCGGATGCCGCGCTGGATACCGCCCCAGACCCCGAAGGCGACCTGCTTGCCGCAAAGCCGGCCTTGGCGCCAGCACTCGCCCTGCTGGAATACGCCTATCCCGTACATCGCATTTCGCCGCGCTTCAAACCGGAACAACCGAACGCACAAGCTACGCATATTCTGGTATTCCGCGACAGGAACGATGAAGTGAGATTCACCGAACTCAATCCGGTCAGCGCCCGGTTGGTCACGCTATTGCAACCTGGCAACTTGACCGGCTGGCAGGCACTGGAACAAATCGCCGCAGAAATGCAGCATCCGACACCGCAAGCTGTCGTTCAATTCGGTCTGGAACTCCTGAGTGACTTGCGGCGACAAGAAGCCGTTTGGGGCACACGTCCGATCTGAGCAAAAGAAATCGCAATCGACATGTAAGGGCTCCCCGCCGACCCCGACTAACCGGCATGATTAACAGGGAGAACCATCATGCCATTCGTTTTGCACCAATACCTTTTTGCCGTTTCACTGCTGGAACGCATCGCGCCAATCCTGCCACCACTGATCCTGCGCCTGATTCTGGCCTGGGAATTCGGCGAATCAGGCTATGAAAAATTCACCGGGATGAACTGGTTTGCCGACATCACCTTCCCGTTCCCCTTCAACCTGCTCCCGCCCGAAATCAGCTGGCAGATTTCCACCTGGTTCGAACTGCTGGGTGCCGTCGCACTGGTGCTGGGACTGGCGACGCGGTTCATTTCCATTTCACTCGTCGTCCTCACCGTCGTCGCCATCCTCAGCGTTCACTGGCCCGAGCACTGGAACACGCTGGGAGACTTGCTGCGCGGCTACCGTATTGTGGATGAAGAGGGCGATGGCTACGGCAACTACAAACTCCCGCTGATCTACCTGGTGATGTTCATGCCGCTGTTGTTTGGCGGCGCTGGCAGATGGAGTCTGGATTACCTGATTACCCGTCGTTGCAACATCAACTGTAAGGAATCATCGTTCGCCGCGACGAAGCAATGAAGATACTTATCCCGCAAGCATCCAAACTTTGAGGAGCCTGTCATGTTATTCCGCAGCATCATCCTGTCCTTAATGATGTCGTTTGCTACCAGCGCATTTGCAGCGGTAACGGCCTACGATCCGACCACGTTCAACCAGGCACGCAAGGACGGCGGCCCGGTATTGCTGATGGTGCATGCCGACTGGTGCCCGACCTGCCGGGCGCAGGCGCCAGTGGTGGATAAGCTGGCGGCCAAGCCCGAGTTCGCCAAGTTCCGCATTTTCCGCATGGATTATGACAAAGAGAAAAACGGCTTCGTCCTCGCCTTCCGGGTCAACCGGCAAAGCGCACTGCTGGTATTCAAGGGCGGCAAGGAAATCGGTCGCTCCATCGGCGAAACCAATGAAGAAGCTATCGCCAACCTGATGCGCAAGGCAATCTAGGCGATCGCCGTGGAATTCGGTCTGGCCACCTACGGCTTGTCTCTGCTGGCAGGCATGCTGTCCATCCTGTCGCCCTGCGTGTTGCCGCTCGTGCCTATCCTGCTGGCCAGCGCGGTACTGGCGCATCGCTTCGGTGCCATTGCACTGGCGGCCGGGCTCACCCTGTCGTTCACCGTCGTCGGCGTATTCATCGCCGCAGCAGGCGCATCGCTGGGCCTGGGGCAGGATAGCATGCGCAACGTCGCCGCCGTTCTGCTACTGGTGTTCGGCGTGGTGCTGTTGCTGCCGCAATTGCAGGAGCGTTTTGCCGTAGCAGCTTCGGAGCTATCTTCCGGCGGGCAAACCCTGATATCCAAAGTTACGCTGGACGGCCTGCCCGGCCAGTTTGTGCTGGGTTTGTTGTTAGGGCTGGTGTGGAGCCCCTGTGTCGGCCCCACGCTGGGCGCCGCCATCACGCTGGCCGCGCAGGGCGAGAGCCTGGTGCAGATCACGCTGGTCATGGCCATGTTCGGCCTCGGTGCCAGCATCCCCTTGATCGCGCTGGGCCTGGCATCGCGCCAGGCCATGACTCGACTGCGTGGCAAGCTGCTGGAAGCCGGCAAGCGCGGCAAACTGCTGCTTGGTTTGATCATGCTGGTGCTGGGGATTGCGATTGTGACGGGGGCAGACAAGCTGTTCGAAGCCTGGGTGTTGAATATGGCGCCGGACTGGCTGGTGAGGCTGACGACCTCGATTTGAACTGGATTATCAAATTGAGTCTATTGCGACAAAAACGTCGAACGGCTCAAGCACATCCCAATTCATGCTCCCTGAGCTACAATCAGAAACGTGGCCGCTCCCGTCAAACGCGCACCCCACAGACACAACACTGATCTAGCGATACAATCCCTGCCATTGCTACGGAGACATCTCGCCATGGAAAATCAACTTGAATTGCTTGAAGCCGAGGCACTGAAACTATCTGCTAGTGAGCGCGCAGCTTTCGCCCAGCTATTGCTCGCGAGTCTCGATGAAGATACCGAGATTGAGGAGGCGTGGGCTGTCGAGACCGATCGCAGAATTACTGACATCGAGAGTGGAGTGGCACAAGTTATTCCAATTGCCGATGCACTTGCACAGGTTCGTGCCGCATTGAAGTGAAACTCGTCGTTTCTCCACCGGCGCTCGCCGAACTACGCGACGCGGCCACGTTCTATAGGCTCAAAGCGAATGTTGAACTTGGTCTTGCCTTTGTGGCTGAGTTTGAACGGACGACCAATCTCGTTCTTGCCAATCCTCTGCTCGGGACTGTATTTCGCGGCACTCGCCGACAATATATCCTCCGTCGATTCCCATATAGCATCATCTATCAGGTCACTACAGAGGAGCTTCGAATTCTTGCTGTGGCTCATCACAGGCGACGCCCAGGCTACTGGGCAAATCGAAAGTAGCCAGGGGTGTGCAGTTTCTACCCACTCGGCGATTGGTGCAACGTGGGCAACAAGTTGCCCACTCTACGCATGCTGCGCGATAAACCTGCGCAGCGGCCCTGGGCTTGAATGTTAACCACCTACTATCGCTCGCAACCAGAAAAAAGGCCTGAGTGACGCTACCGTCAATCAGGCCTTTTTTATCGGCACTGCCAAACCTACTGAAAAAAGTCCTTCACCTTGGTCATCCACGACTTGGCCCGCGGGCTGTGCTTGGCTGAATCCAGTTGGTTGATCTCTTCCAGCTCACGTAGCAGTTCTTTCTGCCGCTCGGTAATTTTCACCGGCGTCTCGACCACCACATGGCAGATCAGGTCGCCGTGTTCGCTGCTGCGTAGCGGCTTGATGCCCTTGTTGCGCAGGCGGAACTTGGCGCCGGTCTGGGTTTCGGCCGGGATTTTCATCTTGGCATGGCCGTCCAGCGTCGGGATTTCGATTTCGCCGCCGAGGGCTGCCACGGTAAAGCTGATCGGCATTTCGCAATGCAGGTCGCCGCCGTCGCGTTCGAAAATGCTGTGCTTCTTGAGGTGGATGACCACATACAAGTCGCCCGACGGACCGCCGTTGACGCCGGCTTCGCCTTCGCCCGTGAGACGGATGCGATCGCCCTCGTCCACCCCGGCCGGAATCTTGACCGACAGGGTTTTCTGTTGCTTGACTCGACCGTCGCCGTGGCAGGTGCCGCAGGGCGATGACACCATCTTGCCGCTGCCGTGGCACTTGGGGCAAGTTTGCTGGATGGAGAAAAACCCTTGCTGCATGCGCACCTGACCGTGACCGCCGCAGGTAGTACAGGTCGTCGGCTGGGTGCCCGGCTTGGCACCGGAGCCGTGACAGGTTTCGCACTCGGCCATGACCGGGATGCGTATCTTGGTCTCGGTGCCACGCGCGGCCTCTTCCAGCGAGATTTCCATGTTGTAGCGCAAATCTGCGCCACGATAGACATTCGAACGCTGACGCCCGCCACCGCCACCGAAGATGTCGCCGAAAATATCGCCGAAAGCATCGGCAAAACCGCCGCCGCCAAATCCACCTGCGCCGCCCATCCCCGCTTGCGGGTCTACTCCGGCATGACCGTATTGATCGTAGGCAGCACGCTTTTGCGCATCCGACAGTATCTCGTAGGCTTCCTTGGCTTCCTTGAAATGCTCTTCGGCGTTGGGATTATCCGGATTGCGGTCAGGATGGTGCTTCATGGCCAGCTTGCGGTAGGCCTTTTTGATGTCGTCATCGGAAGCATCGCGGTTTACACCGAGAACTTCGTAATAGTCTTTTTTTGCCATTTAAAACTTTCACCACGGGGAGCTCAGGGACCACGGGGAAAACCCGTCACATCCCCGTGCACCCCGTGTTCCCCGTGGTTAATTGGTTTTACTTCTTTTCGTCCTTCACTTCCTCGAACTCGGCATCCACCACTTCGGCATCCACCGTTTTCTCGGTTGGGCCTTCGGCGCCTGCTGCACCCGCTTCAGGCTGCTGGGCGTAGATCTTCTCGGCCAGCTTGTGCGAGGCTTCCATCAGCGCGTTGGTCTTGGCTTCGATGGCTTCCTTGTCGTCGGACTTGAGGACTTCCTCGACCTCCTTCAACGCAGCTTCGATCTTTTCCTTTTCGCCGGCATCCAGCTTGTCGCCATGCTCGGTGAGCGATTTCTTCACGCTGTGCACCATGCCGTCGGCTGCGTTGCGGGCTTCGACCAGCTCCTTCACCTTGCGGTCTTCGTCGGCGTGGGCTGCGGCATCTTCTTCCATGCGGCGGATTTCTTCTTCAGACAAGCCGGAGCTGGCCTTGATGGTGATGTTGCTTTCCTTGCCGGTCGCCTTGTCCTTGGCAGAGACGTGCAGAATGCCGTTGGCGTCGATGTTGAACGCCACTTCGATCTGCGGCATGCCGCGCGGAGCAGGCGGAATGTCAGACAGGTTGAACTGGCCCAGGCTCTTGTTGCCGGAAGCAATTTCACGTTCGCCCTGCAGCACGTGGATGGTCACGGCAGACTGGTTGTCTTCAGCAGTCGAGAACACTTGCGATGCCTTGGTCGGAATCGTGGTGTTCTTCTGGATCAGCTTGGTCATCACGCCACCCATGGTCTCGATACCCAGGCTGAGCGGGGTCACGTCCAGCAGCAGCACGTCCTTGACTTCGCCTTGCAGCACGCCGCCCTGGATACAGGCACCGACGGCCACGGCTTCGTCCGGGTTCACGTCCTTGCGCGGCTCCTTGCCGAAGAAAGCTTGCACTTTCTCCTGCACCTTGGGCATACGGGTCTGGCCGCCGACCAGAATCACGTCCTGAATGTCGGACAACTTGACACCGGCATCCTTGAGGGCGAGTTCGCATGGCTTGATGGAACGTTCGATCAGGTCTTCCACCAGCGATTCGAACTTGGTGCGGGTGATCTTCACAACTAAATGCTTGGGCCCGGTAGCGTCAGCCGTGATGTAAGGCAGATTGACTTCGGTCTGTTGCGCGGAAGACAGCTCGATCTTGGCCTTCTCTGCAGCTTCCTTCAGGCGCTGCTTGGCCAGCAGGTCGTTACGCAGGTCGAGGCCGCCGTTGTCCTTCTTGAATTCGTCAGCCAGGAAATCGATCAGGCGGTTGTCGAAGTCTTCGCCGCCGAGGAAAGTGTCGCCGTTGGTGGACAACACTTCAAACTGGTGCTCACCGTCGAGTTCGGCGATTTCGATGATGGAGATGTCGAACGTGCCGCCACCCAGGTCATACACCGCAATCTTGCGGTCGCCTTCCTGCTTGTCCATACCGAAAGCCAACGCAGCTGCGGTCGGTTCGTTGATGATGCGCTTCACGTCCAGACCGGCGATACGGCCGGCGTCCTTGGTCGCCTGGCGCTGACTGTCGTTGAAGTAGGCCGGTACGGTAATCACGGCTTCGGTGACTTCTTCGCCCAAGTAGTCTTCGGCCGTCTTCTTCATCTTGCGCAGCACTTCGGCGGAGATTTGCGGCGGTGCCATCTTCTTGCCATGCACTTCCACCCATGCGTCGCCGTTGTCGGCCTTGGTGATGGTGTAGGGCATCAGGCCGATGTCCTTTTGTACTTCCTTCTCTTCGAAGCGACGGCCGATCAAACGCTTGACCGCATACAGCGTGTTCTTGGGGTTGGTCACGGCCTGACGCTTGGCCGGTGCGCCAGCCAGCACTTCGCCGTCTTCCTGAAACGCGATGATGGACGGAGTGGTACGGGTGCCTTCCGCATTCTCGATCACGCGCGGCTTGCCGCCTTCCATCACGGCCACGCAGGAGTTGGTGGTGCCGAGGTCAATACCGATAATTTTTCCCATAATGTTTTCCTCTTAAATACTGTTCAATTGCCGCACTATTCAATAATGGGCGGCGCTCAATTCTCTTGTTTGCTGAAATGGGGATGGTCGTCTGGATTTCAAGCCTTGGGCTTGGAAACCATGACCAGCGCGGGACGCAGCACACGATCATTCAGCAGATAACCCTTTTGCAGCACCTGTACCACGGTGTTGGGCTCGGCATCCGGGTGCTCGACCATGCTGATGGCCTGATGCTTGTGCGGATCGAACTTCTCGCCGACCGGATGGACTTCGGCCACGTTGAATTTTTCGAACACGGCGGTGAGCTGCTTCATGGTGAGCTCGACGCCGTTCTTGTAATCTTCGACCGTGGCAGTCTCGACGGCCAGCGCGGCTTCCATGCTGTCCTTCACCGCCAGCAGTTCGGACGAAAACTTTTCCAGCGCAAACTTGCGCGCCTTGTCGATATCCTCATGTGCCCGGCGGCGGATATTCTCGCCTTCCGCCTTGGCATACATCCAGGCATCGTAATGTTCCTGCGCCTTGAGTTCTGCTGCCTGCAACATCTCTTCCAGGCTGGGCATGACTTCCACGTTGTGGTTCTCCGCGCCGGTTTCAACAGTGCTTTCAGTCGCGGGTTGCTGATCTTGCTGCATGAAAATACCTCGAGTTTTGTTTTGTAACTTTGTCAAAATGGGGACGACCTTGGATAAAACAAGGCCATAGAAATCAAAAATCATCCGGGATTGGCCAGCACTTGCGCCAGAGCATCCAGCACTTGGGCCGGGGAAGGGGTTTCTCCGACCCCGCCCAGATTGCGGCTGCGGGCGCGACACCCGCCCAGCACGCCAGTCAATGCCGGGTCGGTATCGGTATAGATCGCCACCGTCGGCACGTCCAGCGCGACGGCAAGATGTATCAATCCGGTATCCACACCCAGCGCCGCCCCGGCTCCCGACAGCACCGCCGCCAAGTCGGCCAGGCGCAACCGCGGCAACACTACGGCATCTGGCACAGCTCCGGCGATCTGCACGGCACGCAAGCGCTCGGCCTCGCTGCCCCATGGCAGCACCAGCGACAGGCCTTGTGCTGCCAGCGCGCGGCCCAGCGCGATCCACTCCGTCACCGGCCACAGCTTGGAATCGCGACTGGTGCCGTGCAGGCCGACCGCATAGCGCTGCGGTAGGCCGGCATAGCGGACTGTCGCGCGCGGGATGCCGTAATCGGGCGTGACATCGTCAAGCGTGTAGCCCAGGGCCAGCGCCGCCAACTGGCGGTTGCGGGTAACCGCATGCTGGCCGCGCGCGACCACATGGCGATGCGCATAAAACAGTGTTGCCAGCGGCTCGCGCGCCGAGCAACTATCCTGCCCATGCCGCGCGCCATGTGCCCCAGCGGCAATGACGGCACTCTTCAGCAAGCCCTGCGTATCGAGCACCCAGTCATACCGGTGCTGCGCCAACCTTTGCCTGAATGCCACAATTTCGCGCCAGGTCTCGCGCCAGATCTCTCGATGGAACAGGTTTTTCCGCCAGCGCCGCACGGCCACCGGGATAACTTCCGCCACACCGGGATGCAGCGCCGGAATATCGGCAAAGCTCTCCTCCACCACCCAGTCGATGGCGAGCCCCGGCACATGGGCGTGCAGATCGGCGATCACCGGCAGGTTGTGAATGACATCGCCCAGGGAGGAGGTTTTTACGATCAGCAGGCGGGGCATGCGGGGCTCTTAAATCGGAGATTCGCGATATTTTCGCATACAATTCAGCCTTTACCTGTCGCGGCTGAACATCGAGAGCCTAAATTCAGCGTGAAGTTTGCCTTCATCATTTTCAAGTATTTCCCCTACGGCGGTGCCCAGCGCGACATGATGCGCATCGCCAAGGCATGCGTGGCGCGCGGGCATGAGGTGCACGTTTTCACCCAGTCGTGGCACGCCCCGGCGCCGGAGGCCGGCATCAAGCCGCATATCCTGCCCGGCCTGGGATGGTTCAATCACTACCGCTACCGCGACTTCATCCGGCAGACGCATGCGGCCATTTTCGCCCTTGGTGCCGATTACGTGGTCGGCTTCAACCGTGTGCCGGGACTGGACGCCTACTTCGCCGCCGACCCCTGCTTCATCGAGCGGGCGCAAGCTCGCCAAAACCCGTTTTATCGGTTGTCGGGGCGCTACCGCTTTTTTGCGGATTGCGAACGCGCCGTGTTCGCCCCCGACGCCGGCTGCGAAATCCTGCTGCTGTCACCCAGGGAAAAGGATTTCTTCCAGCACTGGTACGCCACGCCGGACGTTCGTTTCCACCTGATCCCGCCGCCCATGCCCGCCGACCGCTTCGTCGCACTGGATGTGGACGAAGCAAGAGCCAGCGTGCGCAGCGAGTTCGGCTTTGTCCCGGACGACATTTTATTGCTGCTGGTCGGTTCCGGCTTTCGCACCAAGGGGCTGGATCGCGCCATCCTGGGCCTGGCCGCCCTGCCTCCGGAGATACGCAACAAAACCCGTTTGCTGGCCGTCGGCCAGGACAACCCCAAGGCATTCGTCAAACTGGCGCAGAAAGCCGGGTTGGCCGACCGGGTACGCATCTGCGCCGGGCGCGACGACATTCCGCGCCTGATGCATGCAGCCGACCTGCTGGTACATCCGGCACGGTCGGAGCTGGCAGGGCATGTATTGATTGAAGCCATGGCCGCCGGGCTGCCGGTGCTGGTGAGCGATGTCTGCGGCTACGCCTGCCACATCGCGCAGGCCGGGGCCGGCGAACTGGTACCCAGCCCGTTCGACCAGATACAGTACGACCGGCAACTGGAGCATATGCTCACTTCCGATACCCGCAAGGACTGGCAGGCTTACGGCAAAAATTACGCGCGCGCCCTGATGGCCGCCAACGATGGCAGCGCGGAGGCCGTGATGCTGGAAACCTTTGCCCGCCAGAAGCGGGGAACCGCCTGATGGCCTGGGGTTGCGACAAGGTGGTCATGCCGGCACATCTTCAGAAAGCGCTGGGCGATGGCGATGTGTTCGAATGCGCCATGCAACTCGAGGGCAAGGTTTTCCGCGATGTGCCGGGACGGCGCACCCTGCGCGTCGAGCTGGCGGGCAACTCGTATTTTGCCAAACTGCACTATGGCGTCGGCTGGCACGAAATCCTCAAGAACCTGCTGACGCTGCGCCTGCCCATCGTCAGCGCGCTGACGGAATGGCGCGCGATCCAGCGGCTAGACGAATTGGGCATCCCGACCACACCGGCCATCGCCTACGGTTGCCGCGGCAACAGCCCGGCGACATTGCGCTCGTTTATCCTCACCGAGGATCTCGGCGATATCGTTTCGCTTGAGGATTTCTGCCGCGACTGGGCCAGCCGGCCGCCCGCGCTGCAACTGAAGCGCGACGTGATGCGCGCTGTGTCGCACATCGCCCGCACCATCCACGATCACGGCCTCAACCATCGCGACTTCTATATCTGCCACTTCTGCCTGGATGGTCCAAAACTGGCTGCGGGAGAAGTTCATCTGTACCTGATCGACCTGCACCGCATGCAGGTGCGCGCCAGTATGCCGTCCGCCGCCCGCATGAAGGACATGGCCGCCCTCTATTTCTCGGCGCTGGATATCGGGCTGACTCGCCGCGATTGCCTGCGTTTCCTGCGCCGGTACCGGGGAGTGCGCCTGCGTGAGTTGTTTCAAACCGAGCAGGCGTTCTGGCTGACCGTGGATCAACGTGCACGCAAGCTGTACCACAAGTTCCATGGCCGCTGGCCGGTCACACCGTTCGACAAGACTGCCTGATGGTGCCGGATCTGCAGCAGTTGAGCCGCGAAGGCGGGGCCGGTTTCAGGATTGCACTGGTCGGGATGCCGGAGCTGACCTGCGCCGAAATCGTACGCCGCATCCCCGGCCGCCGCCTGGTCTGCCGCGGCACATGGGACGAGCAACAGGTCTATGCCAAGTTGTTCATCGGCGACCAGGCCGCCCGTTATGCCGAGCGCGACGCCCGTGGCGCCAAGGCGCTCGCCGAGCACCTCATTGCCACGCCAGCCCTGCTGCATGCCGGCGACATCGCCGGAACACTCGGCAAAGCGCTGATTTATGCCGCCATTCCGGACAGCCGCAATGCGGAATCGGCCTGGGAGACCGCAGACCACCAGCAACGCAGCCAACTCGCCGCCGAACTGGTTCGTACCGTCGCCAGTCACCATGCAGCCGGCCTGATTCAGACCGATCTCTACCTGCGCAATTTCCTGTGTGCGGGCGACACGCAGTTCACGCTCGACGGCGACGGCATCCGGATTTACCCCAAACCCATTCCATGGCTGCGGGCCATGCCCAACCTGGCGTTGCTGCTGTCAAAATTCGATGTGGAAGACGACTCCCGCATTCCGGAGTTGCTGAAAATCTACGCAGCCCAGCGCAATTGGTCGGCGACAGACGAGATGCAGGCGGTATTAAAAAAACAGACCGGCGCAATCCGGCTGTCGATTGCCCGGCAGTATGCGCAAAAGAAAGTGCTGCGCGACTGCACCGATGTGAGGGTGGAGCAAGACTTTGGCTGTTTCACGGCGGTCTCCCGCATGCAGCAAAGCGACGCCTTTACTAAAGTTCTTGCCAATCCTGATGCATGGCTGGATCGTCCGGACTGCCGCCGCCTGAAAAACGGCAACACCTGCACAGTCGGGTTGGTGACGGCTGGTGACAAGAAATTTGTCATCAAGCGGTACAATATCAAAAACTTGCGGCACGGCGTTGGGCGACTGTGGCGTCCGACGCGGGCTGGCGTATCGTGGTCAAACGCGCATCTCTTGCGCATGCTGGGCATCGCGACCGCCCCGCCGCTGGCACTGATCGAACGCCGCCTAGGGCCGTTGCGGCGAGAGGGTTATTTTCTCGCAGAGTATGTCGATGGCCCGGATATCGCCGAGGCGCTTGCCGATACCAGCCTTGACGCACGACACAAGCAGGAAGTGGCGACAAAAGCCGCCCGTTTGCTATATCGGCTTTACTTGCTCGGGATAGAACATGGCGATTTCAAGGCCACCAACCTGAAAATCGTCGACGGCGAACCGCTGCTGATCGACCTGGACGCCATGCGATTGCACCGCCGCACAAAATGGTTCGAGCAGCGACATGCCCGCGATTTGCGACGCTTGCTGAAAAACTGGCAGCACGCTCCGGCAACATTGGAATTGATGAAGAACGCAATCAAGGCAGCGTATCAAGGCGCCCTGATTCTAAAAACAGCTGGAATTGATTAGATGATAATTTTGGGAATATCCGGCGCGGTCGGACATGACGCCTCCGCCGCCATTCTGGTGGACGGCAAACTGATCGCCGCGGCAGAGGAAGAACGCTTCATCCGCGACAAACACGCCAAGAACCTGTTCCCCATCGAGGCCGCGAAATACTGCCTGAAACAGGCAGGCGTGCGCCCCGATCAGGTGGATGTGGTCGCCTTTCCCTACGCCGAAATCCCGCTGTCCTCGCCCGCCCGCTGGCATTACGCCATGCGTCACTGGTATGCGCCGGATCGTGCGCTGGATGCAATTTTCAACGGCAACCGCCGCTTCCGTCGCAACAAGCACAAGGCGCTGGACTTGATGAAGGAACTGGGTCTGAACAACGCCCGCTTCATGCCGGTGGAACACCACCTGGCCCACGCCAGCAGCGCCTACCACCTGAGCGGATTCAAGGAGAAAACCGCCATCGTCGGCATCGACGGCAAGGGCGAATACGCCACCACCTTCTTCGGCTACGGCGAAAACGGCGTCATCCACAAGATCAAGGAATTCTACGACCCCGACTCGCTCGGCGGACTCTACGGTGCGATCACCGAATACCTCGGCTTCGAGATGCTGGACGGCGAATTCAAGGTCATGGGCATGGCCCCCTACGGCGACCCGAAGAAATACGACCTGTGGCCATTGATCGATTTCAACGGCCAGGATTTCCGCGTCAATACCAAGCTGGCCAATGTCGTCGGCCTGCGCCGTTACAAGAAAAACGGCAAGGGCTACTACTTCAGCCAGAAGCTGGTGGACTGGCTGGGCCCCAAGCGCGATGGCGACGAGATCGACCACCCGTATATCCACTACGCAGCCTCGGTTCAGGAGTTGCTTGAAGTCGTCGCGCTCAAGCTGATCGACTATTACGTCGGCGACATCATCAAAGAAACCGGACGCATCGCCATGGCCGGCGGCGTCGCGCTCAACGTCAAGCTCAACCAGCGCATCATCGCCATGCCGGGCGTCAAGGAGCTGTTCGTGCAGCCCGCTTCAGGCGATGCAGGTACGGCATTGGGAGCGGCCACTTACATTGCGGCACAGTTCGGCGATACGGTCGAACCGATGAAGCATGCCTACCTTGGCCCGGCCTACACCAGCGGGGAGTGCATCGCCGCCTGCGAGGCGCACCCGAGCAAGCCCAAGTGGCAGAAAATCGAGGACGCCTCCATCAAGGGTGCCGAACTGCTGGCTGCAGGCAACCCGCTGGCATGGTTCCAGGGCCGCATGGAGTTCGGCCCGCGCTCGCTGGGGTGCCGCAGCATCCTGGGCGATCCCAGCCATCCCGGCGTGGCCGACCGCATCAACGCGCAGATCAAGTACCGCGAACGCTGGCGGCCGTTCTGCCCGAGCATGCTGGACCGGGCCGCCGCCGATATCCTCGGCACCGATCACCCAGCACCCTACATGACCTTCACTTTCGACGTGGCCGAGCACTGGAAAGCACGCATCCCGGAAGTGGTGCATGAGGACGGCACCGCGCGGGCGCAGGTGGTCACCATGGACACCAACCCGCGCTATTACCGGCTGATCGAGGAGCTGGAAAAACGCCGCGGCATTCCCGTCGTGCTCAACACCTCGCTCAACCGCCGCGGCGAACCCATGATCTGCAGCCCCACCGATGCGCTCAACATGTTCTTCGGCTCCGATCTGGAGTACCTGATCATGGAAGACGTGCTGGTGAGCAAGGTCTGATGCAGTCCAGTCCTCTACTCCAGCAGCGACTGCTGCTCGCCACAGCGCTGCTGGGCGCCCTGGTGTTTTTCTGGGGGCTGGGAGACATCGGCCTGATGTCGTTCAACGAAGCCCGCCGCGCCATCCCGGCCAGCGGCATGTTTGCCAGCGGCGACTGGCTGCTGCCGCGCATCAACGGCGAGCTCTACCTGAGCAAGCCGCCCCTGCTCTACTGGCTGGCGGCCACTGCCGCCCACCTGTTCGGCAGCGCCAACGAATGGGCGGTGCGCCTGCCGTCGGCACTGGCGGCATCGGCCATGGTTGTGCTCAGCTATCGCTTTGCCCTGCGCAAATTCGGTGCCTGGCCCGCGCTCTTCACCGCGCAGATTTTGATCGCAAACGCCGGTTTCGCCATGTTTGCCCGGCGGGCGGAAATCGAAATGCTGCTGGCCGCGCTTTGCAGCAGCGCCTTGCTGGCCGCGTTGCATTACACCCGCGGCGATGGCGGCCGCGGCTGGCTACGCCTGAGCTATTTCCTGCTGGGGCTGGCCGTGCTCACCAAGGGGCCGCTGGCATTGCTGTTCGTCACCCTGCCGCTGCTGGTCGATGCACTCTACGGACGCTCGACCAGACAGTGGGACGCCTTGCGCGATGTGCTGGGCTGGGCCATTTTTCTGGTGGTCGGGCTGTCCTGGTATGCCGCGGTGACCTGGCAACTGGGACCGGACATCTGGGCCACCATCGCCAAAAAAGACATGCTCAACAAAATGCAGAGTGCAACTGGGGAGCCTTTCTACAATTACGTCCTGTGGCTGCTGACGGATTTCTTCCCGGCCGGCCTGCTGCTGTTTATCGCGCCGCTTGCCACCTGGCGCCGCTGGAAGCTACTGGGCGACCGTATTGTCCTGTTGATCGCCGTTGCCGTACCGCTGCTGCTCTACACCCTGTTCAGCGACAAACATGCCAAATACCTGCTGCCCCTCTACCCGTTCCTCGCCATGCTGCTGGGAATTCGCCTCGGCGAGTTGTTCGAACATGGCGGCAAGGTGCTGCGCCGCAGCCTGCTCGTCTGCGGCCTGTTGCTGCCTGCGCTGTATGCGGGATTTTTCGGATTGGCCGAGGCCAGGGTCTTCGATTACCGCATCGCCGTTTTCCCGCAATTCAGCCAATGGCTGCGCTCCATGCCGAATACGCCCTTATACGGCTACCGGGATCTCGATGAGCGCCTGATGTATTACGCCCATCGCGACATCCCGCTCATCGACGAGCCGTCCCTGCTGCAAATGAAAACCAGCGGCAAGCCCGCACTGATTCTGGTCGAGAACGCCCATATCGAGGCAGTACGTCCACACGCGAACTGCCTGCTGCAAGAATTCCGCCCATACCTCAAGAAAAACAAATCGCTGGCAGTATTCGGCATGGGCGCCGCCTGTCCGGCACCTCGACAAGAGGCCAAGTAAGCCATGGACCATCGGTTCGTCTATTTCTCCAAAATGTTTCAGGCCGTACCCCAGTTGATGGAAGTACAGAAACATGCCGGCGGCATATTCGTGTCCAACCGCAAGTCAACGATGGATGCCGTGCGCAAGCTTTATCCGGAGGTGGCAGCGGCCCGCTACACCAGCTGGTTCTCCAGATACAGTCCCGGTTATAAAGCCATGCAGCAGGCATCCGCCATCATCACCGGCGCACCCACGCCGGATATGCTCGCCCAGTTTCAGGCGCGCACCTGCATGGTGTTTCACGGCACTTATATGTTTCTTGCCCGGGACGCGCTGCAAAGAATCTCCCATTTCGACCTGCTCTGCACCATAGGCCCGCGCATGCGCCGCACCATAGATCGCTATCGTGACGAATTCAATTTCAGGACAGTGGAATCGGGGTACTTGCCGTTTGGCAGTTTTCCGGAGAAAACCGCGGCGCTCGCCGCTGCAAACCTGAGCCGGATGGGGCTCGACCCCGGCAAGAAAACCATCGTCTACATGCCGTGGGGCAAACCTTATGGCTCATGGGAAATCATGGCGGAAACCATCGCCCGCGATACGCCGGCAGAATTCAACCTCATCCTGCGCCCGCACCCGAGCCAGGGCATCGCCTCGCGCCGCAGCGACCGCGAGAGTTTCAAGCGCGTCTCGGCGCTGTGCAAGCAACGCGGCGACACATTGCTCGACCTCAATGCCTACCCGCTGGCGCTGCTGTTTTCGCTGGCCGACCTGATGATCACCGACGGCACCTCGCCCGCTGAGGAGTCGCTGTTCTACGACGTGCCGCAGCTGTTCATCGAAACGCCGCTATGGTCCAAGGACGTCATTCACGCATATGCGCAGCGCGAAGCCATGCACGAAGACGATCTTGAACGATACCTGGAACTCTTCAATTGCGGCGAGCGATATCATCCGGCGCAGCAAAAACCCTATGCCCAGGCAATCCAGGATGCACTGGCCCAGGCTGTGGCGTTCGGCACAAACCGGGAAGCCTATTTCTCGTGGGTGTTCGGGCAACGTGACCGGCAGGCTGGCGAACGCGTGTTTCATGCGGTCAGCGACCTGATAAGCTAGTATCTCCACCCATGCCAATATCGACATTTCGATGAACCAGACCAACCAGACCCTGCTGCTCGATTGCACGCTGCGCGACGGCGGCTATTACAACCACTGGGATTTTTCGCCGGAGCTGATCGCGGATTATCTGGCGGCGATGGCCGCCATTTCGGCGGATTTCGTCGAGATCGGTTTCCGCTCGTTCGACCGTCGCGGTTTCAAGGGCGGTGCCGCTTACAGCACGGATGCGTGGATCCGCAGCCTGCCGCTGCCGGCAGGACTGAAAATCGGCGTGATGGTGAATGCGGCCGAACTGATCGGTCATGCCGAGGGCGTCATTCCCGCTTTGCAGAAACTGTTTTCTCCCGCTGCGGAGTCACCGGTGTCGCTGGTGAGGATCGCCTGCCATGTCAACGAGATCGAGGCAGCATTGCCTGCCTGCGTCTGGCTCAAGAATCAGGGCTACAGGGTCGGGCTCAATCTCATGCAGATTGCCGACCGCGATCCGGCAGAAGTCGAGACTGCAGGCAAACTCTGTGCAGGCCATCCGCTCGACGTCCTGTATTTTGCCGACAGCCTAGGCAGCATGGACCCCGACCAAACCGCAGTCATCGTCAAATCGCTGCGCCGGCACTGGTCCGGCGCGCTGGGCATCCACACGCACGACAACATGACCCGAGCCCTGGCGAACTCCCTGCGCGCCATCGAGGAAGGTGTCACCTGGGTGGATTGCACAGCCAGCGGCATGGGACGCGGGCCTGGCAACGCCAGGACGGAATATCTGGCGATCGCCGTGCAGCCCAGCCGGCCGGTGCCCTGCAATATCACCCCGCTACTGGCAACGATCAAGCAGCACTTTGCCCCGCTAAAGGCGCAATATGGCTGGGGTGCCAATCCCTACTACTATCTGGCGGGCATGCACGGCATCCATCCTACCTACATCCAGGAAATGCTGTCCGACTCGCGCTATGCGGAAGCCGACATCCTGGCGGTCATCGATCACTTCAAGGTCGCCGGCGCCAGGCAATTCTGTGCCGACAGCCTGGAAACAGCTCGCCACTTTTACACCGGCGAGCCGCGAGGCTCCTGGCACCCGGCCTCCGTCATGGCCGGCCGCGATGTGCTCATTCTCGGTACCGGCCCGGGGCTTGCCTCACATCGCACGGCAATCGAGCAATACATCCGCAACCGGCACCCCTACGTCATCGCGCTGAATACCCAGAGCAGTGTCGACCCCGCACTGATCGACGCCCGAGCAGCCTGCCACCCGATCCGCCTGCTGGCCGATTGCAACCAGCATGTGCGCCTGCCCCAGCCGCTTATCACCCCGGCCTCCATGCTGCCGGAAAGCGTCGTCACTGCACTGGCCGGCAAGCAACTGCTGGACTTCGGCCTGGCTATTGCCGACAACCAATTCCGCTTCGAGCCGACACATTGCGTCCTGCCGACCTCGCTGGTGATCGCCTATGCGATGGCAATCGCCACCAGCGGCAGAGCCGCGCGCATTTTCCTGGCGGGATTCGACGGTTACGGCGCCGACGACCCCCGCACCGCCGAGATGGACGGCATGCTGAGCGACTACCAGAGCACCCCCGGCGCCTTGCCGGTCTTGAGCATCACACCTACCCGCTACAAAATGCCGGCGACGTCGGTTTACGCCATGATTTCAACCAATGATTGAAAAGCTTTCCCATGCATGATTTCGTCGTGATGATTCCTGCCCGCTACGAATCGACGCGCCTGCCCGGCAAACCGTTGATCCCGCTGTGCGGCGTGCCCATGGTAGTGCGTACCTGGCGCCAGTGTGCGCAGGTGGTAGACAAGAACCTGCTCTATGTGGCCACGGATGACGAACGCATCCGGCAAACTTGCGATGAGCACGGCATCCAGGTGTTGATGACCGGCAGCGCCTGCCTGACCGGCACCGACCGCCTGGCCGAGGCCGCGCGCCAGGTCGACTCCCGCGTCTATATCAACGTACAGGGCGACGAACCGGTGTTCAACCCGGACGACCTGCAGGCTCTGATCGCCGCCGTCGGCAAGCACCCCGACACCATCCTGAACGGCGTGTGCAGCATCAGCGACGAGGCGCAATATCGCAGCCGCAGCGTCCCCAAGGTGGTAATGCGGCCGGATGGACGGCTGCTGTATATGAGCCGGGCACCCATTCCCGCCAGCAAGACCGACCGCTTCGTAACGGCCTGGCGGCAAGTGTGCGCCTACGCCTTCCCCAAGGCCGCCTTGCAGGCGTTTGCGGCACATCCGGCCAAAACCCGGCTGGAAGAAATCGAGGATATCGAAATTCTGCGCTTCATCGAACTGGGCTGGGAGGTGCGCATGATCCCCATGTCCGACCTGTCGGTGGCAGTGGATAACGACGAGGATGTGGCCGTGGCCGAGGCGGCGATCAGGGCACGGGGGTTGTAATGGATCTGTCCAGCTATCAGACATTGGTGTTCGATTCCGACGGCGTCATACTCAACTCCAACGAAGTCAAGACGCTGGCTTTCTACAATGCCGCCCTGCCCTATGGCGAAGCGCCGGCGCAGGCGCTGGTCGACTATCATGTCAGCCGCGGCGGAATCTCGCGCTATGTCAAATTCGAATATTTCCTCAATGAGATCGTCCGCCACCCGGTGACCGAAACAGTCATGCAGCAGTTGCTGCAAGCCTTTACCGACGAGGTCATACAAGGGCTGGTGCAGGCCGAGCTGGCGCCCGGCCTTGAGGACTTGCGCAAAGCAACGCCGCACACCCGCTGGATGGTGGTGACGGGCGGCGACCAGGCTGAATTGCGCGAGGTATATGGCAGACGCGGGATCGCTCCATGGTTCGACGCCGGCCTGTTCGGCAGCCCCGACAGCAAGGACGCCATCCTTGAACGGGAATTGCGTAACGCCAATTTGAAGGCCCCCGCCATCTTCTTCGGCGACAGCCGCTATGACCACGAAGCGGCAAGCCGTGCCGGCCTGGATTTCGTGTTTGTGAGCGGATGGACAGAGTTTGAAGGCTGGGCAGAATATTGTGCCGAACACCGGATCCCGGTTATCGACGCCGTCGGATTTCAGCACGCTTAGCAAAGGGCATAACAATTTCAGCCTATCGCCTTGAAGGGCTGTTTAGCAGAATCCAATGACCAAACCCCACTACCGTCCCGATATCGATGGCCTGCGCGCCGTCGCCATTCTGTCCGTGATTATTTTTCACGCCTTCCCCGATTCGATCAAGGGAGGCTTTGTCGGTGTCGACATTTTTTTTGTCATTTCCGGCTTCCTGATCAGCTCCATACTTTTCAGCGACCTGGAAAAAAACAGCTTCAGTTTCATCGATTTCTATTCCCGGCGCATAAAGCGCATCTTTCCCGCACTGATACTGGTGCTGCTGTGCTGCCTCGTGTTCGGTGGATTTGTATTGCTGGCAGACGAATACAAGCAACTGGGCGGGCATGTGGCCGGCGGGGCCGGATTCTTCTCCAACTTCATCCTGTGGCAAGAAGTCGGCTACTTCGACAATGCCGCAGACACCAAGCCATTGCTGCACCTCTGGTCGTTAGGGATAGAGGAGCAGTTTTACATCGTGTGGCCGCTGCTGCTTTATCTGGTGTGGAAAAAGCGGGTCAATTTCCTGCTCCTCGTTAGCATCATTGCGGCCGCCTCCTTTCTGGTCAACCTAGGCAGCGTGGGCGGGTACCCGGAGGCGGCTTTCTTCTCCCCGCTATCCCGCTTCTGGGAACTGATGACCGGCAGCATTCTGGCTTACCTGAGCCTGCATCCTTACCGGCACCTCAATTCCGCAAGCACGGCGGTTTCTCCATTAATGAAAAACTGGCTTGGCCTGGATCGAGCATCGCGTGCCAATGCAAGCGCGGCCGTCGGACTGTTACTGATTCTCAGCGCCGTCTTCGGGCTCGACGAAAACGCCACCTTCCCCGGCTGGTGGGCGCTGGCCCCCACCCTGGGTGCGTTCCTGATCCTGCAGGCCGGGATGGACGCCTGGATCAATCGCGTGCTGCTCGCCAATCGGGTCATGATCTGGATAGGCTTGATCAGCTACCCGCTCTATCTATGGCACTGGCCATTGCTGTCTTTTGCCAGAATCATCGAAGGGCAAATGCCGTCGGCGGCGATGCGTTTATCGGCCGTGATTCTCAGTGTGATCCTGGCGTGGGCCACCTACCGGCTGGTAGAGACGCCGGTCAGATTCCGCATGCGCGGCAGAAAGGTCATCGGCGTGCTCCTGGCCCTCATGGCCTGCCTGGGCTTCATGGGGTACAAAATATACAAGAGCGACGGACTCAAATATCGGTTGAGCAACTTCCAGCAGAGTGCCGATCCCTTCCTTTCGCCCAAGACCAAGCTGGGGGATGCAAGAAAGCTTTGCAAAAGCCGCTTTCCTGATGCCAAGGGCATCTGTTTCTCAAGCCAGGCAAAAGACACCGGATCCGGAAAGTCGGTTTTCTTTATCGGGGACAGTCACTCGGAATCGTTATCTACCGGCTTTATCGACAACAACCCCGATATCCCGGCCAATTCATTCGGAACATTTGGCTGCCTGCCGTTTATCGGGGTCGAACGCTTTACCAATCATGGACCGATGGGATGTTCATCGTCATTAATGCGCGACCTGTCCCATCTTTCGAAGAAGCCCAACGAAGTCGTGGTCATTACCGCCCGCTACCCCACCTATGTCACAGGCACAGGCTTCGAGAACACCGCCTCATTGCATGAGCCGAACGCCGTACACATCCAGCTCTCGGGAGAGCCGGAGCGGCATGAGCAGGTTAATTACGCCGACGTCTACCGCCAGGGATTAAGATCCACGCTGGCGTTTCTGCATCAGCAAAACAAGCAAGTCGTGTTCGTACACCAGGTGCCGGAACTGGGATTCGATCCGAAAATCTGCGTCGACCGGCCATTCAGAACGAACATCCTGAATGCCTGCCGGCTCCCCAGGGCAGAAGTCGAGAAAAGACAGAAGTCGTACCGCACGGCAACGGCGGCGGTGCTTGCCGAGTTCCCGGAAGTTCGGGTTTTTGATCCGATGGCGTACCTGTGCGACCAGACTTATTGTTATGCGCGCAAGGATGTACAGATTCTGTATCGGGACGACGACCATCTCAGTCTGGCCGGAGCCGGACTGCTGTCTGCAGGATTAAGGAAGCTGATACTCGCAGAATAGCGCACAGAAGGCGCAGCGGCGCCCTAGAGCCCCAGCGTGTCGGAAAAAACGGCTGGCGCCGACGCCTCCTGCAACTGCCCGAAACGCTCGTCCAACTGATGCCCGCCCGCCGGATCATGCAACGCCAACAAGGCGCCAGCGCTATCCGAGTGAAAACGGTGGACATAATGCAAAGCGTCAGCAATCACCATCGGATCGCTCGCCACCCGGCCATGTTCATGCGTTTGCAGAATCGATATCGCATGACTATGCAACTTCAGCAATTGCATCAGGCGCGGACATTGGCGGGTGAGATAGTCCGTTTCATGCAGCACCAAGACCAAGCGGTTGGCCCGGTTTTTCATCAGGAATGCTCGCAAGGCCTCGCTGCGCTTGGCCGTACTATAGCCCCCTGCAGTCAGGTCAACGTCGAAAATATGCAGCGTCCGCCCGGCATTTGCAATCACGGTATCGATGGCTGCCTCATATTCCGCCTCGCCGTTGAGCATGGAGTGCTGCAGGGTGTTGGGGGGGGCTTCACTCATGACTTGGCTCCTTTAAGCTGCAAATATCCGGCCTGATGCCACTGATACAGCAACTCGATTGCTGCAGGCCCGGTCACGGGCGACAACGCGCGGTCCTCGGCCAGACGCTGCATCAGCGCCAATATCGCCGCGTCGACATCCACCGACTCGCCATTGATAAAGACCGTGCCGCCCGAAAGCAGCATCTGGCTTTTCAGATCCAGCACGACCCCCTGCCTTGCCTGTCGCTCATCGAACACTTCCCTCGTCATGCGGCGAGGCGGAGTAAAGATGATGTGCGGTTTGGGTTCGGTCAGATACTCCCCGAGAAAATGTGCGACATCGGCTTTTTCCCAGCGGATGGACTTGAGCATCGTTGAAACTTTTGCAATCATCTGCGACGAAATCTCGACGGGATGCGCTTGCGGCTTGATATCCGGATCGGCATACATGCCGTCCAGGCTGAGATTTTCCTGCAGGTAGGCCAGAAACTGCGTGCCGAGCTCCTGTGCCGATGGCGCGCGAAAGCCTACCGACCAGGTCATGCAGGGACCAACCGCGATACCCCAGTGCGCACACCGGGGAGGCAGGTAGAGCATGTCGCCAGGCTCCAGCAGCCATTCCTGGTCGGTATGGAAATTCTTGAGGATGCGGAGCGGCGCGCCTTCCACCAACTCCATATCCTCCTGCTGGCTCACGCGCCACAGCCGTTTGCCATGCCCCTGCAACAGAAAAACATCGTAAGAATCGAAGTGCGGCCCCACGCCGCCGCCATCCGGCGCGTAGCTCACCATCAGATCATCCAGACGAGCAGTGGGAACAAAGTTGAAATGGCGCAGCAACTCCGTGCTCTCGGGCAGAAAGTGATTGACCCCCTGCACCAGCAGACTCCAGCCTTTCTCTGGAAGTCGGGCAAACCGCGCTTCGTCGAACGGACCGTTTTCCAGTTGCCATTTCCCGCGTTTCTCCAGCACCAGGCGCGACTGGACGTCTTCCTCGCAGGCCAGCCCGGCCAACTCATCGGGCGTAAGCAGGTCGCCAAAACCAGGAAAAGCCTGACGAATCAGCAGCGGCTTCTTTTGCCAGTATTCGTGCAGGAATTGATGCGCGGTCAGGCCGCCGAGATAAGCTAGTTTCATGGTAAGGAATAATAGCGCTTGCATTGATTCTCAGTAAATGGTTTAGAATGCCGGCGAGTGGATTTCTGAAAGGAAGTCATGCTTCAACCCGGATTGCCCGCGCCTGATTTCACCCTCCCGGATGCCGATATGGAGCTAGTCAAGCTTTCCCGGTACAAGGGCAGGAATGTTGTTCTGTATTTTTACCCTCGAGACGATACGCCTGCTTGCACACTGGAAGCGATCGAGTTCAGCGACCTGGAGGAGGAGTTTGCCGCAAACAATGCCGTCGTCATCGGCATTTCAAGGGACGACTGCATGCGCCATGCGGATTTCCGCGACAAACACGGGTTGGCTGTCGAACTGCTTTCCGATGTGGATTGCCGGGTCTGCGAAAAATACGGCGTGTGGCAGGAAAGAGAAAATCAAGGAGTGCGCCGGATGTGCATCGTGAGCGCCACTTTTATAATCGATAAACATGGCACCCTGCGCTACGCGTTTGACGACGTTCCGGCCAAGGGGCTCGCCGCCAAAATGCTTAAACTTATCAAGGAATTAAAATGAAAATTGCCATGAATACCGTGGTCTCGCTAACCTACGAGCTGCGTGACAGCGCAGGAAACCTTCTTGAAGCCTCCCCCGAACCGGTCAGCTACCTGCACGCCGGTTATGACGGCATTTTCCCGAAGGTGGAAGAAGAGTTGCACGAAAAAAGCGTCGGCGACACGCTGGAACTGACCTTGGAACCCGCTGATGCTTTTGGCGATTACGACGAAGAGCTGGTGCAAATCGAACCGGCCTCAGCCTTCCCCACCGACCAGTTGGAAATCGGCATGCAATTCGAGGGCGAAGATCCGAGCGGGGATGTCGTGTTATACACCGTTACCGATATTGCCGATGGCAAAGTGGTAGTAGATGGCAACCATCCGTGGGCCGGCGAGCGCCTGCATTTCAAGTGCACAGTAACTGGTATACGTCCTGCGACTCAGGAAGAAACCCACCACGGGCATGTACACGGAGCCGGTGGGCATCACCATCACTGAAGTTCTTTATAATTAGCTGTAAAGTAACGGGCCTATCAAGGCCCGTTACTTTTTATAACTTCCAATGCAAGACTTTTATAGCAGACCCACCGTGAATTCCAATGCCAGCTAATTTTTCAGGTTAAAGCCTAGCTGCTGTTGTTTTTTAGCAACACCTCCATCTCACCTGTCGCATAAACCGCAAAAAACTCTTGCTGCGGCCATTTCAAGTTTGCCATACTGACCGTGGCTTCCTGATAAGGGGAGTTCGCGAACTCTCTCAACCTTAACGCTTACGGGCATCGAGGACGAGGGGTAAAGCAGTAAAGCCTGGGCTTGCATGCATCAGGCCCAAGCAACAAATGATTCAAACAAATTTCTAAGGAGAAACATATGAGCAAGATGACTAAGGCAGTTGCCGCAGCCGTTATGGCAATGGGCGCTTCCGCTGCACAAGCTGGTATCACTATTCCGGCTGGCGATTGGACCGTTGACATCGGCGGCAACGTCAACACCTATTACACCAACACCAGCTGGGATGGCGATCTGGAATCCAACGTTCCAGGTGCTCCGACCAGCGAAAACGCTAACCAGATCTCTACCGGCCTGCTGCCTTCCGCACTGGGTATCGGCGCCAAGACCCGTCAGAACGACCTGGACATCGCTGTTCAATTCACATTCTTCGTCGGCGCCAACAGCACTAACGGTGGTTCCGGTGTGTTCGGTGAAAACGGTGCAGGCGGCAACAGCATCAACATTCGTCAAGCGTTCGCCACTTTCGGTGACAAGAGCTGGGGTTCTATCAAGTTCGGTCGCGATCTGGGCATCTTCGGTTCTGACGCCATCCTGTCCGACATGACTCTGCTGGGCGTTGGTATCGGCGCCGGCGGTACTGGTTCTTCCACCCTGGGTCGTATCGGTGCTGGTTACCTGTACGCTGACTGGGTTGGTCAAATCTCCTACGCTTCCCCGAACTGGAACGGCTTCAGCTTCAACGTTGGCCTGCGTTCGCCTTGGGGCAACTCCGCCAACGAAGAGCTTGGCTATGAAGGTAAGGTCAGCTACGAATGGGGCGGCGACGTCTCCGGTAAGGTCTGGGCAGGCGGCGTACATCAGAAGGTACGTACTGCACAAGTTACCACCGTTACCGGCACACCGACCACTCCTGTCACCACCATCACTCCGGACGTTGAAGACAACGCTCACGCTTGGGAAATCGGCGGTAAGGTCAATGTTGGCGGCTTCGGCTTGGTAGGTTACTACTACGACGGCAAGGGCATCGGCCAAAACGCCATCGCTGGCGCTACCGAACTGACCGGCCTGATCTATGGCAACGGCGACCGTGATGTTGACGGCGGCTATGTCCAAGGCACCTACACCATTCCTGGCGTAGGCACCAAGATCGGTCTGTCCTGGGGCGAAAGCAATGTTGAAAAGCGCAGAGCGCTGGGTGACACCGGTGACTTCACCGCCGAATCCTGGATGCTGGGCGTCTATCACCCGCTCACCAAGAGCCTGAACCTGGTTGCCGAGTACATTGACACCGACATCGAAAACAACGGTGGCAACAGCACTCAAGACGGCGACGTTCGCACTGTAGCTCTGGGCGCGATCCTGTTCTTCTAATAGAAGGACTGCGATCAAGCTGTCAGCTTTCAGCTAACAGCAAAAGTCTAAAAACGGCACCTTCGGGTGCCGTTTTTTTACGCCCAAATCCCCTCACCTACCGGCCAGTTAGCAGGTAAAATTGCCAGTCGTTACGCTTGGAAGATTCACAATGAAAACATTGACTCCGCAGCAGATTTCGCGCCTTAAGAATATGTTCGCCACCGCCCAGCAGGCATTGCGCTCGGGGCTGACTTCCCAGGCAGAAGGTCTTTTTCGCGACATCCTCAAGCAGGCTCCGGAAGCATGGGACGTACACCAGCAATTGGCCTTGCTATTTGCAAGATCCGGTCGCACCGACGAGGCGGTCAAGCATTTCCGGCTGATCGTAAAGGCCAATCCGGCTTATGCCCCTGGGCATGCCAATCTGGCAAACGCCCTTGCTGAGTCCGGTCAACTTGACGAGGCAATTGCCGAGTTCCGCCGATCCGTCACAATTGACCCTACTCTGATCGGTGCAAGAATCGCGTTAGGCGAGACATTGCGCCGCGCTTCTCGCCCTGATGAGGCAGCAGCCGTCTTCAAGACCGTGCTCGACCAGGATCGTGTGAACCATGCGGCTTTCAATGGCCTTGGTCTGGTCTATCGCGACCTGGAAGACCTGCCCCGGGCACTGGAGTGCTTTGAGCATGCGACGGGGATTGCGCCGCAGAGTGCCGAGTACCGTATGAATTTTGGAGCTGCTCTGGAGAAATACAAACTGCAGGATCTTGCTGCAGAACAATATTACGAGGCCACTAAGTTAATGCCTGAATCCCTGGATGCGATTGTGCTCCTTGGAAAGGTGCTGCAGGAGCTACGCCGTTACGATGACGCCAAGGAATGTTTCGATCGGGCTCTGATGCTGAAGCCGGTAGAACCCGAATTGCATGAGCGTCTGGGCTTCGTCTATCTGGACATGGGTGATGCCGAACACGCCATCGATGAGTTTCATGGCGTGCTGGAGAAACATCCCGAACGCTATATGGGAATGCTGGGCCTTGGTCGTGGACATATGGAAGCCGGTCACTCGGAACAAGCTGCCGCAACATTCGAAACTCTGGTCAATAAATATCCGGAAGAAGGATCTGGGTATTTCTACCTGGCGCTGTCGCGCAAATTCAAGGAGAACGACCCGATCATTCCGCAACTGAAAGCGGTGGCGGAAAAATCGAACAAAGACAAGCGGTCGGAAACTGCCTTGAACTTTGCGCTAGGGAAAATCCATGATGATTGCAAGCAGTGGGATAGCGCATTCCACTACTATGCAGCGGGCAACCGGCTGCGCAATCAGCAGTCCGACTACAAGCCCGAGGAGGATGAGGCTTATTATGACTCGTTGATGTCGGTCTTCACTGCAGACTTCATGCAGGAATATCAGGAATGCGGCGGAACATCGAATCTGCCGGTCATCATCGTGGGCATGCCTCGCTCAGGCACCACGCTGACCGAGCAAATTGTTTCCAGCCACCCGAAGATAATCGGGGCGGGGGAAGTCGTTTTCTGGTATTACGCCCGTACCTCCATGCCGTTGCTTCTGGAATCAGATGCAGCCTATCCGGACTGCATGCGCCAAATTACGCCGAAAAAGGCTTCCACATTAGCTGATAGATATATCGGCCTGCTGCGCAAGATCGCCGGACCGAATACGAATCCCGCGCACATCACGGACAAGATGCCGCACAATTTCGTCAATCTGGGCCTGATAGCTCTGCTGTTTCCCAATGCCCCGATCATCCATTGCAAACGTGATGCAATGGATAATTGCCTGTCGATTTTCTTCCAGAACTTTGGAGCTGGTCACCCATATGCCTATGACCTGACAAACATTGGCCACCACTACCGCCTTTACGAGCGCCTGATGGCCCACTGGCACCAGGTTTTGCCTGGACGCATCCTCGACATCAATTACGAGGACACCATTGCCGACCCGGAATATTGGTCGCGCAAACTGATCGCGCATGTAGGCCTGGAATGGGATGATGCCTGCCTGGCACCACACAAACTGGAACGTACAGTGAAAACCGCCTCGCAATGGCAGGTGCGCCAGCCGATTTATAAGACTTCGGTAGCGCGCTGGAGGCATTACGAGAATTACCTTGAGCCACTGAAAGAGGCCCTGAGTTATGAAGAAAAGCCAGATGAGCGTTAATAGCCAAGGGGGCAATTTGAGTCAACAGAAAAATATTCGCTGGCACCAGGCAACAGTCACCCGCGCCAGCCGGGAAGCCCGGCATAGCCACAAAAGCGTCATCCTGTGGTTTACCGGGTTGTCCGGCGCAGGAAAATCCACTCTCTCCCACGCCGTTGAAGAGGCACTGTATACGAGCGGATGCAGCACCTTCGTCCTGGATGGGGACAATGTGCGGCATGGCCTATGTGCAGATATCGGCTTTTCTCCGGAGGCCCGAGTCGAGAATATTCGCCGCGTAGGCGAAGTGGCCAAGCTTTTCCTTGAAGCCGGGGTAATCACGCTGACCGCGTTCATCTCCCCTTACCGCGCCGACCGCGAGCGTGTACGCCGCCTGGTGCCGGACGGCGATTTTATCGAGATTTATTGCCATTGTCCGATTGAAGTATGCGAGCAACGCGATGTCAAAGGGCTGTATGCCAAGGCCAGGCAGGGTCTTATCGCCGAGTTCACCGGCATCTCGTCGCCCTATGAGGAACCCGAGTCGCCAGACCTGTCCCTGGATACCAGTACGCTCTCCCTGGATGACTGCGTATCGAAAGTGCTGGATTTGCTGCAACATCGCGCGATTATTTCAGCCGGACCATCCTCTACTGGCAGCCTGAGCATCGCCACTTCCTGAGCCTTTTTGAGCCTTTGAGCAAGATGACAACAAAAACTGGTCGTAACGACCCCTGCCCCTGCGGCAGCGGCAAGAAATTCAAGCAATGCTGTCAGCAACGCCAAGCTTCACCAGAAACGCGACCCAGTGCGGCACAAATAGCGACAGCCATTCGTACCGCGCTGTCACACCAGCATGCCGGCCGCTTTTCTCAGGCCGAAGCCATTTATCATCAAATTCTGCAGGTGGCGCCGGCCAACCCTGATGCGCTGCATTCGCTGGGAACGATCGCCCTTCAATCCGGCAGGATCGAGGAATCCATCCAGCTCATCAGCAGAGCCATCCGCTTCAACCCTTCCAATCCGGAGTATTACAATAATCTGGGCTTCGCCTTCCATGAACAAGGCGACTTGGACTCTGCAGCAAAAAATTATCGCAAGGCACTATCCATCAAATCGGATTATGCCAACACGCATTACAACCTGCATGCACTACTGCTCAACACCAGGGATGTAGCTGCTGCAATCGATTGCCTTAAAAAAGTGGTTGCGTCAAACATCTCGGATCTGGAAGCGCACTTCATGCTGGGCGTACTGCTGGACTACTCCGGAAATACGGAAGCAGCGAGCAAGCAATTCGAGATGGTCGAAAAAGGTGCAAACCTGCACCGAGCCAGACTCGATGCATGGCGTTATCTGAAATCAGTCGGCCCACAGCCACCCCAGATCACCGGCAGCATGATTCAGACATTCCGGTGCGCTTTCGCTGCCGCTCCAAAATCCGGGCTTGTACTGGAGTTCGGCGTGAGGTTCGGAAACACCATCCGCCAGATTGCCGCGCTGGCGTATCAGCAAGTGCACGGATTCGACAGCTTTGAAGGATTACCGGAGGAATGGCACCACGAGGCTAAAGGCAGCTATTCCACCAAAGGACAAATTCCTGCGGTACCAAAAAACGTCGGTCTCCATGCCGGCTGGTTTGAAGATACGCTGCCGGCATTCCTGCAGCAGCATCAAGGTCCGGCACGGTTCATCAATGTTGATTGCGACATTTACAGTTCGACCAGAACCGTACTCGATCTTTTGTCTCCTCGAATCGTCCCCGGCACTGTCATCGTGTTTGATGAATATATCGGGAACGAACATTGGCGCGAAGATGAATACAAGGCCTTTCAGGAAGCTGTCGAGAAATATGGCTGGTCTTATGATTACCTTTGCTTCAGCATTTTTACCAAACAAGTTGCCGTGCAAATCAAAGGAACCTAGCTCCCGGACTGATGGCAAGCCGTCCCACCCCATGGATTTGCTTTAAACGCAGATAATTTATAGAATTCATCTTTATCTGCATGGAGCCAATATCATGCCTCTAGGTGAAGCCATACGCAAACGCCGCAAGGCTTTCGGTTTGACTTTGCAGGAACTGGCCCGGCGCATCGACGCCGACACCGGCAACCTGTCCCGCATCGAACGCGGGGCGCAAGGCCTGTCCGAAGCCATGCTGCGCAAGCTTTGTGCGGCGCTGGACTGCACCCCCGCACTGCTATACGCAAGCGCCGAAGCCGCTGCCGGCACATCGGCACAGTCCGGCCCGCAACTCAATTTGCTGCAGCCGCAGGAATTCGTCCGCTGGTTTCGCTCTGTTGCGCCCTACATTCATGCTTTTGGCGGGCGTACATTCGTTATTGCCTTTGGCGGGGAAGTGGTAGATGACGGGCAATTTGTAGCGCTGTCACACGACCTCAATCTATTGGCCAGCCTTGAGGTAAGACTGGTCTTGGTGCATGGGGCGAGACCCCAGGTTGAAACCCGTTTGAAACGGGCAAAGATCCAGGCCCGCTTTGTCGGCGGACTGCGCGTAACGAACAACGAGGCCATGGAAGCCGTCAAGGAAGCCAACGGCGCGGTGCGCGTAGAGATTGAAGCCTTGCTGTCGATGGGCCTGATCAACTCGCCAATGGCCGGGGCGGACATTCGCGTGGCCAGCGGCAACTTCGTCACCGCACGCCCGCTGGGCGTCCGTGACGGCGTCGACCTGCAACACACCGGGGAAGTGCGCAAAGTCGATGCCGTCGGCATCCAGAGGCGCCTGGATGATGGCGAACTGGTGCTGCTTTCCCCACTGGGCTACTCGCCAACTGGCGAGGCATTCAACCTTTCGCTGGAAGATGTGGCGGTAAATGCCGCGATTACACTTGATGCTGACAAACTGATTTTCCTGATGGATACCAGCGGCGTACACAATATCCGCGGCGAACTCTTGCGCGAAATGACCGTAGGAAAGGCCAAGAACTTATTGCGCCATACGCAGAATGAAGATGCCGCCAACATTACGGAAGATGTCCGCTACTACCTGCCGGCTGCGATCAAGGCCTGTGAGCATGGCGTGGCGCGCACTCATCTGATCTGCCGCAACACCGATGGCGCAATCCTTCAGGAATTATTCACCCACGACGGCATCGGCACCATGGTCACCGAAATGCCGCTGGAGAATTTGCGTGGAGCGGAAATTGGCGATGTAGGCAGCATCCTGCAACTCATCGAGCCGCTGGAAGCGGAAGGCGTCCTGGTGAGGCGCGGACGCGAACGACTTGAAATGGAAATCGATCATTTTCGCGTGATGGAACACGATGGCCGCATCATCGGTTGTGCCGCACTCTATCCATTCAAGGAGGAGCGCATGGCGGAACTGGCATGCATGGCGATACACCCAGCATTTCGCGGCGGCGGCCGCGGCGACCGGCTGCTACGCTACTGCGAGGAGGAGGCTCATAAACAACGCATCAAAAAACTGTTCGTCCTGACGACACATACTGCACACTGGTTTGTCGAGCGCGGCTTTGTAGAAGCCGATGTCGAATCGCTGCCTAGCGGACGTCAAAAACTATACAACTACCAGCGGCGCTCCAAGGTATTTGTGAAACGCATTGGCTGATGTTAGATTAGTGCAAAGCAACCACTGACCACACTCTTTGCATGGCACGCCCACAATTCATCCAGGAGCAGCGGCAAGCCCGTAAAATCGCGCTTGTTTACGCTGCTATCGGCAGCTTGTGGACACTGCTGACCAGCGACCTCCCGGCGTGGCTGTTTGACCTGGTTGATAGCGAGAAAATCTCCTGGGTTTCCATCTCCAGCGGTTTGCTGGTCATTTTCACCACCAGTTGGCTGCTTTATTTGTTGATCAAGGAGAAACTGGAAAACTCCCGTCGCGCCCAGCAAGAGTTGCGTCTGCGCGATCTGGCGATCGAGGCCAGCGTCAACGCCATCATCATCACCGATCACACACAACCGGCTCAACCGATTGTCTACGTCAACCCCGCGTTCGAACGAATCACCGGATACCTGGCAAACGAGGTACTGGGCAAAAACTGTCGCTTCCTGCAAGGCGTCGACGTCGATCAACCGGAACTCGATGCCATCCGCACTGCCTTGCGTGAAAACCGGGAGGGTCGCGCAACATTGCGCAACTATCGCAAAACCGGAGAGCTTTTCTGGAACGACCTGCACATTGCACCGGTACGTAACGATGACGGCGAGGTCACTCATTACATCGGCATACAGAACGACATCACCGAGTCGCGCCGCTACCAGGAAGAACTTGAGCACCAGGCCAACTATGACACCCTGACCGGCCTGCCCAACCGTAACCTGCTGCATGACCGCCTCAAACAGGCAGTTGCCTATGCACGCCGCTACCAGAAAGCCATGGCCGTAGCATTTATCGATCTGGATAATTTCAAGCTGGTGAATGACAGCCTGGGCCATAGCGCCGGCGACCGGCTGCTCACCACCGTAGCAGATCGCCTCAAGGCTTGCGTGCGCAATAGCGACACCGCTGCAAGACTGTCCGGCGACGAGTTCGTACTGATTCTGTTCGATCAGACCGATGACACCGTGATTCACAACACCATGCAACGCATTCTGAATGAAGTGTCGCTCCCCTGCCGCCTGGAAGACCGTGACTTTTATGTTTCCTGCAGCATCGGTTACAGCATCTTTCCCGAAGATGGCGAGACCGACGAGGTATTGCTCAAGAATGCCGACGCCGCCATGTACCATGCCAAGGAGGCTGGGCGGAACAACTTCCAGGCTTACACCCCGGACATGGAAGTCAAAGCTACCGAACGGCTGGAACTGGGCGGCGATCTGCGTCTGGCATTGGAAAACAACGAATTTTACCTTTGCTACCAGCCTCGCGTCAGCTTGGCCGATGGCCGCATCATCGGTGTAGAGGCTCTGATCCGCTGGCAGCACCCCAAACTCGGGTTGGTTTCTCCAGCGGATTTCATCCCGATTGCAGAGGAGTCCGGATTGATTTCTCCAATCGGCGAGTGGGCACTGCGTACCGCATGCGCCCAAGGCAAGGCATGGCTCGACACCGGACTGCCGCCGATCACGATGTCAGTCAACCTCTCGGCAAGGCAGTTCATCAAGAAAGACCTGATTCAAACCATCGAGAAAATTCTTGCGGAAACCGGGTGGCCGCCAGAGCTATTGGAACTGGAGTTAACCGAAAGCCTGATCATGCACAATGCGGAACTGTTCATCATCACGCTCAACAACCTGAAAACCCTGGGCATCAAGCTAGCGGTCGATGATTTCGGTACCGGCTTCTCTTCCCTAGCTTACCTGAAGCGCTTTCCAATTGATCGATTGAAGATTGACCGCAGCTTTGTTCATGATGTAGCAGCCGATCATGACAGTTCCGCCATCGCGCGCGCCGTCATCCACCTGGGCCACAGCATGGGGCTGAAGGTACTGGCCGAGGGCGTAGAGACCCCTGAAGAACTGGAATTTCTGCGAGCCCATGATTGTGACGAGTTGCAAGGCTATTTCTTCAGCGAACCCCTGATTGCGGAAAGCCTGGTCAAACTGCTGGTTGCCGAAAAACGTCTGACGTTTTAGCGCCCGTCCGTTAAAATATCGGCCATTCGACCCTTTTCCGCAGGACAGCTAGCTCATGCTCACACCGACTTCCGCCGCGCAAAAAGCGCAAACATTGTCCGAAGCCTTGCCTTACATCAAACGCTTCTTCGACAAGACCATCGTCATCAAATACGGCGGCAACGCCATGACCGATCCCAAACTGCAGGATGGCTTTGCCCGCGATGTCGTACTGCTCAAGCTGGTGGGGATGAACCCCGTCGTGGTGCATGGCGGCGGCCCGCAGATCAACGAATTACTGGACAAGCTAGGCAAGAAGGGCACCTTCATCCAAGGCATGCGCGTCACCGACGAAGAAACCATGGACGTCGTGGAAATGGTCCTCGGCGGCCAAGTCAACAAGGAGATCGTCAACCTCATCAACCGCCATGGCGGCAAAGCCGTAGGCCTGACCGGGCAGGATGGTAATTTCATCCGCGCGAAGAAGCTTCTGATAGAAAACAAAGATGCTCCTGGTGAGTTCTTCGATATAGGCCAGGTTGGCGACATCACCTCCATCGACCCCAGCCTGATCAACTTCCTCGACACCGGCGACTTCATTCCGGTCATAGCGCCGATAGGCGTTGGAGCCGATGGCGAGACTTACAATATCAATGCAGATGTAGTGGCAGGCAAACTGGCCGAAATTCTCGGCGCGGAAAAGCTCATTCTGCTCACCAATACACCGGGCGTACTGGACAAAAACGGCACCCTGCTGACTGGACTCACCGCCAAGGAGATTGACGGGCTGTTTGCCGACGGTACACTTTCCGGCGGGATGCTGCCAAAAATCAGCTCTGCTCTGGACGCCGCTCGCAGCGGCGTCAAATCGGTGCACATCATCGACGGTCGCGTAGATCACGCATTGCTGCTCGAAGTCCTTACCGACGAAGGCGTTGGCACGATGATCCGGGCCAAGTGACGCATCGCAATTGAAAACACATGGGCAACGAGTCTGGATTTTTGATCTCGATGACACGCTACATAACGCCAGTGCGCACATTTTCCCGCACATTAACCGGGCTATGACGCAATATCTGATGACGCATCTCAAGCTGAGCGAGTACGATGCCTGCAACCTTCGTCGTGAGTACTGGCATAAATATGGCGCGACATTGCACGGTCTCATGCGCCACCACGGCACCGACCCCCATCATTTTTTACACCAGACACACCAGTTTCCGCAACTGGATGCGATGGTCATTAGAACTCGCGGCCTGCGCTCGGCACTGATGCAGCTCTCCGGACGAAAGATCGTATTTACCAATGCGCCTATGGTATATGCCGAACACGTGCTGGCATTGCTCAAGGTGCGAGACCTGTTTGATGGTGTCTTCAGCATAGAATCCACCCGTTTTGAACCAAAACCATCCATGCGCGGATTCCTCCGTTTGCTTCGCAAATTCCGCTTGCAGGCAAACCGCTGCATCATGGTCGAAGACAGTCAGCCTGCGTTGAAAACCGCCAAACGGCTCGGCATGAAAACCATCCATATCACTCGCGACACTGGCCGCACCGCCTATGTGGACGCAAACCTGCGCTCCGTGTTAGCTTTACCCAAAATAGCAGCCTCAATTTAAGGGACATCATGGCAACCAAACCAGGCGAAAGAAAACAGCAGATTCTGGAAACTCTAGCGGACATGCTGGAGTCGCCCAAACGCGAAAAAATAACGACAGCCGCGCTAGCGGCCAAGCTGGATGTCTCCGAGGCCGCGCTCTACCGCCATTTTGCCGGCAAGGCCCAGATGTTCGAAGGTTTGATCGAGTTCATCGAGCAGTCAATCTTTGGACTGATCAACAAAATCTCGACTGAAGAACAGGATGGCCTCAAGCAGGTGCGTCGCATTTTGACCGTAATGCTGCTGTTCGCCGAGAAGAACCCGGGCATGACACGCGTGCTGATTGGCGACGCGCTGGTCAACGAGAATGAGCGCCTGCAAGTTCGCATCAACCAGCTATTCGACCGCATCGAATCGACGCTAAAGCAATCCCTGCGCATCGCCGAAACCCAGCACAGCCGTAAATTTGACCCGGAGTCGCAAGCCAACCTTCTCCTTTGCTTCGTCATTGGCCGCTGGCACCAGTTCGCAAAGAGCGGTTTCAAGCGCAAACCGATGGAATACGTGCAGCAGCAGCTGACCTTGCTGTACGGCCTGGAGGAGTAGCCCGCAGACTCGCATCGCAAAACGCCGCGTTAGCGGCATTTTTCTGCTTTACTTGACATCAGTCTCCTTCCTAATTTAGAGTTCAAGGTCGCGGCATCTGAAGTACAAAACAAGCTGGCAATTTTATAACCCTGCGGAGGATTCACCATGGCAAAGCCGTTGATTCAAGTAGCACTGGATTCCCTGGATTATGAGCAGACCTTGGCTCTCGCTCGCCAGGCAGCTCCCTACGTCGATATCATTGAAATCGGCACCCCTTGCCTCAAGGTGAATGGACTCGCACTGGTGAAAGCGATGCGCGCCGCACACCCCGACAAGAAGCTTTTTGTTGACCTCAAGACCATGGATGCCGGTTACTATGAGGCCGAACCTTTCTTCAAGGCCGGCGCAGACATCACCACCGTACTGGGTACTGCTGACATCGGAACCATCAAAGGCGTAGTCGACGTGGCCAACGCGTATGGCAAGCTGGCACAGGTTGATCTCATCAACGTGCGGGACAAGGCTGCTCGCGCTGCTGAAGCGGCTAAAATGGGCGCTCACATCATTGGCATACACACCGGGATCGACCAGCAGCTGGCAGGTCAGACACCGTTTGCCGATCTCGCTGCGCTGGTTGCATTGGGCCTGAATGTCCAAGTGTCCGTTGCCGGCGGCATCAAGCAGGAAACCGTTCAACAAGTCGTCAAATCCGGCCCCAGCATCATTGTTGTTGGCGGCGCGATTACCGGCTCCAAAGCACCGGAACTGGCAGCCCGCGAAATTCGTGAACTGGTTGACGCAGCTTAAAGTTTTAGTAGTACCTGTAGCAAAAATCTCAAATCATTAATTATTAGAGGACTAAATCATGGCACTAACCCAAATGGCACTGGACTCCCTGGATTTCGACGCAACCATTGCGCTGGCTGAAAAGGTCGCTCCCCACGTTGACATCCTGGAAATCGGCACTCCCTGCATCAAGCACAATGGCATTCCGTTGCTGAAGGCACTGCGCGCCAAGTTCCCGAACAACAAGATCCTGGTCGACCTGAAGACCATGGATGCCGGCGAATACGAAGCTACCCCTTTCTACGCTGCTGGCGCAGACATCTGCACCGTGCTGGGCACCGCTGACATGGGCACCATCAAGGGTGTTATCAAGGCTGCCAATGGCTACGGCAAGCAATGCCAAGTTGACCTGATCAACGTGGCTGACAAGGCTGCCCGCACCAAGGAAGCTGCTGCTGCTGGCGCACACATCATCGGCGTACATACCGGTCTGGACCAACAAGCTGCCGGTCAAACCCCGTTCGCCGACCTGAACCTGGTTAAGGATCTCGGCTTGGGTGTTACCATCTCCGTCGCTGGCGGCATCAAGCCCGGCACCGTTAAGCAAGTGAAGGACGCTGGTGCTGGCATCATCGTTGCTGGCGCTGCTATTTACGGTGCAGCTGATCCTGCTGCTGCTGCTGCTGAAATCACCGGTCTGGCTCACTAAGCTTATCGGTTTTTAAGCACTTAAAAACCACCATCTCGGTTCATCTGATCCGATTTGGTGGTTTTTTGTTTTTGTATGATCGATTTACTTCTTGTAAATCAAGAATCTTTAAGGAGTAACTTACTATGCATCAGGAACTGATCCTTAACAAAATCAACAGCGTGCTCCAGGCAACCGATGAGTCGCTGGTTGACAAGATTGTCTCTGCCGTCGACAAGGCCAATCGCATTTTCATTACCGGCGCAGGTCGCTCCGGGCTGGTTTCCCGTTTCTTCGCGATGCGCTTGGTGCACAGCGGCTATAAAGTATATATGGTTGGCGAAATCGTCACCCCGAGCATTCAGGCTGGCGACCTTTTTATCGTCGTCTCCGGCTCCGGCGGCACGGAAACACTGATGCCCCTGGTCAAGAAGGCCAAGTCCATGGGCGCGCAGATTGCTGTCGTCTCCATGAAAAGCCAGTCTCCAATGGCCGAACTGGCTGATGTGGTTTGTGCAATCGGTAGCGGTAACGAAGCGAGCTTCGGCCTCGTCAAGGGCATGCCTATGGGCACCGTATTCGAACTGTCCACGCTGATTTTCCTGGAAGCCATCGTTTCCAAGATCATCCATGACAAAGGCCTCACCGAAGAAGGTATGCGTGCACTGCACGCCAACCTGGAATAGCAGTTCCAGCTACAAAAAAACGCCACGTCATTACGACGTGGCGTTTTTATTTCTATCCCAAGCTAATCATTGGAAACCAGCACCCGACGAGGCGCGATCCGGCCGTCTCCGATATTCTCCGCCAACCCGAGAAAAACACCTTGCGGCGCATATGCACGTAACAGACCGGTATGTTGTATACCGGATTTCCAGATGGCTTGACCCTGACGAAAATAATGCGCGGCATCATCGTCCAGGTCGACCGATGGCAACCCCTGCAGCAAGACGTCAACCGGCAGCAGAAGATTATCGCGCGCGCCATCATTCATCGCTTCAAGCTGCGCCAATGTGTAGGCATGCTGCAACAGGAAACCTCCCGTCTCCAACCGCTGCAAAACGATCAAGTGCGCGCCGCAACCAAGCTTTTTGCCTATATCTTCGGCCAATACCCTGATATACGTGCCCTTGCTGCAACTCACGACTATTTCCGCCTCGTCACCCCCGTCCAGTCGTTCCAGCCTGATCGCATGAATCTTAACATTGCGCGTCTTGCGCTCTATTTCGACACCCTTGCGCGCGTATTCATAGAGCGGTTTTCCCTGGTACTTGAGCGCGGAGTGCATGGGCGGAATTTGTTCAATCGGCCCAAGAAAAGAAATAACTGCGTGCTCGACCTGTTCGTGCGTCAGCTGAACTGGAGTTCGGCTGGTCACTTCGCCCTCCGTATCGCCGGTGGTCGTCGTAACTCCCAGCTTGAGCACCGCACGGTAGACTTTGTCGGCATCCAGCAGAGTTTGGGAGAACTTGGTTGCTTCACCAAAGCAGATCGGCAACAAGCCTGTGGCAAAAGGGTCGAGATTTCCCGTATGCCCGGCCTTTGCCGCGGTAAACATGTGCTTGGCCCGCTGTAACGCCTGGTTGGAAGAGTATCCGGGCGGTTTATCCAGCAGCAGCACGCCGCTGATTGGCCGCTTAGTGCGCTTGTATTGCAAGGAAAGGACTACTCAGGCTTCTCTGAAGCAATGGCCTGATCGATCAATTGCGACAAATGAATGCCGCGATCAAGCGACTCGTCGTAGACGAAATGCAACTGAGGAACAGACCGCAGCAACAGGCGCTGGGAAAGTTGACTCCGCAGAAAACCTGCTGCCTTAGTCAAGGCGGCCGTCGCTGCGGCCGCGTCATCCTGAGTAACGAAATAGACTTTCGCATGGGCAAGATCACCCGCCACTTCAACTTCGGTCAAGGTCACACGCCCCACGCGCGGATCCTTGACCTCAAACTGCAACAGATCCGCCAACTCGCGACGGATCTGTTCTGCCACACGCTGACTACGAGAAAACTCCTTGGCCATTACAGTGTGGTACGGGCGACTTCAACCATTTCATAGACCTCGAGTTGATCGCCCTCGTTGATATCGTTGAAGCCCTTGATGGAAAGTCCGCACTCGAATCCAGACTTGACTTCCTTGACATCATCCTTGAAGCGCTTGAGCGAATCCAGTTCACCATCGTGAATTACGACGTTACTGCGCAACACTCGAACTCTGGAGCCGCGCTTGACAATACCATCCAGCACATAGCAACCGGCAATGGCACCAATCTTGGCAATGCGGAACACCTGCCTGATTTCCACCAGGCCGATAATATTTTCCTTGTGCTCCGGCGATAACATACCAGTCAGTGCGGCACGGACTTCATCCACCGCCTCATAGATGATGTTGTAGTAGCGTACATCCACGCCTGACGACTCGATCAGTTTGCGCGCACCAACATCCGCACGCACATTGAAGCCGATCACAACCGCCTTGGATGCCGCCGCCAGATTGACATCGGACTCGGTAATTGCACCAACGGCGGTGTGCAGCACCTTAACCTTGACCTCATCTGTCGACAACTTCTGCAACGATGCAGACAGCGCTTCATACGAGCCCTGAACGTCGGATTTAATGATCAACGGCAAGGTCTTGACCTCGCCTTCGGTCATTTGCTCCAGCATGTTCTCCATCTTGGATGCTTGCTGACGCGCAAGCTTCACGTCCCGGAACTTGCCTTGACGGAACAGCGCAATTTCACGCGCTTTGCGCTCATCATTCAATACAATGGTCTCTTCGCCGGCATTTGGCACATCGGAAAGGCCGAGAATTTCCACCGGAATAGATGGCCCTGCCTCAGCCACATCCGCACCGTTTTCGTCGAGCATTGCCCGAACGCGACCGAATGCGGTTCCGGCCAGCAGCATGTCTCCTCGCTTAAGCGTTCCGGACTGCACCAAAACTGTAGCAACAGGGCCACGCCCCTTATCCAGTCGGCCTTCGATCACCAGCCCCTTGGCTGGCGCAGCCTTCGGCGCCCTGAGTTCCAGCACTTCGGCCTGGAGCAATACGGCCTCCAGCAGAGCATCAATGCCTTGACCGGTCTTGGCCGACACTTCAATGAACATCGTGTCACCGCCCCAGTCTTCAGGCACCACTTCCTGTGCAACCAGCTCCTGCTTCACCCGCTCGGAACTGGCCGATGGTTTGTCGATCTTGGTTACCGCAACGACCAATGGCACTTTGGCAGCCCTGGCATGATGCACGGCTTCAATTGTCTGCGGCATAACGCCATCGTCAGCAGCCACCACAAGAATCACAACGTCGGTTGCCTTGGCACCACGCGCGCGCATTGCCGTAAAGGCCTCGTGCCCTGGGGTATCGAGAAAAGTCACCATGCCGCGCGGAGTTTCTACATGGTAAGCACCAATATGCTGGGTAATGCCACCTGCTTCACCACTGGCCACCCGCGTACGCCGGATGTAATCCAACAGAGATGTTTTACCGTGGTCAACGTGGCCCATTACCGTCACAACCGGCGGCCTGGGTTCAAGTGCAGCTTCGACATGTTCGGCATCGGTCAGGAATGCCTCCGGATCGTTGGCTTCTGCCGCCTTGGCAACGTGCCCCATTTCCTCGACCAGAATCATCGCCGTTTCCTGATCTAGCACCTGATTGATGGTCACCATCATCCCCATCTTCATCAGCGCCTTGATCACTTCGGCTGCTTTCACGGCCATCTTGTGCGAAAGATCGGCTACGGAAATTGTTTCCGGCACCAATACCTCATGCACGATAGGCTCGGTAGGTGCAGAAAACGCGTGCTGCCCATCATCTTTCTGATGCTTCCCGGCCTTGGAACGCCCTGGGGCTCGCCATCCTTGGCCAATGCCGACATCTCCGCGCTGCTTCTGCCCACCGCGACGCTTGGAATCACTGTTCCTGTCACTAACTGGCGCAGTTGTGCCTTTTTTGCCCTTGCCTTCCGAGGCTTTTTGGCTCTCGCCCGGTTTTGACGCCGGTTTGTGTAATGTGCCTTCAGACAGTTTCTTTTTGGCTGCTTCGGCCTCTGCCGCTCTCTGAGCTTCCATTTCCTGCTTTTTCAGCAGCATTTCCTGTTTTTTGCGTTTCTCTTCACTCTGGATTGCAATCAACTCCGCATGACGCCGGGCCTCTTCGTCCCGCTTTGCGATTTGCGCTGCATCCAACACAGAAGCGGCTTTGCGCACAGGAGCAGGAGGTGCCACAACCTCTGGTACCGCAGCAACTTCGGCCACTACCACCTCTGCTTCGACAGGAACAACATCTTCCACTACCTCAACCGGCTCAACCGCGACCGGCACTTCTAGCTCCACAACGACCGGCTGTTCCGGCGGCTCTGTGAATTGCTGTGCCGATGCTTCTTCCTCTACACTCTCAGCAATTTCAGCAGAAGGGTCGCGGCGAACCAGCACACGCTTCTTCTTCACTTCAACCTGGATCGTCCTTCCGCGACCGGCGCCAGAAGACTGCTTAACCTCGGAAACCTGCTTGCGCATCAGCGTGATCTTGTTTTTCGGTTGTTGCGCGCCGTGCTCTTTTCTCAGATGCTCCAGCAACGATGCCTTATCGCTTTCAGCAAGTACATCTTCCACAGAAGACTTAATCACTCCGGCAGCCTTTAACTGCTCAAGCAGCAATTCGGCCGACAGGCCGAGCTCACTGGCAAATTGCGTTACGTTTGTTTGTGCCATTCCGTTCCCCTGTGCTGCGCTTGCGTCCTAATCAGGCAAACCACGGCGCACGCGCCGTCATGATCAGCTGTTTAGCACGCTCTTCAACCATGCCGGTCATCTCAATCAGTTCATCAACAGCGAGGTCGGCAAGATTCTCTACCGTAGCAACACCCTTTGACGCCAGCAGATGCGCGGTCTCCTCATCCATCCCGTTCAATGCCAGCAACTCGACAGACGCCTCTTCAACCTTCTCTTCGCGAGCGATTGCCTCTGTCAGCAAGGCATTGCGAGCACGGCTGCGCAATTCGTTAATCGTATCTTCGTCGAATGCCTCAATTTCCTGCATTTCGTTCAATGGCACATATGCTACCTCTTCCAGCGTGCCGAACCCTTCCTGAATCAGGATGTCCGCAACCTCTTCGTCAACATCCAAGCGATCCATAAACAGCTGACGCACACGGCCATACTCCTCCTCGCCTTTCAGCTCGGCATCTTCCTCCGTCATCAGGTTGAGTTCCCAGCCTGTCAGTTGCGAGGCCAGACGCACATTCTGCCCACCCTTGCCAATCGCCAACGCCAATTGATCCTCTGCCACGACAACATCCATGCTGTGCGCATCTTCATCAATACTGATTCGTGTCACTTCTGCCGGCGACATCGCGTTAATCACGAACTGAGCCGGATCCATAGACCATAGAACGATATCGACCCGCTCGCCAGCGAGCTCGGCAGTCACTGCCTGAACTCTGGATCCGCGCATCCCCACGCAAGTACCAACAGGGTCCAATCGCTGGTCGTTCGATTTAACTGCAATTTTGGCACGGGAACCCGGATCGCGCGCAGCAGACTTGATTTCCAGCAGGCCCTCCTCAATTTCCGGCACCTCCAGCTCAAATAGCTTGATGATAAACTCGGACGAGATACGGGAAAGAACGAGTTGCGGCCCACGCACATTGCGTTCGATCCTGGTCAGAAAGGCACGGACACGGTCACCGCTACGCAGGTTTTCCTTGGGAATCATTTGCTCTCGCGGCAACAACGCCTCGATCCGACCCACCTCAATGATGGCATTGCCTTTCTCCATCCGCTTGATCACACCGCTCACCAGATGCTCGGAGCGCGCAAGGAAGTCGCTCAGAATCTGCTCACGCTCAGCCTCACGGACTTTCTGCAAAATAACTTGCTTGGCGGCTTGTGCACCGATACGGCCAAAAGCGATGGACTCAAGCGGCTCCTCGATAACCTCTCCTTCCGCCAATCCTTTGGCACGGTCATCATCAGGCAAAATCTGCGCAGCAGGATTCTCGAATACCTCGTCAGACACCACAGTCCACCGGCGGAAAGACTGATAGTCGCCGGTTGCACGGTCAATTGCCACTCGCACGTCCACATCTTCATGAAAACGTTTTTTGGTAGCAGAAGCCAGCGCCAACTCCAATGCCGTAAAGATAACCTCTTCACCCACATTCTTTTCATGGGCCAAAGCATCAACCATCAATAAAATTTCGCGACTCATTGCACTCTCCGCCTATAACTCCGGGACCAGCCTGGCCTTGTCAATATTGGTTAAGGCCAATCTGCAAACGTTACCATCCCGCTCCAGTAGCACTTCTCCACTCTCCAGACCCTGCAGCACCCCAACAAAATTCTTACTTTTTCCATCCATCGGCACACGCAGCTTGATTTTGGCTCGCATTCCAGCGAATCGCACAAAATCCTCGGCCTTGCTCAGCACCCGATCCATGCCCGGCGATGAGACCTCTAGGCGGTCGTAATCGACGTCATTTTCTACCGCGAGAAAATGAGAAACCTGATTGCTCACCAGCACACAATCGTCCATGGTCACCCCGGCAGGCTTATCAATAAACAATCTCAGCAATTTGCCGCGATTGGACATTTCCAAGTCAACCAATTCGTAACCAAGCTGGCTTACCACATTCTCAAGCTGCGCCTTTAAGTCCATAGCCTTTTAACGGAAACAAAAAATGGGCACGAAGCCCATCACGATGTTATTCTAACACATTCAATGTGTTAGTGCCTAAAAAACACAAAAGCCCTCGCTGGGAGGGCTTTTGTGTATGTATAAAAGTCTGGCGGTGACCTACTTTCGCATGCGAAGAGCATACTATCATTGGCGCGGGTTCGTTTCACGGTCCTGTTCGAGATGGGAAGGGGTGGTTCCAAACCGCTATGGCCGCCAGA
>Ga0172373_10000877_pt1 | contig 49490 bp, 41 predicted proteins | sample Lak10m_2_FD_114546 | JGI IMG/M metagenome (GOLD analysis project Ga0172373, IMG submission 114546) | Freshwater microbial communities from Kabuno Bay, South-Kivu, Congo - kab_092012_10m | ecosystem: Environmental > Aquatic > Freshwater > Lake | place: Democratic Republic of the Congo... | reverse complement strand
GCGACGTGATCCGCTCTCGCTCATGGCGGCTTCAGCGGCGCGAACCCATGCTCAAAGCGCTCGTCTATAACCTGCACCGTTAGGTGCTACCTGTATTTCTTCATCTTTGCAACTGAGCATTTTCCGAACATTTGTTTGTATAATGAGGCCAGCGTCACGCAGATTGTTACGTGCATTACTCTCAACGAAAGGAACGCGCTGTGAGGAAGATCATTGTCACCGAATTTCTGTCGCTGGATGGCATGATGCAAACACCGTCATGGACGATGCCCTACTGGAATGACGACATCGCGCACTTCAAAGCCGAGGAAACGCTGGCCTGCGACGCGCTGCTGTTGGGGCGCGTGACCTATGAAGGCTTCGCCGCCGCATGGCCGCAGAGCAAGGACGAAGGTGCGGCCTACATGAACAGCGTGCGCAAGTATGTCGTTTCCACCACGCTCGACACGGCTGCGTGGAACAACAGCGTCATCATCAACCGCGATGTGATTGAAACCATTCGCGGCCTGAAAGAGCAGGACGGCAAGGATATTCTGGTCTATGGCAGCGGCGTACTGGTGACGGCGCTCATGCAGCACGATCTGGTGGATGTCTACCGGATGCTGGTGTATCCGGTGGTGCTGGGCGGCGGTCAACGCTTTTTCCCGGAAGGCACAGCCGCCACGCTCAAATTGGTACGGGCGCAGGCGATCCCTTCCGGTGTGGTGGCGCTGGTCTATGAGCCGGAACGTTCATAACAGCGGGTGAACCCATGCCGACAAAAGCCTCCGGCACTGTTTACCCACTCGCCGCGCTGCGGGCGCTGGCGCTGCACACCCAACGCCTGACCGCGCCGGCCTCCGTCGCACCTCTCACGTCGGAGGCCATTGTTGATCTGGTAGCCGCGCTCGGCTATGTGCAGGTGGACACGCTGCATGTGGTCAACCGCGCTCATGATGTCACCTTATGGGCGCGGGTCGGCGCGTATGACCTCGCTCATTTCCACAGCCTGCTCTATAACCCCGATCAGCGCAGGTTATACGAAGGGTGGGGACATGCCGCCAGCATCCTCCCGCTGGAACACTACCGCTACCACCGCTGGCGCACCAATAAAAGCATCAGCTTCAACCCGGCCTTTGTGGACTGGCTGAACAAACCCGGCAACCGCGAGTTGGTCGCGCAAACGCTGGAGCGCATCCGGGCGGAAGGCGGTCTGCGCGTGGGCGATTTCGCGGACGACGACACGCGGCGCGGCGCATGGTACGACTGGAAACCGCCCAAACTCGCACTGGAGGCCTTGTTCGCCTACGGTGATCTGATGATCGCGGACAGGGTGAACTTCCAGCGGGTGTATGACGTTCGGGAGCGCGTGCTGCCGGACTGGGTGGATACCACGCCCGTCCCCGCCGACGATGCGCGGCGCTTCTGCTTGGAGCAGGCGGCGAAGGCGCTTGGCATCTTCCAGCCGAACCACCTGACGTTTTACGCCTATATGCGGGCTACGCCTGCCCGTTCGCTCATCCGGGGGCTAATCGAGGAGGGTGTGCTGATCCACATTCAGGGCGAGTCGGTGAAGGGTACGACCACATGGATGACGCACCGCGACCATCTGCCACTGCTGCAACGCGCTGCTGATGGCGAGATTGCGGCGCAGCGCACCATCTTCCTCACCCCGTTCGATTCCCTGTTCTGGGCGGGGGATCGGGATGAAACGCTGTGGGGCTTCCGGCAATTGCTCGAATGCTACAAACCGGCTGCGGAGCGCGTCTATGGCTACTTCTGCTTCCCGATTCTGTATCGGGATCGGCTGGTGGGGCGCTTTGACCCGAAGCTCGATCGTAAGTCGGGCGTGCTGCATCTGAACGCGCTGTATCTCGAACCGGGAGTTGAGCCGGACGAAGAATTGGTGGCGGCGGTGGCGACTGCGATGCGCGATTTCCTCGCATGGCACGGCGCACACACGCTCCACATCGAGCGCAGCCAACCAGCGGCCTTCGGCGAGAAGCTCCTGCGGGCGCTGTAAGTGACTTCGTGCGCTACTTGCGGGCGATGAGGAGCGTGCTGAAGTTGAACGCCCACGGCAGCACCCGCGCCAGCAACCCGCCTACCGCTTCCGCCAGCCCACTCACACGGTAGTACCCCGGCGCACGGAACGGCCCGCCTAGCCCCCACAGCGTATAAGCGTGGCTGGTGGGAATCGAGCGCAGCACCGTGAATCCGGCGGCGCGGGCGTTGCCTTCCAGCGCGGCGCGGTCATAGGTACTCTCGAAGAAATCATCATCATTCAGCACGGTCACACCGGAGCGTTTGCGCCGCCACGCCACCAGCCGATTGACCACGTTCGGGTAGGGGATGGTCAGCACGAGGATGCCCCCCGGCTTGAGGACGCGGTAGGCTTCTGCCAGCGCCGGCCCCATGCCGTGTTCAAAATGTTCCAACACCCCGAACGACAGGTAAGCGTCCAGCGCATTGTCGGGGTGCGGCAGCGCGTGAACATCGCCCACCAGCAGCGGCAACGTGGGGTCGTAGTGGTGCGAAATACGCAGCGCGTTCTCGGCGTAATCCAGCCCGATCACCTTGTAGCCCATGTCGCGGAAGGTCAGCAGCGCCGCGCTCAAGCCGCTGCCGGCTTCCAAAATCAGCCCGTTCTTGGGCAGGTAAGAGGCGATGATGGCATAGGTTTCCTGCGCCCGTTTGGAACGCGCCGTTTCCAGTTCGCGCTCCACCGAGGCCGAGTCCCAGATGTCCTCCCACGCCTGACGGGTGCTGTCGTAACGCGAGCCAAAAATTTCGAGCGGTATCATAGGTCATTCTCCTACGCGGATCATCCAACAGTCGGTCATCAGGGTAATTCGTTCGCGGCGGCATCCAACCGGTTCACCACTCGCGCCGGTACGCCAGCCACCACCGCGTAAGGCGGCACATCTTCCGTCACCACCGCGCCTGCGCCCACTACTGCGCAGCGCCCCACGCGCACGCCTGCCAGCACGGTTGCTCCCGCGCCGATGAACGCACCGCGTTCCAGCACCACATCGGCGACGAGGGTGGGAAATGCGCGTTGCGCCAGCGGTGAATAGCCCACATCATGATGGGTCAGAATTTGCGCGTTCAGCGCGATAGTCACTTCATCTTCCAGCACAATACGTCCGGTCAAATCGAGCGTGACGCCGGGGCCAATGTGACAACGCGCTCCGATGCGGAGTTTGTCGTGCATGTCATACGTGCCGTGCAGGTTCAACCGCCCGTGAAAATCTACTTCTGCACCGATGGTCACGCCCCACGCCTGCAACACGCGCAGCGCCAGCCATGGCGGACAGTGCGCCGCCGCATGTTCAAATGCCGCGCTGCCCCACACCGCCACCCGCAACCGCAGCCACGCCACGTACAACGGCGACCACAGCGAGCGCAACAGCACGCGCACCGCGCCGGTCAACCAATGGCGAAGTGAACGTTCGGACATGGCTAGAGCGCCTTACGTTCGCCACGCAGCCATTGTGCCACGTCCATCATCTGGCGCGTCGGCCAGATCAGCGCCCGCAGCAGCAACGCCTGCGCCGAACCGTAGTATTTGCGGGTGAACACCAGCAAATCCTGAAAATACACCTGCGAGGCGAGGCGCTGCACCTGACTGGTGCTGGCATGTTCCTCGTGCAGCAGCACGGCTTCCGCCACGAAATGAATCTCGCGCCCCGCATTTAGAATGCGGCGGCAGATGTCATCCTCGGTGAAGTACAGCTTGAAGGATTCATCGAACATGCCCACTTCACGCAGTAGCGCCGTCGGAGCCATCAGGTTTGAGTCGGGAATCACTTCGACGGGGCGGGTGCTATCACGCCCCCATCCCTCGAACCACATCTTGCGGCGACGGGAATCGCGCAGCGGCTTGAGCAGCACACCGAAGAAGGTGTAGCCCATCAGCAGATCGCCATAGGCCGGCACGAGCGAGCCGGTATTCTGAATGCCGCCTGTCGGGAAGCGCATCTGACAGGTGATCGCGCCCACCTGCGGGTGCGCCGTCAGATAGGCCAGCATGGTTTGCATCGTGCCGGGGAGAAAGACGGTATCCGGGTTCAGGATGAGCGTGACCGGCGCGGCGGCCTGCGCCATACCGAGGTTGTTCCCGCCCGTGAACCATGTGTTGTGACCGGGTTCGATCAGCAGCGCCTCCGACATGACCTGTCGCACCATGTCGGCACTGTCATCTTTGGAAGCGTTGTCCACCACGATCACCTGCACATCCAGCATCCCGCGCTGTGCCTTGATGGACTCAAGGCAGCGGCGCAGTGGTTCGCGGGTGTTGTAGTTGACGATGACAATCGAAAGATCAGGCATGGTAGGCGCGAATCACATCAATAATGTACTGCACGTCACCATCGGTCAGCGCCGGATACAGCGGCAGCGTGAGCAACCGCAGCCATTCGCGTTCGACAACCGGCAGCGGTTCAGTGACATACGGCTTATACATGGCGTGCAAATGGTTAGGCGTGTAGTGCATACCGGTGGCGACGCGGTGTTCGCGCAGCCAGTCCGCCAGCTTATCGCGGTTGGCACAGCGCACCACATAGTTATGCTGCGCCGAAACGCAGTCCTCCGGCACCAGTGGCGGCAGTTCCAGCCAGCCCAGATCGCTCAGTCCGGCCTGATACAACGCGGCAATTTCACGGCGGCGGGCGTTGGTCTGCGGCAACCGCTGCAACTGCACCAGCGCAATCGCCGACATGATATCATTGGTGTGATATTTGTAGCCAGCTTCATCTACATCGTATTCCCACGCATAGCCCGCGCTGTCTTTATCGCGGCTGCGTACCCATGTATCCTTATTGATGCCCACCCAGCGCAGGCGGCGCAGACGCGCATCCCATTCGGGATTGTCCAGCGTAATCATGCCGCCATCGCCCGTCGCCAGATTCTTGACGGGATGGAAGCTGAAGCAGGTCAGCGGCGAAATGCTGCCCACCGGACGCCCATGATACGATGACCCGGCGGCATGGGCGGCGTCCTCCACCAGAATCAGGTTGTGGGCACGGGCGATTTCGGTCAGGCGGTCAATATCCGCCGGACGACCCCCGTAATGCACGACCACAATAGCGCGGGTGCGCGGCGTGATTTTGCGCTCCACCTGTTCGGGATCGAGGTTGAGCGTGTCAGCCTGCACATCGGCAAAGACGGGCGTGGCGTGGTTGTACAGCACCGCATGGTTGGTGCTGACGAAGGTCATGGGCGTGGTGATAACCTCGCCGCCTTCCACGCCAGCCACCGTCAGCGCCAGATGCAGCGCAGCCGTCGCCGAGTTCAGCGACACCGCGTATTTCGCGCCCACGAACGCGCTGAATCGCTGTTCAAATTCTACCGTTTTCGGCCCCTGCCCCCACCAACCGGAGCGCAATACTTCGGCAACCGCCTGTATTTCTTCTTCGCCGCTGTAGGGGCGAAAGACCGGAATGGCATGGTCAATCAGGGGAATAGATGATGAGGAAGGCGCAATCGTCACAGTTCAAATCCTCAGAGGTATGTTCATCCAACGCGCTTAGGATACCACGCACCGGGCGTGATTGTCAGTCGGCAGTTGGCCTACGCTACAAGCTCCAGTCAGCCACCCAGCAGCGCCTCCAGCCGATCTACGCGCTGGCGGTAGGTGTGGTGGGCGTAGACGTGTTCGCGGGAGCGGCGGGCGAGGGCTTCGCGTTCCGAGTCGTGCGTCAGGTAGTGGCGCACTTTGGCACGGAGATCGTCCGTATCGCGGAAGGTGACGATGGTTTCGCCCTCGGTGAACCACTCATGGATGCCGGGCAGATCGTCCGCAATCTGGAAGATGCCCGCGCCCGCCGCCTCGAACAGGCGCATGTTGCCGCCGTAGCGCATGAAATCGCCATGTACGTTCAGCGTGATCTTCGCCGCCGAAAGCGCCTGAATGTTGCTCTCGCCCAGCGCCGCGCCTTTGTAGTGCGCTTGCAGCGTTTGCGGCAGATCGTGAACGCTCCAGATGCCGAGGTCGAAATCGCGCAGGCTTTCCAGCGCGGCTCGGCGCAGGCTGTAGAGATGGTCGGGGACGAGCGTGCCAACGAAGGCCACATCGCAGGCCAGCGCGGTACGTTCTTCAGGCGTTAGATCGTGCGGACGGTGAAAGTCAGGGTCGCAGGCCGAGATGGGCAAGCATTCCATCCGTGCCGCGCCCAGTTCCAACCACTGGATGCCGTGATAGAAATCGTTGCTCAAGACGAGATCGTACAGCCGCGCTGCCGCCCGTTCGATGGGCGTGGAAAACACGATGGGCGAAACACCCGTCGTATACAACAGCTTGCAGCCGGTTTCGCGCTTGATAGCCGCCAGCGTTTGCGGCGCGATCACGCGGTTGTCGCCCACCAGCCACAGCCAGTCGGGACGGAAGGCGGCAGCCTGCTCGCGCAGGCGGCGGTTACGCAGCAGCACATCCGGGTTGACCTGCGGCGGCAGGCGGTTGAATAGCCCGCGCACGATTTTGCCGGGGGTCAACCCTTCGCTGTGGCGCTCGAAATGGCCAGTTCCACCCCACGCCGGCAAGTTGCGATAGAACACCGACAGTTCATGCCCACGCGCCCGCAGTTCCTTCTCGTAGAAGTGCTGTGCCACGCTGGGCGGGAACAGCGGCGCAGCCCCCGGCGGCACGGCTTCGGCGGCAGCACGCAGGGCTTCGGGGTGGTGCAAACTGGCGATGAACAAAATCCGCATCAGGGCATCCTATCGGACACGGCACGAGCCGTGTCCAGCTATCGGCAACCCAAAAGGACACAAGTCCCTACGGGGAACACACTCAAACCTGCACCACCTTCTTTGAGGGGTGAGGTTCGCAGAATAACAGCCCACCAGAAAGGTGTCAATAAAGTTCCTCAGTGCAGGAACTTCTTCTTTAGGTGGTCAATCTCCTCATCGCCAATCGGGACGATTTGCCCGATGCTGAGCGACTGGATGAGCGCCTGTGCGCTGAACTCCGCCACTTCCATGCGGTCAAACGCTTCGAGGACGCTGCCGCCCGTCGCCAGCACCGCGTCGTTCTGGAGCAGAATCACAGGCGTATCCTTCGAGAGCATAGCGGCCACCTGTTCCGGTTTCTCGAACGGCAGGCCGTAAGGCGCAACCGGCAGATCGCGCAGCAACAGGTAGCTTTCGGGGATGGTGCGCGTGTCGAAGTGCTGGTTGACGATGCTATAGGTGGTGGCGTTGGGCGGTTGGGCGCTCATGATGCAATTAATCGTCGGATGCGCGGCATAGATTTTCTCGTGCAGTCGCACCGAACGGCTGGGTGTTTTGCCCACTTCCGCCCGCACGCCGTCAATCAGCACCAGATCATCCGGTTCCACATATTTGCGGTCAAAACCGTAGGGCGTAATCAGGAAGCGCCCGCCGCTGATGCGTACCGAAACCGTCCCACCCGTGCTAATCATCAGGCGGCGGGCATAGGCACGCTGCACAATCGCACACAGTTCCAGCCGCAGCTCGCGCTCGCGGCTGGAGCGCACGGCTGGGTCAAACGTAGGCAGCGCATTATCGAAGCTGAAGCGGTCAATCTCGGCATCGGTCAGCGTGCGGTAGCCGCCTAGCGCGTTGGCGCGGATGTTGATCTGGGCGCAGTATTCCAGCGTCTCGAAGCGGTGGAAGGCATCCAGCAAATCCACGCCACCCGTGACCACGCCATGATTTTCGAGCATGACCGAGTTGAACCCTTTGGAGAAGGTGTCCGCAATTTCTTTGCCCAGTGCCTCGCTGCCGGGGAGCGCATAAGCCGCGTAGCCCACTTCGCCGCACACATCCCGCGACTGCGGGTTGATGCGCGTGTCCGGCAGTTTGCGGGCGATGCTAAAGGCCACCAGTCCCGGCGGGTGCGCGTGGACGAGGGCGCGCAGATCAGGCCGCGCCTGATAGATCATGCGGTGGAAAGGATACTCGGAGGAGGGGCGATGCGGCCCGTCAATCTGCCCATCAGGACGGCAACACACGATGTCCGCCGGAGTCAGGCTGCCTTTGTCCACACCTGCCGGGGTAATCCAGATATTGCCTTCGTCATCCTTAATCGAGAGGTTGCCGCCGGAGGTGGTGGTCATGCCCTGCTCATAAATGCGCGTGAGCATCTCGACCAGTTGGTGACGTGGCGGTAGCAGCGGAAAATCCATCGTGCGAACTCCTCACTTCATGCGGAATAGAACATCTTCTATTATCCCCTACTTTTGCAGGTAGGGGATAATCCAATCGCGTTGAGGAGGAAATTCGCTGTTTAGCCTACCAGTGCGCGTTAGCCTCCGCGCTCAGTTCCACCGCGTCGCCCAGCGTTTGCGAGGCGGGCAAACGCAGCGGCAGCACTGCCCCGCCGCGCACGAACACCGGAATACGATCCAGAGGAACATCCACTTCAATCGTCTGCCCGCCCGTGTATTCGGCCTTCGTCCAGAAGTCCGCCCAGCGGCCTTCCGGCAGATAGACCGTCATGCGGCGCACATCCGGCGTGGTGATCGGGCAGACCAGCAGATCGCGCCCGAAGAAGTACTGCGTATCGGCGGCGCGGGAGTCGGTCAGGCGCAGCGCCCGCATCATCGGCTCACCGCTGGCGGCGCTGTGCTGTGCCTCCTGCCAGATGTAGGGCATGAGCGCGTGGCGCACATTCACGAAACGGCGGAACAACGGGATGACCTGTTCGTCGCCGGTGCGCTCCTGAATGTTCCAGGGGGTGCGGTCACGGTTGGGTTCGCGGTGCTGGTTGAACTCGGCGTGATACTGCATGATCGGGCAGAACACGGCCATCGCCGCCGAACGCAGGTACAGCTCGACATCGGGGATTTCGCCGCTGAAGCCGCCGATATCCCAGCCCCAGAAGGGAATGCCGGAAATACCCGCTGATAGACCGGCGTAGATCGAATGCAGGAAAGCGTCCCACGTCGAGTTTTCGTCACCAGCCCAGTGCGCGGGCGAAGTCTGCGAACCGGTGAACCCGGCGCGGCTGAAGGTGATCGCTTCGCGGCGGGCATTGGCGAACTCGTAATACGCCTGCGTGTACAGGCGCGGGTACTCGTTCCACAGTTCGTCGCCTTTGCGGCCATCCCCGAAGCGCGTATCCGCGCCCCACAGATGTTCGCCGCCGTCGGTTTTGAAGCCGTCAATCTCCATTTCTTCCAGCAGATAGGCGCGTTTGTTCAGCCACCACGCCCGCGCTTCGGGGTTGGTCACATCCCACAGGTGGCCGCCCCGGAACCAGAACGGCTTAACGCGATGCTGGCTGCCATCCGGTTCGCGCACGCCCAACCCGCGCTCCGTCCAGTGGTGATGATCGGCTTCATGCTGCGGGTGCGGTTGCTCGATGCGCTTCAGCACCGGAACCTGCCACAGCAGCAGGCGAACATTTTGCGCGTGTAGCCCGTCAATCATGCCTTTGGGATTCGGCCATTTGCCCTCGGCGGGGAACATAAAATCCGCCAAGTGCAGGTTTTCGCCACCGCCCACCGGGTTATAAACCGCATCGTTCCAGATGTAGAAAGTGGTTTCGTCGCTCCACGCCTCGATGACCATCACCGAGGGGGTGATGCCATGCTCGAAAGAGGCGCGTACTTCGGCCTCTACGCGCTTCTGGCTGTTCCACTCGTTGCCACTCATCCACAGGCCGAACGCCCACAGCGGCGGCAGCGCAGCCGCGCCCACACTGCGCCCGAACGCCCCGATGATCTGCGCGGGTTCGTCCCCGCTGAACCACGTCAGGCTCAAGCGTTCGTCCGCGCCCAGATCGGCCTCCAGCACCCACGCATCCGGCGCGGTGGCCGCCAGATCAAACTGCATCCAGCGGTTGCTATGCACATGCACCCCGTACCCCGCCGACGACAGCAGGAACGGCACAGGCATATAGGTGCGCTTGCCCTGATTTTTGTACTGCTCGTAGCAGCGAATATCCATCACGTTCCTGCGCTGATCGAGCGCATTGAAGCGTTCGCCCAGCCCGAAGAAGGCTTCGTCCGGGCGGCTGGCGAACGTCAGGCGCACCCGCCGCGCCGTCTGCCCATCGGTCAGCCATTCCACGCGATGCAGCGCCGCCGGGGTTGCGGGTAGCGTTGTGGCGCTGCGCGAGAGAGTCAACGTCTGCCCGTCCCACGCCGCGCCGCCGCCCGTCTGCCAGCTTTCGCCGCGCAGCGTGTAGCGGGCGCTGGCCTGCCCATCGGCTTCCACCCAGTAGGTCAGCGTGCTTCCCTGTGCGGGCGCAGTCAATTCCACCCGCCACACGTCCTGTTCCACCCGCACCATGCGATCCAGAAATTCCGCGCCCACGCCGGCTTCCAGTTCAGGCCGCCAGTTGGCGATGTTGACCGCTTCTAGCGACTCCTGATCTGCGCCATCCAGCAAGCGGTGGATGACCACGCGCTGCACTTCACCGGGCGGCTTGGTGGCGATTCCCAGTGTGAACGCTTGCCCCGCCAGCGGTTGGCGCGGGAAACGTTCTTCGGGTAGTTGTTCGTAAGGATGCTCTTGCCCCAATGGGCTGTGCAGAATTTCGATCATGATTCCTCGCGCAAACGCGCTTCCAGCAGCAGGTACATGGCATGTGACCACAGCAGCGGGCAGGCCGATGTCCCCCAGCGGTTTATCCAGCACGGTACATAACTCGCATCAAGACAATGCGTATCCACCTGTTCCGGCATCTCGCCGGATTCGGTGGCCTGCGCTTCGATCCAGCGCAAAATGGGGCGAGCCTCGTCCGCCCGTCCGGTTTCGATATACGCCCACCCCAACCACGCCGCCAGCAGCAGCCATTCGCCGCCACCAAAATAGGTATCGGCCTTGAAGCGGTACACACCGCCGCCGGGGTAATGCAGATCGCGTTCCACTTTCGCCAGCGTCGCCACGAACAGCGGGTCATCCACCGCGACCAAACCGAACGGCAGCGCCGTCCACAATAAGCTGGCATCCACTTCTTCGTTGCCGATGTACTTCACAAAATGACCGTCCCGCGCCACGCAGGTCGCCAGCACATACTCGCGGATGCGCGTCGGCCAGTCGGCGCTCACCAGTTCTGGATCGAGGCAGCGGACGCTGGTGAAACCGCCGTAAATCGCGGCCAGCGTGGCGGTGTGAATATGGTTGCGATTCTCTTCCCAGCAGTCATAATTGGGTGACTGCCACAACGCCTGCAAATAGCGCACCAGCAGATGCACCGCAGGTCGCGCTTCCTGCCACAGCGGATGCGAAGCGGTCTGACAGAATTCCGCCAGCCCCCACAGCCACGCGCCGTAGCCATCCAACTGAAAGTCCGTCCACTCCTCCTGACCGAGTTCGCCATCCACATGAAAGCGGGTGGGCAGATAATCGGCCTCGGCGGGCGTTTCGCCGCGTTCGAGTTTTGCCAGCAGGTGTTCAATCTGAGCCTCATAGCGCAGCAAGGTGCGTGCTGCCCAGCTGTGGAAGGCTTCGGCGCTGGCACGTTCGCCCCGCTTTGCCATTGCTGCCGCGATCCATGTGCCATCCCGCAGCCATGAATAACCGTACTGCGAGAAGGTGGGGGATGCCACATACGCGCCGCTGATGGCTTGACCGGCGTGGATGACATCCATGCTCAATTGGCGATAATTTATCATGGTGGCCTATTATCAGTGAAGGCAAACGCCCCGGCTATCCGGGGCGTTTGTGCAAAAGGGATTACTGAACGAGTTTGTCGAGTTCGGCCTTCGCCTGATCGAGCGCATCCTGCGCCGACAGCGTGCCATCTACCACCTGCGAAAGCAGCGCGTTCACGGCGTCCTGCATTTCGTTCTGGCGGACGATGACCGGCGGCGTGACCGGGCTTTCCAACGCGGCGAACACGGCAGCGCGGTTGGCCGGCGGGGTCTGGGTCAGGTACGATTCAAAGTAGGCGGGCTGATTCAGCGCGGGCAGTTCCCAACCAGTGGTGACGCGCACGGTAGCGGCGCTTTCGCTGGAGGTCAGGAATTCCGCCCACTTGGCAGCAGCTTCGGCCTTGTCGGTGGTCGCCGAGACAGCGATACCATTGGCGAAGAAGTGGTGTGCCTTCTGGTTCATGGCCGGTTCCAACTGAATGTCCCACGCGAACGGAGCATCCGCAAACGCGCCAAACATCCAGATACCGGTCACGATCATGCCCAGATTGCCACTCAGGAATAGTTCCGAGTCCGACATGCCGGACATCTGCGCGGTGGTGGGCATCAAGCCTTCGGTCATCATACTGACCATCGTTTCCAGCGCCTGCACGCAGCCCGCCGAGTTGATGGTCGATTCGGTCATGTCAGCATTGAAGAACTCGCATTCACCCTGCTGAGCAGCCTTCTTGTAGAACTCCCAGAACTGGACAGGCGAGAACACGCCCCACTTGTCATCGCCCAGCGCACGGATGGCGGCAGCGGCGGTCTTGGCATCGTCCCACGTCCATTCGGCGGTGGGGTAATCAATGCCGGCGGCGTCGAACAGGTCGCTGTTGTAGAACATCAGCACCGTCGAGAACGATTCCGGCAGCGCCATCTGCATACCATCATACGAGAAGGCTTCCAGCGCGCGCGGATAGTAGGGCGCTTCGGCGCTGATGCTGCTCGACAGATCCAGCAGAGCGCCGTTGGCGGCGTAGGTGACGAAGTTTTCGTAGTTCAGCTCGAACACGTCCGGGGCAGAACCACCGCTGACATCGGCCTGAAGCAGGGTGAAGTAATCCGCGAAGGGGGCGGTTTCAACCGTTACTTCGATGCCGGGGTTGGCGGCCTGAAAATCCGCGATGATGGAATTCAGGTCTTCGACATGATCGGGCGCAGCCGAGAAGGTGAAATACCGGATCGTCTGCGTTTCCTGCGCGCCAGCCGGGGCGATAGCCACTACCAGCAACGCCATAAAGAGGAGGACAAACCATGCTTTACGAGACATATTCAAATGATCCTTTTCTAGCTCATCGAACCGATAAACAAACGCATTTCGTTGCGTAACGAAACCTTAGCTATCAGCCCCCCAAGAGGCTGCGGGTGACGACCATCACCCTTTAATCCCGCTGGATACCACACCGCCCACGAACCAGCGTTGTGCCAGCAGGTACGCCACCAGAATCGGCAGCACCGCCACCACCGAACCCGCCATGACCATGTTCCACTCGGTCAGAGCACGCGGGCCGCCTTGCAGCGCCGCCAGCGCCACCGGCAGCGTCATCACCGCTTCCTGACGGGCGACGAACAACGGCCACAAATACGCATTCCACAGCCCCATGAAGCTGAACACCGCTAAAGTCGCCAGCGCAGGCTGCGACAGGGGCAAGATGATGCGCCAGAAAATCGTGAAGTAATTCGCGCCATCTACGAAAGCCGCTTCCTCGAAATCTTTGGGCAAGCCGAGGAACGATTGGCGCAGCAGGAACGTCCCGAAGGCGCTGAACAGCCCCGGCACGATCAGCGCGGCGAAGCTGTTCATCCAGCCCAAGCCGCGTACCAGAATGAACTGCGGGATGACTAGCACCACCGAGGGGATCATCATGGTCGCCAGATACAGGACGAACACCGTATCGCGTCCGCGCCACTGCATCCGCGAGAAAGCGTAAGCCGCCATCGCCGAAACCAGCAGTTGTCCGGCAGTCCCCAGCACCGCCACCAGCAGGCTGTTGAAGAAGGTGCGGAACAGGTTGATCCGGTCTGCCAGCTTGATATAGCTCTCGAACGTCAGCGGGTTCGGGATAAGCTGCGGCGTGGTGGACAGGATGTACTGCTGTGGCTTGAGCGATGTGCTGAGCATCCACGCGAACGGCAGCACCATCAGTGCCACGATTAGCGTCATCATGGCAACGCGCAGCACTTTTCCGGCAATGGTTTCGCCGCCGCTGGCAGGGCGGGGCGCGGTGGCGGACATGGGCAGCGCCTTACTCGGTTGCATAATGCACCCACCGCTTCTGCAACCGCAGCTGCACCGCCGTAATCATGAAAATCAACCCGAACAGCACCCACGACATCGCCGAGGCATAGCCCATGCGGTTGTAGCTGAAGGCGTTCCGCACAACCTCGCTCACAATCACGCTCACCTGTCGGGCGGCGGCGCTGTCACGCATGGGCATCAGCCACACCTGCTCGAACATCTGGAAATAGTTGATGAGCAACGTGATGACCACGAAAAACAGGGTGGGTGTGAGCAGCGGCAGCGTGATATAGCGCAGCAACCCCCAACGGGACGCGCCATCAATCCGCGCCGCCTCGTAGTAAGTTTCGGAAATCCCTTGCAGGCCGCCCAGATTCAGCAGGGCGATATACCCCACATCCTTCCACACGCTGGTGATGACCATCGCGTAGATTGCCGTTTGTGGCTCGAATAACCACGCCGGGCCTGTGATGCCCACCCATTTCAGCGCGAAATTCACCAGCCCGTAGGCCGGGTTGAAGATCCACTTCCAGATGAGCGACACCACCACCCACGAAGCCACTACAGGCAGGAACGTGGCTGCACGCACCACCAGAATGCCGCGCCAGCGGTGATTCAGGAACAGCGCCAGCCCCAAGCCTAGCACGAACGCCAGCGGCACATACAGCACGATGAACGTCAGGGTGTAGCGCAGCGCCGACCAGAACGATGGGTCGCTGAACAGTTCTTGAAAATTCGCCAGCCCCACGAACTCCGGCGGACTGAGCAAGTTCCAATCGTTGAAGGCCAGCCAGAAGGACGAGATAATGGGATACAAAATGAAGACCGTCAGCCCTAATAGGCTGGGCAAAAGAAAGAGGAGTACCCACTTCCATTTTTGCCATCCCCGATCTCCAGCCATCACACTTCCTTTATGTAGTAAATAAAGTCGGCTCAAAAAAACTAGCTGCTCAACTGCAAAATGCGCGGTTGGGCTTCAAACACTTCGTTTAGCACCAGCCCCGCCGCCCCCCGCGCCCATGTGTCATCGCTGGCGGGTTCAATCCGCAGCACCACATCCTCGCCAAGCTGCCCGAAGGTGTGCTTTGCGATGGCATCGCGCATGGCTGGAAAGATGAAATCCCCCGCCCGCACCCCTTCGCCACTCACGATAATCAAGCTAGGATTGAACAGGTTAATCAGGTTGGCGATTCCCTGTCCCAACACTTGCCCCGCCGATTCGTAGATGTGCAGCGCCACGCCATCACCGCCCCGCGCCGAGGCCAGCAAATCGTCTACGGTATCGGCAGTCAGGCCGTTCATGGCGGCGCGGCGTAGTAGCCAAGGATCGGCGATATAGGTTTCGAGACAACCGCGCTTCCCGCACTGGCAAATCACCCCTTGCGGGTCAATCGTAGTATGCCCAAATTCGCCGCCGCTGCCGCGTGCGCCGCGATACATTTGCCCGTTCAGCACCATGCCCAGCCCCACGCCGCGCCCCAACGTGACCACCAGCAAGTCGTTGACATGCTGCCCCGGCCCGTAGAGCTTTTCGACTAGCGTCAATGTGCTGACATCGTTCCCCAGAATCACCGGATAATCGAGGCGTTCTTCCAGCAGATCGGCAAAGGGGACATTGTGCCAGCCGTTATAAGGGGACATGCGACAGATGCCGTTGACCGAGTCGATGATGCCGGCCATCCCCACGCCCACGCCGAGCATCCGGTTGTGGTCAATGTGGGTGCGGTTCAGCACGTCGCTGATGGCTTCCGCCAGCTGGTCGGATACCGAAACAGGATCGCGGCTGGAGAGGTCAATCGCGTGGCGGGTGACAATCTCGGCGTTCAAATCGGTCAGCGCCAACGTCGCCCGTGTTTCAGCCAGTTTCACGCCTACCACATACGTACCGGTAGCATTCAGCGCCAGCAAAATAGGCCGCCTGCCGCCGCGAGAGTTGCCTTCCTGCTTCTCGAAGATCAGGCCGTCCTCGATGAGCGCCGCCGTTTGATGGGTGACGGCTGCCGGGCTGATCTGAGTACGGCGGGCAATATCGGCACGCGCAATCGGCCCGTGAGCTTTAATCACGTTCAAAATGGCCGATCGGTTTATTTCCTTCAAAAGCTGTCTACGTGCCATAGTTGATTTAGTAAATAAACAAAGTTACTCCTATTGTAGCCGCTTTTTTGAATTTCTGTCAACAATCAATTGCGTTCATAAACCTTCACTGCCCAGCAATTGTCAGAAAAAAGTGCATTTTCGCCGTGTTCTTGGTATACTGTTTCTAATTCACATTTGTGACTTAAAGATTACTTAAAAATAGCTTGTTTCAGCCTTCCCCAAAACCATTTCGATCTTGTCTGATGGAGAAAAAGTGTCCATGCAGTCGAAATCCGTTCTGGAAAGAGTTGAATTGGCCCCTGCTGAGGAGATGATCTTCGCCGGGGATGGTGTCCGCCTGTCCGGCCAGATTGATTACCCCGCCCCCCTCACAAGGCGCAGCAGCTTTCCGCTTATGTTCATCCTGCACCATGCTGGCAGCGATGATCGTTCGGGTTACGCGAATTTCGCGCAGGCCGGACGGGCGGCGGGCTATGCCGTGTTCCGCTGGGACAAACGCGGCACGGGCAAAAGCGGCGCGGGCGGGCGCGGTTCCACCGTGCAAGACGCCGTAAACGCTTATGAAATCGCGCTCGATCAGCCGGGGATTGACCATAAGCATGTGGTCATTCTGGCGCAGGATGCCGGCGCGGGAATGCTCGGCAGCGCCTTCGGCCTGTTCGCCCGCGTTCAGATGCCCTACGGCGTGGTGCTGGCGACGAATACGCTGGACGAGGAGGCGATTGTCGCCATCGAATCCCGCGTGCTGGTGCTGATGGGGCAAAACGACTGGAACACATGGCAGAAGTTCGGCAAACTGTCGTGCGACGCGCACAACCACGCCTACAAGCACGGCGCACAGTATTACGTCGCCCCCAACGCCGACCGCATGTTGATTGACCCGCGTACCGGACGTTTTCACTTTGGCGCTGACCAGAGTCTTCAAGATTGGCTCAAAACAGTGTGAGTACCTTTCAGGCACAATTCACCGGACAAACGGCGCTGGTCACGGGCGCGGGCGCGGATGTCGGGCGGGCTATCGCGCTGGCATTAGGCGCGGCAGGTGCGGCAGTCGTGGTGAACGACATCAACCCGGATCGCTGCGAACGCATCGCCAACGAGATTATCGCGGCGGGCGGGCGGGCGTTGGGCTGGCAGGCCGATGTCACCAACCGCTTTCAAGTCGGGTCGCTCATCGAAGGGGCACGGGACACTTTCGGGCGCATTCACCTGCTGGTAAACGCGGCGGGGGCGCTCAAAACCGGCCCCATGCCCAAGCTGGATGAATGGGACTGGCGGCGGTTGCTGGAAGTGAACCTGACGGGCGCGTTTTTCTGCTGCCAACTGGTCGGGCGCGTTATGGCGGAAGAAGGCGGCGGCGTGATTGTCAACATTGCCTCCACCGCCGGTCACCCCAATCCCCTGCCCGATGGCGTGGGCTATGTCGCCAGCAAAAGCGGGCTGATCGGCATGAGCAAACAGTGCGCCCGCGAATTTGCGCCCCTCGGAATCCGCGTGAACGCGGTCTGCCCCGGCAACATCGCCCTCAACAGCCAGCCCGAAGGCACACCAACCAACGCGCAGGGGCGCTACGGCACGCCGGACGAGGTGGCGGATGTGGTGCTGTTCCTGTGTTCGGATGCGGCGCGGTTCATCACCGGACAGGCGATCAACGTGGACGGCGGCGAGGCCATGCTCTAGCGTTAGCCTTCATCCCCTTGCCCCTTCCCATGCAAAAATAGCCTTTCCCCTATCCCCTAAACCGTGTTACAGTTTGAGTGCGAATGACGTTCTTTCGTCCCCGCGAGTGGGATCGTTACGGCGAGCAAGATCATTTATACCGCCGTTTTGCCGCCGCAAATGGATAAGGTGCTGTTATGCGTCGTGTTTTCCCCCGCCTCTCCTCCCGCTGGTTCTGGATCGGGTTCGCTGTGGTGGTGCTGCTGGCGAGCATCGGCCCGGTATTTGCCCATGCCAACATCGTCCGGTCTGATCCGCCCGCCAATGCGGTGCTGCCGTCCACCCCCGGCGAAATCCGGTTGTGGTTCACCGAACCGCTAGAACCCGCGTTCAGCAAGATTATCCTGCGCGATGCGACAGGCAATGTGCTGGAGATGCCTCCCAGTCAGGTTGACCCGAACGACTCGCTGCAAATGTCGTTGACCCCCACCGAACTTCCCGAAGGCGTGTACACCATCGCGTGGCGGGCGCTCTCGCAGGCCGATGGGCATCCTTCGCTCGGCAGCTTCCCGATTGTGATCGGGGATGCGGTCAGCGGCCTCTCGTCCGTCACTTCCAGCGGCGAGGCCATCCCGCCCGAAAGCGCGGCGGTGCGCTTCGCCAACCTGCTCAGTCTGGCGCTCGGCGTGGGCGGTCTGGCGTTCCTGCTCTTTGTATGGACTCCGACAATCCCGGAGGCACAGCCCGCGCTGGAACAACGCCTGATCCGCGTGGTATGGGTGGGCTGGTCGCTGATCGGCATCACCGGCCTGTTGATCGTGCTGATGCAGCTCGCGCTGGCAACCGGTAGCCCGCTGCTGGTGGACATCAACGGCGACACCCTGAACGCGCTGGTGACGAACACCCGCTTCGGTCATTTGTGGCTGCTGCGAATGGCTTTGTGGGGCGGCATGGGCGGCGCATTATGGTTCGCCTATGAGGATCGCTGGTTTATATGGGTCGCTATGCTGCTCGGCGGCAGCCTGTTGGTCGTTCAGAGCGCCTTCAGCCATGCCAACGGTGCGTATGATATGAACGCGGCAGTTGCGGCAGATTGGCTGCACCTCACCGCGATGGTCGCGTGGGTGGGCGGGCTGGTGCAGTTCGTTGGCATCATCGGGCCTGTGCGCGGCGCGTTCACGCCGGCATCCCTCACTCTCAGCCGCCTTGTGGCGCATTTTACCAACTTCGCCCGCATCGCCGTCGCCATCCTGTTCCTGACGGGACTGTACAGCGCGTGGTTGCAAGTCGGCTCGGTGGACGGGCTGATGAATACCCCTTACGGGCAGGTGTTGCTGGTCAAGCTGATCTTGATCGTCCCCACGCTGGCACTGGCTGCCATCAATATGCTGTACACGCATCGCGGGCTGGCAGCAGGCGCGGAAATCTGGGGCAGTCGGTTGCGCCGTCTGATCGGCGCGGAAATTGCGCTCACACTGGGCGTACTGGTCACGGTGGGCATGATGACGGCGGCTTCACCCGCCCGCACCACGCTGGCACAACGCGCCGCCAACCCGCCGCCGCCCCAACCTCAGCCTATCGTCATCTCGCAAAGCGCGAACGATCTGGCGATGGAATTGAGCATCGCGCCCGGTTGGGTGGGCGAAAACACCTTTACGCTGAAACTCACCAGCGGCGGTCAACCCGTGAACAACGCCACGCTGATTCGGATGCGCTTCGAGAGTCAGACCGCCAATCTGGGCGAAAGCGAACTGCGTCCGGCGCTGCTGGGCGACGGCCTGTATGCCATCAGCGCCGCCAACCTGAGCGCGATGGGCGAATGGCGCGTCCGCGTAACCGTGCAGCGGCCTGACCAGTACGACGCGCTGGCCGATTTCACGCCCGATGTTCCCGCCATGCCTGATCCGATTGTGCCGGTGACGCTGCCAGACCCTAGCGACCCGCTTCCCAACCGTACTATCATGCTGATTCTCACTGGAATCGGGGCGCTGACAATCGGCGGGTTCTTCTTCGGTGAGAACCGCCCGCGCCCGGTGCGCCTGTCTACGTTGCTGGCGATTGGCCTGCTGCTACTGGGCGGCTTGCTGCTGCTGGCGGCCATGCAGCCCGCGCAGGAAGTCCGCATCACAGCGGCGGAGTCCATCCCCAACCCGGTCACGGCGGCGGCTGTTGCGACGCCTGTCCCCAAGCGTGATGCGCGGATGTTCGGCGGAAACAGCGAAACGGCACTCACGATCATCAACGGGCAGGGGCAGATTTTGCAGCAAGGCGCGGATGGCCTGTGGCGGGTGCTGTCGCTGAACACAGCCGCGAACGATGTGTATGTAGATACCAACGGCGTGACGTGGGCGGCCACCAGCGCCGGCCTCTACCGTAGCACCGACACCGATTGGACACTGGTGGATAACCTGCCGGTCACGCGGCTTGACCTGATGCACGGGTATCTGTTCGCGTTAGGCAAGGGGCATATCGCACAAGCGCCTGCGGGCGGCGGCAGCCTTGAAACCCCGCGCCGGCTGGATACACCGCTGCCCGATCAGGATGTGGTGGAAATCGCCATGCTCGACGACCACAGCCATGTCATCCTCAGCGGCGGTCAGTTGTTTCTAACAACGGATATTGGCCTGAACTGGGAACCCATCGCCGCGCCGAACGATCTGCCGATACAGATGATCGCTGTTGACGCCAGAGGCAACCTGCTGGCGACCACCCGCGACGCGCTCTATACGTGGGTCTACAGCAGCCGAACATGGAACAGCCCTGTCGCGCTGCCCGACAATGACTCCAGCCCGACCATTAAGGTGCTTAACAACGAAATTTATGCGGTGGCGGGGGGACGGTTGCTGCGCTTCCTCGGCTTACAATGGTTGCCCCTGCGCTTACCAGAAGGGGACTCGGTTTTCTTGACCGGATTGGCTATTCAGTATCCCCAAACGCTGTGGGCGATTGACTCGGGCAGCAACGCCTTGTGGTCGAGTAGTGATGGCATTCACTGGACGCGGCAGGCGCTGGAGCTTGCCCCGAAATAGCTTTTGTCATATAACGCGAATCAAGGATAAGGACTGATTCGGTTATTCAATTGAATATGGCCTTCTCCCTTACTGGTCGCACCATTGACGGGAAGGATGCGATCTTGCTGCGCGTTTTCCCGTTATTAGTGCTGGAGTTGTACAGGCATGTCGCACTTTGATGAATTTATCGAACACCGCACAAAAGTAGGGCGCTTTTCAATAACCAGAGGCACGCTTTTCAGCCTGATTCCCCTCACACTAGGGGCGCTGGCAATGATCGCTCTGACGTTTTTTTTCTCGAATCGGCCCGATGTTCACCCTGACTTGCTTTTTACCGACATGAGCGACTTTGCCGATTATGTCAAGTACCCGCAGCCGTATATCGGCCTGCTGTCACAGGTGGGACTGGTTTTCTGGTTCAGCGGCGGGTCGTTTTGCTTGATGGCCGGGCTGGTGCTGCTTGATAGTGATCGGTTGAGCAACCGCATGAAGGCGTACATCTTCGCGTGGGGGTTCATGGGGTTCTACCTCGGCCTCGATGACATGCTGCTGCTGCACGAACATCTGCTAGTGGTCTATCTGCGCTTGCCAGAGAATCTCTCGATTGCTCTGTATCTGGGTATATTTCCGCTGGTCATGGTGAGCTTCTGGCGCGAAATCTGGAAAACGCAGTTCACCTTTTTTCTGGTGTTCGTGGCGCTGCTGCTCTGCTCGGAAATTGTGGATATGCTCAGGCCGGATAGCAATCACCCGATTCTATCCACCATGCCACTGTTCACCATGCTCGAAGAAGGCTCCAAATTTCTCGGCCTCATCGCCTTCTGGACGTACTGCCTGCGCCTGAGCTACCTGTCGCTGCACCCTCACCACAAGACGATCTGACGACAGCCTGAACCGCAAGATGGAATCAAAACGGGGCAGGTTGCGCCCGCCCCGTCTGGTTGCTAACAGGTCGCCGTTTATCGGTTGGCGATGCGGAAGTAGCGCGAGACAAAGATCACGCCAATCAGCGCGAGGCCGATGAGCGCCATCATCGCCACATTCGCATTCCCCGCCGCCAAATCCTCGAAGAAACCGGTTTGCGGCAGTTGGTCGGGCGTGGGCGAGGGACCGAAAGGCGTAATATTAATTCCAGCGCCTTCTTGTGTGGGTGTGCCGCCGCCGCCGCCCTGTCCGGGGCCGATGAGAATCGCCAGCGCCGTCGCCGTCAACTGCACATCACTGATGCTCAGTCCGGGCGTTGCCGTCGGGGCAGATGCCGTGAGTGCCGCCGCCTGTGCCGTCAATTCCGCTTCCCGTGCCGCCTGAGTCGCCACCGCGTTCGCGGCTTCCTGCGTGGCGTCCAGCGTGGGCAACACGTCCGGTGAGGGCGTGGGCGTGGGTGAAGGCGTATTGGTCGGCAGGATCGTCGGTGTGGGCGCGAGTGCCGTTTGCGTCTGGGCGAAGGCAATTTCTGCCGCAGCGGTAGACGTGGCGAATCCAAGCGCCTCGGTGGTAGCGTTCAACAGGGTGATCGCCGTCGAGGTCAACTGAATGGGCGAAGGTTGCTGGTTGCCGGTGGCAATCAACACCAGCGCCACCAAACCGCCGATGAATAGCACGATCATCAAGATGGCGATAATCAGGAACGGACGGCTGACCCCGCGCTGCGGTTGCGCGTCGTCGTCCATCGCCGGCATATCTTCGCCTTCAAAGCCGAAGCCCTGATCGTTGTCATCAATATTCAGATCGGCATCATCAAAAGTAAAATCACTCAGGCCGTCGCCGTCCGCATCTTCAAAATTGAACGGATTCTCATTATCGTCGTCGCCCTGCAAATCTTTACGGTTAAAGCCCATAGTCAAAAGCTCCCCTCACGAATGACGGCGGGTTATGCCAGTCTATTATCGCCCGAAAACCTCTAAATTCGCTAGTGGTACCACAACCTTTTCGCCAGTCAATGTTTCGATCTCGGCGCACAAGGTTCGCAGCCCATTCTCTAACAGGATGGGCGCTTTTGGCAAGCTGACCACTCGCCCCATCTGTCCCGCATTGGGCGATCGCGTTAAACGCACCTGCGTGTTCACATTCAGCGGAAAATTGGCCTGTGGACGCGGCGGTCTGGCGCTGGCGCGGCTGGTTGGGTTGATAATAGCTTCTGGACGGCGTGCTGACCAGCGTTCAGGTTGAGCCGCATCCAGCAATACCTGTTTGCCGTTCAAGCCAGAGAGCATCCCGAACACGGTTGTACTCATACGGATCGAACCGAACCCCTCGGTGAGCAGCACCGCGCCGGGTGCGGATTCGCTTTCCTCGATTAGATCGCAGTCCATACTGGGGGCGATAATGCCGCCCAAGCCCTGCGCTTCCAGCACCATCAGTCCCGTCGAACGTAGCGGACGGCGGGTGACGACCACCGCGCCGCGATATTGCATATCAAGGTCTTCACCGTACAGGCTTTCGATGCCATCTTCCGGTTCCGGGCGCAGTGAACCGATGGAACGTTTGCCATTCCCCCACACGCCCTGCACCAGTGCGCCAAAGGTTTCGATAATCACGCCGCGCTCGTTCTCTACTCCCACAACGGTTGCGTCTACGCCGGCTTCCAGCGTGATTTCCTCCGGTTCCACCTGCACCAGAATTCGACCATCCGCCACCAGCGCCACCACGCCAGCCACCGGCGAAAGCAGGCGCTTGCTGCGCTGGCCGGCGCGTCCCGCCAGCGGCGCTTTCACTTCAACGGTTTCGCCCACCTCGACCAGCATCAAATCGCTCAGTTCCGCCGGGTCTTTCAGGTTAAAGTAACGCGCCCCTTCGACAATGACATAGCGCGAAGACAACAGCCCCCGTGCGACCACATCCCGCAGATTGACCACCGCGCCGTTACGGACTTCCACCCGCCCCACCGCATCCTCCGGCAGAAAACGCTGACGGCGGATGACGGTCATATCGAGCAGATGGCGTTGTTCAGGGTAATAAGGCATGGCCCATCTCCGCTTTTATGACCGGCGCAGGTCGTCTAAATTGTTAATCGAGTCGTCCGAAAAATCGGGAAGTTCGTCATCCACAAATGTATCCAGATCGGGTTCGGGCAGGTCGTCGCTGCGGGCCGGCGCGTTTTTGCGCCGTCCGAACAGCCCCCGGCGCGGCTTCTTTTGATCTTTCGCTTTGCTTTTTGCCTTCGCCGCCTTGCCGTCTTTGCCGCGTCCAAACAACCCCTTACGGTTGAGAGTGTCGTCCGGGCGGTCGTCGCTGTCATCTTCGTCAGACGCGACCAGCAGCCACGAAGGATCAACCGGTTTCAGCGGTTCGCCCGTAATTTCCGCCATCCACTGCGGCATCATCTCGCCCCGCATGCGCACGCCACCCACCAGCGGCAACGGACGCCCGCGCCCATCAAACAGGAGTCCGCAAGAACCGCCGACAGCAGTCGTCTTCAATTTGGAGCGTCCGCCGATTTTCAACCCGCGTCCGGCACGCACTTCCACCTCGGCGGCATGGTTGACATTCAGCGGATAGACCCACAGATGACCGGCAGGAACATCATGCTTGACCACTTCGCCGGTATCCAGCGTGATCTTCACTTTGAGCGCCGTCCCCTTGGGCGGCGGCAACCCTTCTACACAGAAGGCCGTCCCCAGACGATCGAGCGAGCTTCCATCCAGAATTTGTACCACCGCTTCGGGGCGCACCCGTGCCAGCGCACCTAGCGCCGCCACCAGCCCGTAGGGATCGGTATACATGCGGACAGCGCCTACCGGCTGGAGCGCATCCAGCAGGAGCAGCGCCCCGAAGCCGGGGGTTCCGGTGCGGGTGAAGGGTGCGCCCGCGCCGATGATGACGGCGAAGGGTGGCATCTGGTCAGACACTTCAGCGTGCTGCAAAGTTGACCATGACGGACGGGCGACACCGAGCAGCGTTTCGGCGCCCACGCGCAGCAGGGCGTGTTCCAGATACACCCCTTTGAGCGATTCGGGAATTGTGGCGGGGCGCAGCGTTTTGTTGAGCGCGTAATGGCGAATCTGGTGTTTGGCATCCACAAACGGCAACCAGCGGCGCACCGCGTCCTCGCCAGCCAGATCAAGCAGCGTCACGGCGCTATGCCCCACGCCAATATCCGTGCGAATGGTGGTACTCACGCGGCCTTTCAGCGATGCCGCCAGCGTACTCACGGCGCTGCCCACGTCCAGAATAAGCACGCCGCCTTCGACGGTCTTGCCCAGATAGTCCGCGATCAGGCTGTAACTTTGCGCGGTGGGTAGCACCCCCAAGCGGCTCATCTGCCCCACCGGGCCATAGCCGCCCTTGTTGGCCTGCTGTTCGTTGAAAGCCAGTGCCAGCTGAAGCTGTGCCGATTCCAGTTGTTCGCGTTCCAGTGTGGGGCGAACGTTGGGCGCCACCAGCACCGTCGTCTGCCCTTCAAACAGGCTGCGGATCATCGGTTCAAGGGCGCTGTTGCCCGCGTACAGGATGACCGGCTTACGCTGCATGAGCTTGATCGCCAGCGAAACCGTGCGCGCCAGTTTGAGTACCGGCTCCTGCGCACCCCCTTCGAGGCCGCCTGTGATGAAAATCAGGTCGGGGCTGCTGCGTAAAATCTCGTTCAGGTGTTCTTCTTCGGCATGATTATCCTCCAGCGTGATCGTCGTCAGAATTTGCACATACGTGCCCGCCGCCGCCCGGATCGCGCTGGCAACGCTGACACCGGGCACAAGGCCGATCACCACCGTTCGCAGCGAACGCCCGGTGCTGGCGGTTGCCAGAAAATCGTCCACGCCGGAACGATCGGCATTTTCCGGGGTGATGAGCAGCCCTTCTTGCGACAGCAGCCGCCGTCCGGTAAATTCGCTGATCTGTTCCACAGCCCGCGCCAGCCCCGCACGAACATCCTGCGCCGGATAACCGGCGGTGCTGCCTGCTTGTCCTTGCGCCACCATGCGGTAAGCGCCGTCTACCAGATCAAACAGGATGACGCGGGTATGGACATTCCCGAAATCCGCCGCGAGGATCGAGCCGGATTGTTCAGCCATGTCAGCCCCCCATAATCCGCGACAGAATGTAGCTGATACGTTCGCTGAAGATGGTCAAGCTGGTCAGGATTGCCCCCGCGTAAAGCGCCCCTAAGGTGAGGATGACGAAAATTCGGCCTACACCCGCAGCGGCACGGATTACCAGTCGGCGGCGAATCTGCCCGTTGGCGGAACGCTGCGCCATATGTTGAAAATAGACCAGCGTGCAGGCCACGCCCAGAAACAACAGGAACCCGCTGAGTACATCCACCCGCACCGCGCTGCCTGTGGCGGCGGCGAGGGGCAGAATCGTGCCAGCAATCGCGCCGACCAGCGCCACCGCCGTCCCCACGCCGATCAGGAACGCGATGGCAATGTTGCTTGCGCGCCCGATGCGGGACGAGGTTTTGAACAGCAGCAGCAAACCGAGGATGAAGGGGATTAGCCCGATGGTCATCCCGCCCACGCCGGATTCAGGCGACAACAGCGTCCCGCGCAGCCACGGGACGAGAACGCTTTCTACCGTCACCACCAGCGTGTAGCCAGCGGTCAAGCCGACAAAACAGTAAATGGCGATCCGGTACAGGAAGTTGTCACCCAGCAGATAGCTGAACACCATCAGCGTGAGGATCAATCCTGCCCAAAGGCCGATTTGTTCACCGCTCACGAGGCCCTCCGAAACAGCGCACGCAGGATGTTGATGACCGCACCCAGCGCGATGATGGCGATCACAGCGATCAAGCCGAGAGTCATGCCGTACCAGCGTTTATCCCGATCCGGCAGCCCGGTTTGCGGCGGCGGAAGGGGCGTGGGAGCCGGGGGCGGCGTGGGGGCGGCAGCGGTCACGATCACCTCTGTCGCCTCAGCGGTGGCTTCGGGAAGCACATCCGGCGTGGCTTCTTGCAGCGGCGGTAGCATGAACACATCGCTGTCAAGGCCAACCACCGCGTAAGGATCAATCCGGCTGGCGCTGGTCGTGGGTGTGGCGGGCGTTTCCAGCCGTAGCAGCGAAGCCGACACCCAACCTTCGCGGCCATCTTCCAGCCGCACCTGTATCCATACGCTATCGCCTGTGCGCCCGATAACCTGCACCCGCTGACCGGGCTTCAGGGTTTCAATCGCCGGGAAACTGCGTCCTGCCCCTTCACGGACGCGCACAAGGTCGCTGGCATCCACCACCGCGAACACCTGTACCCCGTCAGGCGTGGATGCAGGCGTCACGGCTGCGTCCGCCGTCCCCGCTTCCGTCGGGACGCCTGTCGCGGTAGGCTGGTCGCTCTGGGCGCTGGCTACGGTGGGCGCTTCGGTCGGGGCGCTGGTCGCAGTCGGCACTTCGGTCGGCGTTTCGGTTGCGGTGGACGGCAACGTTGGCGTTTCGGTCGGGGCGCTGGTCGCGGTCTGTTCGCCCTGAACACCGGATTCGGTGGGACGGCTGGTCACTTCAAGCGTCTGTGATTCAGTGGGAAGTGTGGTTGGAAGGGCGGTTGCAGGCGCTTCCGTCGGGAGTTCGGTGGCGGGGGCGTCTTGCGTCGGGACAGCAGTCGCCAACCCCATCGCCACATCGAGCAGCGATTGATAGGTGTACGAGTCGCGGTAGCCGATCAACAAGCCGCCGAGCGAACCACTGGGCGCGGCATACGGTTGTATCAGCGGCGCTGCCGACTGACCGACTGCCAGAATCGGCGGTTGTGCGGCCAGCGGGGCGATCTGTTCCGCCCACAGGCGTGCGTCTTCAACATGCTCAACCACGGCGGCCACCAGCGCGAAATCTCGCAGTTGCCCGATCCGCAGCCCCGTCGGTTGACCGTTCACATCGGTAGCGGCCCACGCGGGAACATCCTGTGCGAACGAACGCAGCCCCAGCGCCGCACCGGGAAGATAGCGCAAAACGTAGTAATCGCGGTTGGCGGTCATCGTTTTGCGGCCCAGTTGGGCGCGGAAACCGGAATCGTTGATGATCTGTTCCAGCACATTCCGCGCATGGAGCAGCCCCACCGCATCCCCGCCGATGAGCGCAGGGCGTGCCCCTTGCAGCAGGATGTGCCGCAGCAACGCATCCAGCGCCGGATCGAGTTCGCCCGCCGCGCCGGGGCCGTATTCAATCCCCACCAGCGCCACCTGACCGGGGCGCAGGGTCGCCACTTGCTCGTAAGCCGCCGCCGCCATGCTACCGGCAGCGAACCGGGCGGGCGGCAAATCACCAAAGCGCAGCGCCGGCACGATGAACGGCAGCACGACCGCCGCCGTCAGCAGCAGCGCCAGCAGCAACCGATCGAAACGGTAACGGGTGCGAGGGGCAGCCACTTTCTTGGGTTTGGCTGGTTTAGCTGGCTCTTTGTCCAGTTCCGGCATGTCGTCGGTATCATCTACAAAATCACCCATGTTCGGGTGCGAGAGCGTCAAATCAATCGCGCTGGTAGGGCTGAATTGCGGCTTCTCGTCCTCAATCGCCACCAGCGTTTTAAGAATGTCCAGCTTCTTTTGCTGCGACTCTTCCAGCGCGAACGTGCCGCTAATGCTGGGCGCACCGGGGTGCAGCGGAGTCAGCGGGATGAGTTCGTTCACCCCCGGCAGCAAGTTGGCGATGATGGATGACGAGGGGGCTTCCGGTTCGGGCGGCATTTCCATACCGGCTTCCCGCAGCGCGAACAACCGATCGCTCAATTCTTCGACCGGGCGCTCCTGATCGGCCTGCTTACGCAGAATAGCCGCCGCTGAGGTGCCGCTAACTGTCCCGTGAGACACGCCCAACTCGGTCAGCCATCCGGGCGCATCCGGCGATAAGCCTTCCGGCAACCCGCTGCGTTCTGCCGAGCGCAGGCTGTTGATCTGCTGCATCTCCGTATCCGAGAGCAGCTTATCCAGATCAATATCAGCGGTGCTGGCGGTATCCGGCGCTTTCGGCAGGAGATTGGCGGTGTCGTAGCTGGCGAGCAGTTTGTCTATGTCATCCAGACCGGACGCAGCGTAGGTGTCGAAATCCGGCAGGCCAGCGGACTCTTTCGCCGCTGGCTTTTCCGCACGGGTGGCGCTCAGTTCGGCGAAGAAATCATCCTCAGCCGAAAGGGGAAGCTGCGCCTGTGGAATTTCGCTCATATCCTCCAGACTGGAAAGCCAGTCCGGTTTGGATGTCCCTGCGGATGGCGGCGGCGGTTCGTCTTCTGCGAACCAGTCTTTGTTCTCCGCTGCGCCCGCATCCTTATCAACAAACTCGTAGCCGGTTTCGACAGCCGGCAGGCCAAGCTGCGCGAAAATATCGCCTTCAGGAACCGGTTTCTGCGGCGGTGCAGCCGGGGAGCCGTGTACATAGTGCATCATTTCTTCCGGGAAGGGCGAAACTGCAATCTCGCCGAGGTCTGCCCCCGGTTCCGCGCCCACATCATCCCACCAGTCCGGCAGTTCCAGATCACTATTCTCCGCGCCGGGGGTGGGGACAATCGGCATATCGTCCTTCGGTGCCGTCATCCAATCCAGCGAAACATCGTCGGTGGTCAAAACGGAGGCCGTTCGCGCTGGCGGGGGGACAATCCCTAGCGCCTCATCCAGCCCGCCGAGCAAATCGTCATCAGTGGGCGGCGATTGCGGCCCTTCTTCGCCGGTCAACCACGGCGGCAGATCGTCACCGGGGACAGACGGTTTGTCCGCGCCGGTCAGCCATGAGGGAGCGTCATCAGCGGAATCCTCCGCCTGTTGTTCGATCTCAAAATCTTTCATCCATGCCAGCGAATCAACGCTGGCACTCCCACTGGCAGCGGCGGGTGATGATGCAGCTGATGGCGGCGGCGTGAAATTTCCCAACCACGACATCGGATCGTTCGAGTCGGGGGCGGCATTCGGGGCTTTGCGCGGATCAAGCTGGCTGGTTTGCGCCATGTGGACATCAAAGGCCTTCATCCACGTCAGCGGGTCGTCGTTCGCAACCGGCTTGGTTCCGTCAGTCGGCTCACTGGCGGCGGGTGAAGGTGGCTCTGGTTCGAGGTTGAAATCCTTCATCCACGCCAGCGGGTCATCGTGTGCGCTGCCGCCGGATGCCTCCTCACCGCTGGCTTTTTTCCAGTCTAACTCGCCCGTGAAACCGGTTGAGGCATTAGGCACGCCGGGGCGATCCGACGTGGAAGCCTGCTGCCAGTCAAACAGCAAATCGTCGGCGGGCGCTTCGGAGGAATCGCCAGCGCCAGCGCCCTGCTTCCATTGCAGTTCACCCGTGAAACCGAAGCCGCTGTCGCTGCTCTTGCCGCCCTCGTCTGTAACGCCGCGCAGCCAATCGAGCGACTCGTCATCGTCCGGTGGTTGATTTGGCGGCTGCTTTTTGAAATCATCGCTCATCGCCAGCTACCCCGTTTGCTGCGCCCATACTCCGGCACATGCGAATTATTCCCGGTACGATCGGTCTTGACCGATCAGCACGCGCACGCCCGCGACCGTAATCGCCAGCGCGATACCCAACAAAATACCCCGCGCTCCGGCGCTGACCGGAACCGCCAGCAGCCATTCACGCACCACCGCCAGCGCCTGAAACTGGGGCAGCGGCAACGCGCCTAGCAGGAAAAAGAGGAGGGCAGCGGTGAACCCCACCCCCGACCAGCTGATGCCGTTCCGCATATAACGGAACGCGCCGTAGACCAGCGCGAATAGCACCAGCCCGCCGAGCGCCGATTCGATTGAAATCTGCGCTGTTTCCAGCAGTTGCGCCGAAGGTGATGGCCTACCGCCCAGATACCCCATCCGTTCCAGCCCGATCAGGGTGATGGCGGTCAACGCGCTGAGGAGCAGCACGAGGCTGTAAAACCATCCCCCTTTGCGCCGCGCCAAGCGACTGCCGTGTACACGGAACAGGTTGATAACGCCGATGACCACGCTAAAAGCCAGCGTGATCGCCGCCACCTGCAAGAAAATGTTAGTCACCGCGTAGAGAATGCCACCGTTTTCGCCCAGCAGCAGGCCGACCAGCGTGAGCAGGCCGAAACCGATGGCGACCGAGGAGACAATCGCGGAACGAATACGCCGCACGGCTTACCCCCCTCCCAGCAGGCGCGCCAGCGCCGCGCTGAAGCGTCCATTCAGAATGGCATCGCCCACCGCCAGCGCCGTCGGTACAAAAATGGCGAGGATAAGCAACCAGCGCAGGATATCCTGCACGACCGCACCCGCCATTTGCACAGCCGAGTCGCCCAGATAAGCGCCTGCCATGTAGATTTCCTCACCGATGAGAGGCGCATCAGCCATGACATAGGCCACCGCTTGCCCCTGTAAGGTGTCGGTTCCGGCGATCAACCGTTGTCCCCGGCGGGCGGAGGTTTCGGCAATCAGCGCCAGTTCCGTCCCGAAGCTGCCCACAAGGATGCTGGCAGCCACACGGTCATCCGGCAACATGCCCGAAAGCGCCGCTGCGAAGGCCAGCCCGCTGCTGCCAGCAGGATACCAGCGGGCATCCCGCGCCGCGCCGGATTTCAGCAGGCCGCGTGCTGCGGCTGCCCGTCGCAGGGTGTCCTGCGCCAGCGGTAGCGCGGTGGGGTCGCTGATGGTGACAATGGGAGACACGCCGCCGATGATGGCGCGGGAAGCGGCTTGATAAGCCAGTTCTGCGGCGGCCAGCGCGGTGAGCGTTTCAAACCCGCCCAGTCCGGCAGCGCCGAGGGAAATATGCACAGGCCGGTTGGCCTCGATGGATTCGCCGATGGCAGTGGGGATGAGGCGGTAAGCGGGCAGCGGGCGCAGCACATACAGGCTGCGGCGGCGGCGGGCAAACTGCGTAATAATCACCACCAGAACCATTGTGATGAGCAGGATGAGGACGGTGAGAATTTGGGTCGTGCTATCCACGTCTTTCCTCGTCTTGCAGCGCGCAGCGCAGCGTCTCGATGCCTTCGGGCGTTTCCAAAGCCTCCGCGATGTCCGCCAGCACCCGACGGGAAATCAACGTCCCTAGTGCGGGCTGTGCGATCCACAGCGCACCCGCGCCCAGTGGGCCAAGCGGTTCGAGTGCATCGAGTAGCGCCAGCAAGGGGCGCACCCAACCCCGTGCGCGGAGTTCACGCACCCAATCTGGCGGCAGCGGCGGTTCCGAAGCAGCATTCATTTGATGAGTATAACACGGCCTTGCGATGAGCGAAACTTGAGGCGCAGGATGCACCATTCCTTTGCCCATTTCCCCTTACTCCTCTACAATGAAACATGCACCGTACCAGCGGAACCGATGAATCCGCGCTGATAGGAACTGTAATCTGTGCGTCGCCATGTCCTAATCGCCGTTTTACTGCTATCGCTGACTGCCTGCCAGCCCGCGCCACCCGCTGCTGAACAACCGCTGCCCACGCTGGCATCGTTGGCGGTTGCGCCAGAACTGGAAGGCGCAGCCAGCACCGCGATCAATTTCCTCGAAAGCTGGCGCTTGGGCGATTATTCGGCGATGTATGCGCTGCTGTCGTTCGCCAGTCAGGAAGCAACGCCGCTGGAGGCTTTCACCGCCACCTATACCAGCGTTGCCGATACCATGACGCTGACCGGGCTGACCGTCAGCGGGAACACGCTGTACCGCGACCCCTCGCGGGATGATGTGGCGGCGTTCAGCTACAACGTTGATTTTCAAACTCGCATGTTAGGTGATTTTTCCGACAATGACCGCTTGCTGCAACTGCTGTACGATCCCGGTATCGAACTGTGGCGGGTGGCATGGTCGGCGGGCGACATTTTTCCCGAACTGGCCGGGGGCGGGCAGATGCAACTGCAAATCTCGATCCCCAGCCGCGCCAACATCTATGACCGCCACGATCAGATTCTAGCGGGGCAAAGCGGGCGCATTGTCACCATATCAGCCGTCAAGAACCAGATTGCAGACTGGAACGCCTGCCTCGCGCTGCTGGCTCCGGCCACCGGACGCGACCCGGCAACCCTTCAGTCCGTCTATGACGAGTCTGCGAACGACTGGCTGATGGAGATGGGGACGCTGGAAGTCGCGGTTTACGAACAATCGCATGTGGCGCTGGAAAACACCTGCGCGGCACAATTCAGCAGCCGTCCCACGCGCCTTTATGAGCGTGGAACCGTCGCGCCCAACATCGTCGGCGCGGTGGGCTACCCCAACCCGGATGATCTGTCTGCCATCGAAGCCGCTGGATTCAACAGCGATTCGATTCTGGGGCAAAGCGGCATCGAGCGCAGTTGGGATGATCGTCTACGCGGTCATCCCGGCGGCAAACTGTTGATCGTCAATTCCAGCGGGGATGTGCTGCGCGAAGTGGCCCGCAGCATCAGCCGTCCGCCTGAAAGCGTGTGGCTGACCATTGATGCCGACATGCAGGAAGCCATCCTCAAAATTTTTGACCGCTATTACAGCAATTACCAGCTGGAAGGACGTGGCTCTAAAGGGGCTTCGGCGGTGATTCTGGATGTGCAGACCGGCGAAATTCTGGCGATGGTCAGCTACCCCACCTATGACATTAACGTTTTTGCGCCTTTCCCCAAGATGGGACGCGCCGCTGCGCAAAAGCTGATGGAACAACTTCAGACCGACCCGCGCATTCCGCTGCTCAACCGTCCCACGCAGGGGACGTATCCACTCGGATCAGTCATGAAAACGGCTTCGGCGATTGCGGTGGCCGACAGCGGTGTGTATGCGCTCGACCAGCGGTACACATGCAGCGGCGTCTGGACGCGGGACATCACCCGCTACGACTGGCTACCGGGGGGGCATGGTACGGTCACGCTGCCTAGCGCCCTGACGCAAAGCTGCAATCCGTATTTCTATGAAGTGGGCTATCAACTGAACGAGTTCAACCCCGAAACGCTGCCGGCTTACGCCAAGCGCCTCGGTCTGGGGCAGCCCACCGGCCTGACCGACCTCCCCGAAGACCCCGGTTTGATCCCCGACCCGGAATGGAAGCGGGTGAATACCGGCATCGAATGGACGTTCTCGGACGCGGTGAATATGTCCATCGGTCAGGGCGAACTTTCGGTGACGCCGCTGCAAGTGACCCGCATGTTCGCGGCGATTGCCAACGGCGGCACGCTGTACCGGCCTCAACTGGTGCGGCAGGCGGGTATTCTGGGCGAAGCGCCCAGTTACACGCTCACGCCGGACGCGATGGCGACGATTGACATTCGCCCCGAAGTGCTGGATGTGGTTCGCAATAGCTTGTGCGATGTGACCACGCTTGCGTATGGTACGGCGGAATTTCAGTTCAAGCTCGACCCTGAGCTGCAAAATATTGGCGTGTGCGGCAAGACCGGCACCGCGCAGAACCGCCCCGACTTGGCGACTCATGCGTGGTTCGCGGCCTATGCGCCCCGCGAAAACCCGCAGATTGCCATTGTGGTGATGGCCGAAAACTCAGGTGAAGGTTCCGGCGTGGCGGCTCCCATCGTGCGCGACATCCTGCACTACTACTTCTTTGACCGCAAGCCGTAAGCCGGCGCTACTCCCCTGACGACGGCGTGCCAACCGTATCCCACCCGCTGCTGCGATCGGCGTTGAGTTCGGATTGCAGCACGAAAGGGGCATTACTGTAGAAAAAGGAACCGTCGTATTCGGGCAGCCCGTCGCGGATGGCGTTCAACTGCGCATAGGCGGTGGTACGGCTGGCGTTCCACGAGAACACCGTTTGCCCCACTCCCTGACGTTCGCCATCCAGCCGGTATAGCATCTGCACAAGCCATTGCCCCGCCCATATTTTCACATTCTCATCCGGCGTTTGCTGGTACAACTGCATAATAGCCGGAGCAGCATCTACCGACAGGGTGCGCAGGAAGGCCACATCCAGCTCGGTTGAAGATTGATCCACATAGCGGGCGATGTTGCGATCTGCGATATAGGCATCCACGTTCATCAGGTTGAGCGATAGCAGATAGCCGATGATGACCAGCAGCGTTCCGAACGAGAAGATATTTGGGCGCAACCGGAACAGCCCTGTCACGAACACCCCGAACAACACGCCTAGCCACAGAATGAACATGTGGGTATACACGCGCAACTGCGTGAACCCGAACGCTTGCTCATACAGCCACATGCGCTGCGCGGCGGAAACCAGCATCACGGTTGTTAAGGCCACCAGTGCCAGCGCCAGCCCGTGAAACAGTTTGGCTTCGTGTCTTTCCTGCCGCACCGTGAAGCGATCCAACCCCAGCGCCAGCCCCAGCGTGAGGGCGGCTACGATGACCAGTTCAAAGAAGCCGCGCCGCGCATACTGGGCATAGGTCAGGCCAACCGCGTCCATGTGGGCTTGACCGCCGAAGAAGTAAGCGAATTGGATGACCACGAATACCGCGAACAGCGCCACCACGCTTCCCAGAACGATCGTGCTTTCGATCATGCCCAGTTTGAAAGCGGGTTTGCCCTTTTCCGGCAGATCGTCCACCTCCTCATAGGCCGCATCGTCGTCGTTGTCGTCGGCATCCGCAGCGGGTTCGGCCTGTGCGGGGGCGGCGGGGACGGGGACGGTCACGCTGCGGGCGGGCCGCCGCGCCACGCCAAAGCTGATCGCGCCGGTGATTGCCACCGCCAGCACAAGCGTGAAAATGCCCTGACTTACCGTATCTTCGAGATATTGGATGCCGAAAATACTGAGCAGGCCGTTCAGCACATCTCCCACCATGCGGGCGAACACCGCATCTGCCGAGCCGAGCAGATAGACGAACACCAGCAGGACGGGCGCAGCGAACAGCAGCCCGCGCACGACGGCTGTCGCCGCGCCGGTTTTGCGGCGGCGGTTGTCACGCAGCCAGCGCCACGCATCACCCGCTTCGCCCAGCGCGGAGGGCAGTATCGCCACGCCGCTTTCGATGGTGTGTAAGGTGTAATCTTGCAGCGAATCCGTATCCAGCGGACGTGTCAGCGGCAGGTAGTACAGCATCAGCCCACCTAACGCCAGAATCGTCGCCACGTTGAGCGCCACGATCATCGGGTCATCGCGCACCGCAATCATCAGGGCGAAGAACAGGATGGGCAGCAGCGGCCACAAATTGCGCCGTAGCAGATGGAGGCCGCGCCGCCGCGCCATCTCGATTATCACGCCTGCTCCCAATGCCGTATAAAGCACGACGGAAATGCCGAGCAGTTTGTTGTAGAAAAATACGGTTCCCAGTATTCCCAGTACCAAGCCTGCTGCCACCGCCGTTACTGCAAATGCGCGTCGTTCCATCAGAATCGCTCCTTGAGTGTGCGTCATCCGGCTGCTGCGCGGGGTGATTGTCCCCCGATTGACCTACCGTCCACCTGCCCGATCACTGAACGGCGAGGGGAACGGGATCGCTATCCGTAATTCACGTTCGCCCATTCTTACGAACACATGGTACAGTTGCGACGTGTTTTTTCCTCAATGATCTGCCCGTCGTTTAGCCGCCGCTTGGTCGCCGACGGGGAAAGAGGTTGCCTGTGTTGAAATTTTCCATACGCGGGTGGGTGGTTCTGCTGGTTCTGGGAGGGGCGCTGCTGGCGACTGTCGGCGTGCAGGCGCAATCCCCGACCATCGAACCGACGACTACACCGACTGCGATGATCCTCGGCGCGGTGAACGTGCCGCTGCCCACGCCCGTTCCAGATGACCCTCGTCCGGCGATTTGCGCCGCGCCGTATCTCTCCGGTTTCGTGCCGGTGCTGGTGCGCCCCGGCGATACGCTGGCGAATTTAATGATTGGCGTAACGAATCTGAGTATAACCCAGATCGCGGCGCTGAATTGCATTGACGATCCTGATGCGCTGCCCGTTGGCGCGGTCATCTGGCTACCGGGGGCGGTGCTGTCCGCCGCACAGCCAGCGGCTACGGCTGCGCCTACTGCCGCCGCGCCTGCCATCCAACAGTTGCGCGTCAGCCAGACCCGTTTGAACGATAACCAGAGCTTTACCGCCACATGGACGGCGGCAGGCGCAGCGGCTTATTTCTATGCTTGCCCAACTGCCGACCCCGATGCGGCCTGTTCGCGTCCGCTGAACGCGCTGCCGCTGCCCCTTACACATACCACCGCGCCGATCAGCGGCTTTTTTTACGCGGGCGAGTATCGCTACCGGCTGGAAGTGGTGGGCGGAACGAGCGCCGTCACCCGTGATGTGACGGTTCAGGTGGCTTGCGCACAGAAATCGCTAGGCGCTTACAACGGGCGCGTGCCGTGTCCGCTGGAATCCGCGCAGGTGGCGACGATTGTCTGGCAGCCGTTCGAGCGTGGTCAGATGTGGTGGTTTGCGGAGGCGAAACAAATCTGGGCGCTCACGGAAGATGGGCGGGTGCAGGTCTTTGAGGATACTTTTGTCGAGGGTGATTCCAGCCCTACCGCTGTGCCGCCGGAGGGTCGCCAGACGCCTGTGCGCGGGTTCGGGCAGGTGTGGCAGCAGTTGGGCGAGGCGCAGGGGGCGATGGGGTGGGCGCTGGCGGCTGAATCCGGCGGGGAAGTGCGCGTCCAGCCCGCCAGCCGCACGTCGTATACCCGCTTCTTCCAGAGAACAGGCGACACGGTGCTTGCCATCACTATTGCGCCGGAACAGCGCGAAGGCTGGTGGGTGGCGCTGCACTAAAGGCAAGCTCCATAGCCCTCACCCCCACCCCCTCTCCCAACCGCTGAGTACAGCTAGGCGAGGGGAGGAATGCCGTGCCCGCTTGCTTTACCCCCTTCGCCATGACGCGCAGCGGAAGGGCAGGGGATGAGGGTTATTGATCCCAAATCCTAATGCACCCAGCTTATCGGGCTTATGCCGGATGGGACAGCCTGCGCTATAATGGGTTTACTGGGAACGTGATTATCGAGACGGATGCCATGCGTAAACTGATGGGACTGCTGGTGGGTTTTGGCGTGGGGGCGGCGCTGGGCGTGGTGCTGGTGATGCTGTTCGCGCCGGCTTCGGGCGAAGAACTGGTCAAGCGCCTGCAAACGGGCTACCGCGAAACCTTGACCGAAGCACGCAAAGCCAGCGACCAGCGCCGCGCCCAACTTGAAGCGCAGTTGACTGCTCGCAGCCGCCGCTAATCCGCCCGCACAACACCGAATTTAACCGCTGCAAAAATCAGTCGCACCTGCACGTATGCCCGATGTCACGGCCTGCGAAAGCAATGGATTGACCATGCGCGTAGACCTGCGTGATTCCCCACGACATAATGGGGAACATTGAAAATGCCCCTTCCGTTCGGGTTCAGGACACTGATGCAAATTAGCCTTCACTACTCCGAAACCATCCAAGATTGGCTTGCCGATAAACGCGCCCTCACCCGCTGGCCGCGCCCGTCCCTGATGCAAGGCGCGGCGCTGGCGGTGATCGCTCTCATCCTGCTGCCGTTGGCCTACCTGCTCATGCGTTCGTTGGGCGCTGGCGTGGAAGGGCTGGAATACCTGCTGGATGGGCGCACGCTGGCCGTCATCGGCAATAGCCTGTTGCTCACCGCTGCTGTCGTGGTCACGTCCATCGCTATCGGTGTGCCGTTCGCGTGGTTGACCGCCCGCACCGATTTGCCGCTGCGCCGCGTCTGGTTGGTGGCGGGGCTGCTAACGCTGGTCATCCCGTCCTACATCGGCGCGATTGCCTATATCGCCGCGTTCGGCCCGCGTGGGCTGCTTCAGCAGGCGTTGGAACCGCTAGGCGTGACCGCACTGCCGCCCATCTACGGGTTCTTCGGCGCGTGGCTGTCCATCACCCTGTTCACCTATCCGTATATCGTTCTGCCGGTACGCGCCGCCCTGCTCAACACTGACCCCGCGTTGGAAGAATCGGCCCGCAGCCTCGGCTTGAACCGCTGGCGCATCTTCTGGCGGGTGACGCTGCCGCAGTTGCGTCCGGCGCTGGCGGCGGGGGCGCTGCTCTCGGCGCTATATACCCTGAGCGATTTTGGCGCGGTGGCGCTGATGAAATTCAACGCCTTCACCCGCGTGATTTACATGCAGTACACCAACTCGTTTGACCGCGAACGCGCCGCGATTCTGGCGGTGGTGCTGGTGCTGCTGACGATGGCACTGGTTCATGCCAGCCGCCGCGCCACCGCGCAGGGGCGCAACTACCGTACCGGCATCGGCACGGGGCGGCAGGCGCGTATTGTCCATCTGGGGCGTTGGCGCGTTCCGGCGCTGCTGTTCTGTGCGCTGCTGGTGGGCATCGGGGCGCTCGTCCCCGTTGGCGTGCTGCTGTCGTGGGTGGTTGGAAGGGGTGCGCTGCCAGAAAACGACCTGACGCTACCCGCGCTGAACACCGTCGGCATCAGCGGCTTGGCGGCGCTGGTGGTGGCGGTGGCGGCGCTGCCGCTGGCGTGGCTGGCGATTCGCCGTCCGTCGGGGCTGCACCGCCGCCTGTACGAAATCGCGTTCATCGGCAACGGCGTCCCCGGTCTGGTGATCGCGCTGTCGCTGGTGTTCTTCGCCGCGCACTATCTCCCCGCGCTGTATCAGACCCTTCCGATGTTGATAATGGGCTATACCGCCCGTTTCCTGCCGCTGAGCGTGGGCGCGACGGGCAGCGCCCTGACGCAGATCAGCCCGCGCCTCGAAGAAGCCGCGCACTGTCTAGGTTTATCCGGCTGGCGCGTGATGCTGCGGGTGACGGTTCCGCTGGCACGGGCGGGCATTCTGGCGGGGATGGCAATGGTGTTCCTGAGCGTAATGAAAGAACTACCGACCACGCTGTTGCTCTCCCCGACTGGTTTCGACACCTTCGCCACCGTGATCTGGACAGCGCACAAAGAAGTGAATTTTGCTGGCGTGGGTGCGCCTGCGCTGCTGCTGGTGTCGGTATCGGCGCTGTCGCTGATGTTCATCCTCAAGCGCGAACAATAGCCCCAAACCGCAACCCGCCCCTCATCCGCCGTGTATTCGGAAATTGGGACAGCCCTCACCCCCACCCCCTCTCCCAACCGCTGAGTACAGCTAGGCGAGGGGAGGAATGCCGTGTCTGCTTGCTTTACCCCCTTCGCCATGACGCGCAGCGGAAGGGTCGGGGATGAGGGTTATCGCCCCCAAATCCGAATGTGCTTCTCATCCGCCGTGTATCCCCCCGGACACGACAGAATGCTATAATGCAACCAAAGGTATGAGGTTACACCGATGCTTCAAATACAACCCATCATCACCGATGCCGAGTTTGATGACTTCGTGATGCGACCCGAAAACCGGGATCGCAATTTTGAGTTCATCGCCGGAGAGATTGTTGAAAATGTCGCCACCAGCACTTCCTCACGGATCGCGGCGAAAATCGCCAACCGCGTTGGGGTGCATGTGGAAGATCACAATCTAGGGCGCGTGACGGGTGCGGATGGCGGATACATCGTGTTTGACGAGAAATACGTCCCGGACGCAGCCTTTGTTTCGTATGCCCGACAGCCCAAAGCGCCCAATGTGCTTTATAATCCCGTTGCACCTGATCTCGCTATCGAAGTGTTGTCACCGGGCAACACGGACACCGAGATGAGCCGTAAAATTGGCAACTACATGGCGGTTGGCACCGTCGTCTGGGTAGCCGACCCGCAGCGCAAGACGCTCGATGTGTACACCCCGCAGCAACCGCGTCACACGTTGCGTGTCGGGGATGTGCTGGAAGGGGGCGCGGTGTTGCCCGGTTTTCGCTTGGCAGTCGCCAGCATCTTTAGTGATTAAGCAACCCAAAACCTCATCCCGCTAGTGTTCAGCGCGGCGGGGCTGTCTGAGGTTTTCGACCCACGAGGAACGCATGACCGTACCGTTAGAGTGTCACCAACTCGTCAAAGCCTTCAACGCGCAGCCTGTCCTCCACAACATCAGCCTGACGGTACAGCGCGGGGAACTGGTCGCGCTGCTTGGCCCCAGTGGGTGCGGCAAAACCACCACCCTGCGCCTGATCGCGGGTTTCGAGTGGCCGGATGAAGGAACGATCACCATCAGCGGGCGCATGGTGGCGGGCAAAGGCGCACATGTCCCCACCGAACAGCGGCGCGTGGGCATGGTCTTTCAGGAATACGCGCTGTTCCCGCATCTGGATGTGATGGGCAACGTCACCTTCGGCCTGCACGGGAGCGCGAAGGACAAAGCCAAACGCGCCGCCGATATGCTGGCGCTGGTGGGGCTGGAAGGGCTGGAGAAGCGGATGCCGTATGCCCTGTCCGGCGGGCAGCAGCAGCGGGTGGCGCTGGCACGCGCACTCGCGCCGGAGCCGGAAATCCTGCTGCTGGACGAGCCGTTCTCCAACCTTGACGCGGCCCTGCGGATGCAGGTGCGCGGCGAAGTGCATTCCATCCTGAAAAGCGCGGGAATCACGGGCGTATTCGTCACGCACGATCAGGAAGAAGCGTTGAGCCTTGCCGATTCGGTGGCGGTGATGATGCAGGGGCGCATCGCGCAGTTCGCCGCGCCGGAAACGCTCTATCATTATCCGGTTGACCGCGAGGTGGCGGGGTTCGTGGGTGAAGCCAATTTCATCCCCGCGCAGGCACAGGGCGCGACTGCGGCCTGCGTGCTAGGAACGGTGCCGCTTCTGGAAGCCGCTTATGGCGATGTGGAACTCTTGCTGCGTCCAGAACAGTTGATTCTGAACGCGGATACCGGCGCGGAGGCGATTGTCCTGTGGCGCGAGTTCTACGGGCATGACCAGCGCGTGGGGCTGCGGCTGACCGATGGGACGGCGCTGATCGCCCGCGCCGATGCGCCCCGACGGTTCGCGGTCAATGACCGCCTGCGCGTGAGCAGCAGCGTCCCGCTGAAGGCATTCGCGGCGGTTCGTTCGTGATTACACGGGAAGTGGTTAGCAAAAAGCTGTTAGCCTACCTGAATGGCGAACTGTCGCTGGCGGCGCTGGTGGATTGGGCGGAAAACACCTTCATTGATGACGAACTCGCGCCGGATGCAGATATTGAACTGCTCAACGACATACTGAGCTATCTTGCGGCGGCGGATACAGCACAGTTCCCGCTGACGTGGGATGTTTGCAGCGACTTCATGCGCCAGCTAGGGCTGTCGCTGCATGTGACCGCACAAAAGAGCGCTTAAATCGCGTAGGTGTCGCTCGTCAGCGGCCACATGGGCAGCACGTCCAGCGTCAGATTGTGGCGCAAACCCATCTGGTAACGCTGGTAGGCGGCGGCAGCGATCATGGCGGCGTTGTCGGTACACAGGTTCAGCGGCGGGTAGCGCACTGGCAGGTCGCTTTCGGCACGCATCCGCTGGCGTAACGCCTGATTTGCGCTCACCCCACCCGCGATTAAAATCTCAGTCGCGCCATAGGCTTTAGCGGCGCGTACCGTTTTTTCCACCAGCGCCCCCACCAGCGCATCCTGAAAACTAGCTGCTACATCAGCTACCGAAATATCGGAGCGCAGTTTGGGGTTCTTCTCCGGCGGGCGCTTCTGACCGGGGGGGGTGATCGGCGGCACAGTGGCCTCGCGCATCACCGCCGTTTTTAGGCCGGAAAAGCTGAAGTCATAGCTCTCGTCGCGTTTGGCACGCGGGAAGCGGAAGGCCACCGCGTTGCCCTGTTGCGCTGCCCGTTCGATGTTCGGCCCGCCGGGGAAAGGCAGCCCTAACATGCGCCCCACCTTGTCGAAGGCTTCACCGGCAGCGTCGTCCAGCGTGCCGCCCAAGCGTTTGTACTGCCCGTGATCTTCCATCAGCAGCAGTTCGGTGTGTCCGCCGGAAACAATCAGGATCACCACCGGAAAGCGGATTTCACGCCCCCCGTCGCTCAACCACAGCGAATACACATGCCCTTCCAGATGGTTGATGCCTAGCAGCGGCTTGTCCAGCGCCAGCGCCATGCCCTTCGCGTAATTCATCCCCACCAGCAGCGACCCGACCAATCCGGGGCCGCGTGTGACGGCAATCGCGTCTAGCTTGTCGGCGCTGATGCCCGCGTCCTGAATGGCCTGTTCGACCACGCCGCTGATGGCTTCGACATGGGCGCGGGAGGCCAGTTCGGGGAATACGCCGCCGTATTTGGCGTGCAGGTCAATCTGTGAAGCGACGATGTTCGAGACAATGGTTTTGCCATCCAGCACAACGGCTGCTGCGGTTTCGTCGCATGAACTTTCGATGCCGAGGATATACATGGCGCGGATTACCCTTCAACTGCCGAGCGTTTATCGCTTTGCTTATAATAATGGGGATCGCCGCTTTCGCCTATTGTGGACTCCCGGACTTCAGGTTCACCCGCTGAGTGCCTGCACCAGTTGGCGGAAGGCGCTTTTGTAGTCGGCGGTCAGGTCGAAGCGCGGGGCGCGGCGCAGGCCGTCCGGCACTTCGACGGCTTCCACCTGTGCCACCACGATGCGCTTGCTCTTGCTTTTGAAGAACGTCCACGCGGTTGTGACGCTGGACGCGGGGAAACCGGATACCACCACCACCATGCGCGTACACTCGGTCAGGGCGGGATGCACCCCCGCCGCCCAATGCACATCTTCGGTGGTCGGGTCGTGCAGCCACACCGCGATTCCGGCCTTTTGCAAATCGTCCGCTAATTGTTCGGCGATGGCGCTGTCGGCTTCGCTGAACGCGAGGTAAGCGGTATCGCGGGAGAGTTTGGCGCGTTTGCTGGTGGCGGATTCCACCTGTACCGCCGCCGGACGCTGTTCGCGCAGATGGGCAGGACTGCGCCCCATACGAAACACCGTGCCGCCGCAGTCCGGGCATTCGCCGCGTGTAGCAGGCATCCCGCGCCGCGTCCAGACGGGCTTAGGGTTGTCCATCTCAATGGTTTCGCGGCAACGGACGCAGTAGGCTTCTAACGGGTCGTCGGCTTCGTCGTGGTATTCAGCGGAGTCGTGCATCACGGGCAGGTGTCCTCGTCCTGTTTTGAACGATTATATCCTGTTGCTCATGAAGCCACGTAGAGGGCGGATTCTTCCAGCAGGTCAATCTCGGCTTCGTAGTTGGCGAGGTCGTCATGTTCGATCAGCACCCACTCGCGCCACGCTTTCATGGTTTCGACGGGCGAGAAAGGGCGCATGATGTCGGGTTGGGCGGCCATGAGCGCATCCACCCGCGCCTGTGGCAGCTTGATCGTCAGGCCGTGCCCGATGACGAACAGGAAGGTTTTGCCGTTGGCTTTATAGGCCGGAAAACCGAACATCTTCCCGGCTTTCACACCCGGCATTCCTAGCAGCAGATCATCCAGCAGGGTTTTAATTTCCTGACGAAAGCTGTCCATCATGTTCCCTCCGTGTGCAGCGCCCACAAGGGGCATGACGCAACATGCCCCTTGTGAAAATCGGGATGGGGTCTAGGTCTTTACGACTGGCGGCAGGCCGTAGTGGGCGCGAATCGCGTCTTCGATCTCGTCCGAAACCGCTTTGTTCTGCGAGAGGAATTGTTTGGAGACTTCACGCCCCTGACCGAGCAGCCCATCGTTATAGCGGAAGAACGCGCCGCGCTTGTCAACGATGCCCAGTTCCACGCCCAAATCCACGATCTCGCCGGATTTGCTGATGCCGCCCTCGAAGAACATGATGTCGAACTCGGCCTCGCGGAAAGGCGCAGCCACCTTGTTCTTGGTGACGCGCACTTTGGTGCGGTTGCCGACGGTATCGCCGCCCGTCTTGATGCTCTGGATGCGGCGAATGTCGAGGCGCATACTGGCGTAGAACTTCAGGGCGCGCCCGCCGCTGGTCGTTTCTGGGGACCCGAACATGACCCCAACTTTCTCGCGCAACTGGTTGGTGAATAGCACCGTCGAGTTCGAGTGCTTGATCGCGCCGGACAGCTTGCGTAACGCTTGGCTCATCAGCCGCGCCTGCAAGCCCACGAACGAGTCGCCCATCTCGCCTTCGATTTCGGCACGCGGCACCAGCGCCGCCACACTGTCCACCACGATCACATCCAGCGCGCCGGAGCGCACCAGCGACTCGGTAATTTCTAGCGCCTGTTCGCCCGTGTCCGGTTGCGAAATGTACAGCCGTTCCACATCCACGCCGATGCGCTCGGCATACGAGGGATCGAGGGCGTGTTCCATATCCACGAACGCGCACAACCCACCGCGCCGCTGTGCTTCGCAGATGACGTGCAGGCAGAGCGTGGTTTTGCCGCTGGATTCGGGGCCGTAGATTTCGGTGATGCGACCACGCGGCACACCGCCGACGCCGGTGGCAATATCCACCGTCAGGGAGCCGGTGGGGATGACCTCCACCGCCATGTGCGCCGCGTCGCCCAGCCGGATCACCGTGCCGTCGCCAAAGCGTTTGGTGATGTCGGCCAGGGCGGATTCCAGCGCCTTCATGCGCCCATGATCTTCCATCGGGGTGCTGCTGTCGCTTTCGACCACTTCCTTCTTTTTGGCAGCGGCTTTCTTGCTTTTCTTTTCACTGACAGGTTTAGGAGCGTCTTCATCCAAACCCATTTCAGCGCCTTCGAGTTCTGGATAATCTGATTGTGTCACGTGGGTTTTTCCTGATATGATTCGCTCTTCGGAAACAGTATTGTAGATCATTCGTTCTAAGAATGCAAGAGCATCTACTGTATGGAACTATACACCAGAACCACGAATGCGGGGCATCGGGCAGGGATGCGGAAGGGGTTGTCATGAAGGTGATTCTGTGCGGACTGGGCGGGATGGGGCGGCACTGGCTGCGAACGATACAGGCTTCGTCCGATGTGCAGGCCGCCGCGCTGGTTGAGGTGGACGCGACGGTTGCCCGCCAGTGTGCCGCCGATTTCGGCCTCGATGCAGGACTGATTTACCCGTCGCTGGAGGCGGCGCTGGCTGCGGTACAGGCCGACGGCGTGATTGATGTCACCCCGCCTGCCGCGCACAAAGCCATCTCTTTCGCGGCGCTGGAAGCCGGCCTACCCGTCCTGTCGGAAAAGCCGTTGGCGGGAACCCGCGAGGATGCTCGCGCCATTGTGGAAAAGAGCCGTCAGACGGGCGTGCTGCACATGGTTGCGCAGAACTACCGCTACTCGCCGCTGGCGCAAACCGTCAAGCAAGTGCTGGAGGGCGGGGAGCTAGGCGCAGTCGGCGCGGTGGCGGTGCGCTTCTTCAAAGGGCCACACTTCGGTGGTTTCCGCGAGGACATGCCCTACCCGCTGATTATTGACATGGCGATTCATCATTTTGATCTGATGCGCTTCTTTTTGGAGGCCAATCCCGTCCGCGTGACGGGTCATAGCTGGAATCCGGCATGGAGCTGGTACAAAGGCGATGCGTCGGCAGCTGTGCTGGCGGCCTTCGACAACGGCACGCAGGTCAATTACACCGGCTCGTGGTGTTCGCAGGGACAGGAAACCAGTTGGAATGCCGATTGGCGCTTCGAGTGCGCGGAAGGCGTGTTGCTGGTGGAACAGGATACGGTGACGGTGCAGCGCATGACGGGTATCGCAGATCGTGGCGGGCTGCGGATGGTGCAGAACGCCCCGCCCGTGACCGTCCCGCTGGTGACGATGGAACGGCAGTCGCAGGTCTATCTACTGCACGAATTTTACGAAGCGGTCACGCAGGGCAGAATGCCGGGAACGCCCTGTCAGGATAACATTCACACGGTTGAGATGGTATTCGATGTGGTGCAAGCGTTCCAGCACGGGTAAATGTCGCCAGATGAACGGTTCTGGTCGCTCGAACTCCGAGCGAGTGCGCCACCAAACTCTCATGAAATTTAGCCTAGTCTTTTCGGGTGGTCATGCCAGAATCAGCCGTGTTATTTTGTGATGGATGGGCAGGATGAAAATTTACACCCGAACCGGTGATGATGGTACGACCAGCCTTTTTTCAGGCGGGCGCGTCCCCAAAAGCCATTTGCGCGTGGAGTCTTACGGCACAACGGACGAGCTAAATTCGGTGTTGGGGCTGGCGCGGGCGCTGAAGCCGCATCCGACTACGGATGCCTATCTGGGGCAGATTCAGCGGCAGTTGTTTAACCTCGGCGCAGACCTCGCTACTCCGCTGGAGGCAGCGAGCAGCTGGGTGATCCGCATGGATGCCGCAACGGTGACATGGGTCGAAGACGCGATTGATGCGCTGGACGCCGATTTGCCGCCTCTGACGCAGTTTATCCTGCCGGGTGGGTCGCCGGCTGCCGCGCAAATCCATGTCGGGCGCACCGTTTGCCGCCGCGCCGAACGGGTGGTGGTGGCGCTCAAAGAGTACGAAACGGTGGGCGAACAGGTCATTCATTATCTCAACCGCCTGTCGGATTTTCTGTTCACACTGGCACGTTGGGAGAACTGGAAGGCTGGCCTTCCAGAAGACAAATGGACGCCGCGCTAAAATGCCGGAATGCGCGTACAATCGCTGTAGGGTGCAACAACCCGCACAGATGATGTTGAGATCAAACAGGGTCGTTCATTGCGAGATAGGGAGTATGAAGTTATGAAGCGCCTTTTTGCTATGCTGCTGCTGCTTGCCGTTGCCGGCTTGTCGTGGGTGTCTGCTGCGCCCGCTGCCGAGGATGCCACCACGCCGCCCTATGCACAGTGGACGGGGACATTTGTGCTGGCGCCGAATGTGCCGTTCGTCTGGTTGCGGCAAACGCCGGTGGCGACTGCCTCGATTGTGGGTTCGCAGTTGTCTGGCACTCGCCTCTCGGCTTTGATCCCCGCTGGCACCAGCGGCATGATTTTTGAGCCTTCCAATAGCCAATGGTGGGGCTTTGTCTCGGATGGGCGTATACAGGGTTGGGTGGAGATTAAATCGCTGGTGCAGTATGTGCCGCCCACCCCCACGCTGCCCCCGCCCACCGCGACTCCGGCACCGCCGACTGCGCAAACATGGGCGGTTGGCAGTCAGGTGCGCGTGAAAGCCAGCATGTCGTTCGTGTGGCTGCGGGCGGCTGCCGGTTCAAGCGGCGCGATTGCCGGAACGTACTTCCCCAAACGCCTGTTCACGGTACTGGGCGCGCCCACCAACGATGGAACGCAGTTCTGGTGGCAGGTGCGGGATGTGGTCAGCGGTCAGGGCGGGTGGCTGGAACAGAACGCGCTGGAATCGGTCAGCCAACCGTCGGGGGCGCTGTCGCCGGACGGCTGGAAAGTGAGCGATGTGGTGCGTGTCCGCGCTCAGGTGTCATTCGTGTGGCTGCGTCCGTCCCCGGCTTCCAACGCGGGCATTCTGGCGACAGTGCGGGCGGGCGGGCAGTTGTGGCTGTCGGAAGCCCGTCAGTCGGACGGGGCGCAGTTCTGGTGGCGGGTGCAGATTCCCAATTCGTCGGTCGTGGGTTGGGTGGAAGAAAGCGCACTGGAATTCGTCCGCAAAGGGTAGCCTTGCGTGAACTGAACCTTCAAAAACCCTGCCTTTGAAAGCGGGTACAGGATGCGGGCTAACGGGCGCGATACCCGTTAGCCCGGATTGGGCGCGGCGGGCAGCGTGACCCGAACACGAGACCCTTGCCCCACTTCGCTCTGAACGACGATGGTGCCGCCGTGCTGCTGGATGATGCGGGCGGCGATGGGCAGCCCCAGCCCGAAGCCAGCGGTGGAATGAGCGTCATCATGCCGCCAGAAGGTTTTGAAGATATTCGACAAATCCTCGTCCGGGATGCCTTTGCCCGTGTCTGCCACTTCCACCCACACCTGTTCGTCGGTTGCGCCTGCGGTCACGGTTACGGTTCCCTCCAGCGAGGTGAAACGGTTGGCGTTATGCAGGATTTGCTGGAAGGCTTCGGATAGGAAGTCGAAATCTCCAGTTACCACTGGCAAATCCGAGGGGGCTGTGAAAATTAGTTCCGGTTTTCGGAAGCTTTTGTTTCGGATTGCATTGCATTCTATATCCAGAATCGCATTCAGATCAACCGGTTCACGCACCAGCATATCGCCGCCTTCGAGTTTGACCAGCGTCAGCAGCATTTCGACCAACCGCGCAATGCGTTTGATTTGCTCATCAATCTGCAAGGCTTTCTGGCGGCGGTGTTCCCGATTTTCGGAACGCAGCAGCAGGTACGCGCTGGAACCGATGATGGACAGCGGCGTGCGAAACTCGTGCGCGGCATCCCGGATAAACTGCGCCAACAAACCGGTGCGTTCTTTTTCCAGCGCCAGTGCCAGTTGACGTTCTTCGGCCTGTTTGCGCTCGGTGATGTCGCGGGAGATCACGTTCGCGCGCAGGTAGCTGCCGTCGGGTGTGTAGCTGAAGCGGGCGTGATCTTCACGCCAGATATAATGTCCGTTCTGGTGCCGGGATCGGTACTGATACCTTAGATGTGCTTCTTGGCGGGTAATCGCTCCATAGATTTGCGCCAGAACCCCGTCCCGATCATCGGGGTGCATCAAATCCGCAATATAGTCGCGGCCTTTACCGAGCGAATCGCCAATGCCAAGCCCATTCTGAATGTCGTAGGCGGGGGAGGCGTAGGTAATCCGTTCGGTTGCCCCGTCAATCGTAATGATGCCGTCGGAGATGTCCTCGGCGATCATCCGGTATTTTTCTTCGCTCTGGCGCAGCGCATCTTCCATCCGCTTGTGTTCGGTCACATCACGCGAGATGATGTTGGAGAACAGGTACGTGCCATCCGGCGCATAGTTCATATGATTGTAATCTTCGCACCAGAAGTAATGACCGTCTTTGTGGAGCGAACGGAACACATACGACAGGTCGGACATCCGGTTCTCAATGCCTTGATGCACCATCTGCAAGACCCATTCACGGTCATCGGGGTGGATGGCGGCACGAATGGCTTCGGAACTCATTTGTACGGCTTCGCCAATGGCGCGTCCGTGCTGGCGATCGTAAGACGGGGAAGCATAGGTGATCGTGCCACTTCGCCCATCCAACATCAGAATGCCGTCGGACGTGTTTTCGGCGATCAGGCGGTATTTGGCTTCGCTCTCGCGCAGCGCGTCTTCCATCTGCTTGCGATCGGTGATGTCGGCAAATGTGGCGACGACCGCATATAGTTTTTCCTGTACCTCATTGAATAGCGGTTGCGCGTTGATGAGGATCCATGACAGGGTGTCATCCGGTTTATACACGCCCATCACCACGTTAAACTGCGACTCACCCGTTCGCAGGGTGAGCATGGCGGGATGCGTTTCGCCCGGAAAGGGTGAATAGTCTTCATGG
>Ga0172373_10000876_pt1 | contig 49521 bp, 35 predicted proteins | sample Lak10m_2_FD_114546 | JGI IMG/M metagenome (GOLD analysis project Ga0172373, IMG submission 114546) | Freshwater microbial communities from Kabuno Bay, South-Kivu, Congo - kab_092012_10m | ecosystem: Environmental > Aquatic > Freshwater > Lake | place: Democratic Republic of the Congo... | reverse complement strand
GGTCGCGCTGTTCAATGCGCTGCTCGGTCTCAATCATCGCCTTGAGCCCGATGCTGACCCAGAGGATCGCCTGTATCACTTCGCCCAGTTCGCTTTATGAACTAGCACCAACGGTTACTAGGCTCATCCTAGCATCATTCTACCGCATCCGGTCATATTCCCTGCACGTAGGTGATGGGCAGATGGAGCGCCTCTTTGAGCAACTGCCAGTGGAAGGCCGCCACTTCCCGCGCCATGAACACAATGTATTGCAACGGCGGCGGGTCAACGGGCGCGGGGCTGGTCACAACGGGGATGCCTGCGTTGCGGAACAGGCGCAAAGCGCGGAACAGATGGTAATTGTCGCTGACGACAATGGCGGTGCGCCAGCCGTTCGCATCCATAATCAGCTTGGACTCAAAGGCGTTTTCTTCGGTGCTGCGGCTGTTACCTTCGAGGACGATGGCGGATTCAGGCACGCCCGCCCCGTGTAGCAGTTCGGCGCAGGCATCGGCTTCGCTGCGAGTGCGGTTGCCCGGTTTGCCGCCGGAGCAGATGAGGATGGGCGCATAACCGGCATGGTACAGATCGGCGGCGGCGGCGGCGCGGCGAATCAGCGCCGGGCCGGGCTGGTTGTTACGCTGCAACCCTGCCCCCAGCACGATGATGACATCAGCCGGTTGGGCGCGATCCACACGACCATAGCCGTCAATCACCACCACCAGCACCAGCACCACCCACAGCCACAGCACCAACGTGAGCAAAACCACCTGCCCCAGACGACGGCGCACCACTGGCTTGCGAAAGAAAGTCAACACGTGGGACAAGAGATATTTAGTGCCGGATTTCGTTGGGCGCAGGCGGCGGGAAGTTCATCAGATCATCGTCGTCATCCACCGTGACCTTGCCCAGCATCCAGCCATCCACCGCCGTCAGGCGAATGCGCAGGATGGAAATGCTGCTGTGCGAGAAACTCACCGCTGGCTGCGGCTGAATCACAGCCGGGTCTTTCAGGTGCAAATACCGAATGGCGGGAACCCCAACCATGTCGTCCAGTTCGTCCTCATCCTGCGCCTCTTCCACAAGGCGCTGCGCGATGGCCGGGTCGTCGTACAAATCTTCCACCACAATATCCTCAGCCACGTTGGTGAAATCGAAAATCTCATCCGTCATCTGCATTTCCTGTTTGGTCGGATTCAGCAGCGTGCGCTTGGCCTGCGAACGGAACATCTCGCTAATGGCACGCAAATACTCGCGCTCACCCACCAGCACCCCGCTAATCACAAGGCCGCGAATGAACAGCGTCACACCCAGTTCCATGCCGCCTTTATTGACAAAACCGGAAACAATATCCACCAGAAGGGCATCCGGCTCATGCCAGTAGCCACTGTCCGCCGCACTCAAATCATTCAACATGCCTGATCCTATAGTCTGTCTAATGCCGACGCAGGATTATACAACCCTGCCCCACACTTTCGTAGGGAAACAAAAAGAGCAGGCTCTCACCTGCTCTTGGCAATCCATCTACTCTAGCAGCGGCTATAATCGCAGGTCATGCACTTCTCGCAACCTTCGATCTTCACGAGGCTGACCGTGCCGCACGACGGACACAAGTCCGCGCCGGTAATGTAGCCGGAGTGCGCCCCGTTGCTGCTGGACGCATGGTCATCGGCATGGGCGGCCTTCGCCGTGCTGCTGCCGTTCCCGTTTTCCAGCGACAGCCCCAGCCCTAACTGTTGCGGTTGCTGCTGCGACAGGTAGTGTTCGGTCAGTGCGCCCGCCACCGCGTCCGGCAGCGAAATCACCCGCGACGGCCCCATGCCCACCGAACGCGACCCGCCGATGCCCTGAAGCTGATCCACGATCAACTTGAGCATCTCCATGCGGTTCTGCGGCGCAGTCGTCCGCAGTTGCAGCGAGATCATACGCCCCAGCCCTTCGGCATCGGCCTGCAAATCGCTGCCGGCCTTGCCGACGGTGATGAACACCTCGAACGGGTTGGCGTATTCATCGCTGTTCATGGTGATATAAGCCGTGCCGAACGGAGTCTTGCGGCTGACCGTCACCCCCGACAGGCGCTTGGGGCGCGGATAAACGTGGTGCGGCGTGGCGACCTGCTCCACCTTCTCGGCAGACTTGGGCGCGGGATTGGCTTTCTCGCCTTCGGCGCGTTCGTCGCCCTTCAGCATCAACACCTGCTCGTCGCGGCTGCCGTCGCGGTAGATCGTGCCACCCTTGCAGCCCAGCTCGTACATATACTTGTACAGGTCGCTCACCTGCTCCACCGTGTAGTGGTTGGGGACGTTACAGGTCTTGCTGATGCTGCTGTCCACCCAGCGTTGAATCGCGCCCTGCACCTTCACATGGTCTTCCGGCGACAAATCCATCGCGGTCACGAAGTAGTCCGGCAGGTCTTTCGCGCCGGGGTTCTGGTCGCGCCATTCTTTGACCAGCGGCACCTGTTCCTCGTGCAGCCCCAAACGGCTCTTGCGGTAGTACACCCACGAGAAGAACGGTTCGATGCCGGTAGACGTATTGACCATTGTGCCCGTCGTTCCAGTGGGCGCTTGCGTGGTCAGCGTCACGTTGCGGATGCCGTTCTTACGCACCATCTCCTGAATATCCTGCGGCATGGACTGCATGAACCCGCTTTGACCGAACTTTTCGGCATCAAAATTCGGGAACGCGCCTTTTTCCTGCGCCAGTTCAACCGAGGTTTCGTAGATCGAACGGGCGAGGAACCCGTAGAGCTTATCAATGAACGCCACCGACTCGTCGCTGCCATAGCGAATGCCGAGGCGGATCATCAGTTCCGCCAGCCCCATGTTATTCAGCCCCACACGGCGTTCGCCGGTCTGCTGCTTATGGTTCTCATCGAAGAAGTACGGCGTGCTGTCAATCACATTGTCGAGGAAGCGGGTGGCATACCGCGCCGCCCGATCCAGTTCGCCCCACGCCACATCATGCTTGTCGGCATCGTAGAACTTAGCGAGGTTGATCGCCCCCAAATTGCACACGCCAAAGGCCGGCAAACCCTGTTCGCCGCACGGGTTGGTGCTGATAATGGGCGCGTAGTACCAGCTATTCGACATCTTGTTGTAGCGTTCGCGGAAGAACACGCCCGGTTCGGCGCTGGCCCACGCGCTCTCGATGATCGCATCCCACACCGCCCGCGCCTTCACCGTGCGATAGGTGATCGCCTTATGACCGTCCGCAACCCACTTGTCGAGGTCGCCATCCCACAGTTCATCGTAGGCCGGGTCGCTGGTATCCGGGAACATCAGCGGCCAGTCGCCATCAACCTTGACCTGTTCCATCAGCTTGTCACTCACGCCCACACTGATGTTGGCGTTGGTGATCTGCCCCGCCTTGCGCTTGCTGTTGATGAAGTCAAACACGTCAGGATGCCAGTCGTTGAGGATGAGCATAAGGGCCCCGCGCCTGGACCCACCCTGTTCGATCAAGCCGGTGACGAAGCTATACAGCGCCCCCCACGACACCGCGCCGCTGGAACGCCCGTTCACGCCCTTCACATACGAATGGCGCGGACGCAGGCTGCTGATGTTAATGCCCACGCCGCCGCCGCGAGACATGATCTCGGTCATCTGCCGCAGCGTCTCGATGATTCCGTTGCGCGAATCGCGGGGGGACGGGATGACATAGCAATTCGAGACGACCACGCCGGCGGAGACGAACGAGTGATCTTCCGCCACTTCAATATCCACCACCGCGCCGCTGTAGTCTTCGAGGCCGATCTCGTCAATCCGCACCCACTTCAGGCCATCATACTCGAAGTAATACTTCAAATCTGTCGCAGGCAGGGGCGGCGCTTCCTCATCGAAAAAGTCCTTGAACAACGCGCCGCATTCGTTGGCAGTCGCCGAAATGCGATAGGCGGGGGTGCGCCCTAAACGGTGCGTGTTCTCCTTGATCGAGAACATATACCCCATCCGCAGCAGAAGTTGATGCACCTGCACCGCCATGCGACGGTTCGCCAGCAAAATCCCCAGATGATTGCCGGAGATGTAGCCATCCGCGCTGAACAGCCCGCGCAGGAGCGCACGGGTCAACGCTTCGGGCATGTGCATCAGCGGGTCAGCGATGAACTTGCTGTGACTGTAGCACCCCAAAAAGGCTTTGAAGAACTGACCGATGGGCATGGAATTCACCCACAGATCGTACCAGCGTTCGGTGCTGCTCAGCTTGATCGCCGCTTCAACGCCGAACTTCTGCTCGATAATCTGCGCAATCTGCTCGGCCTCTGCCCGTTCTTGCAGGTTGAAAACAATCTTGATCCCCGAAGGAATATCCGTACCCGTGCGGTGCGTGATGCACCCGTCGCCCAACCAGCGCCCGAACAGGTAGCACAGGTCGCCGTCCAGTTCCAGCCGTTCGTTGGGCGCGAAATGCGTCCCCCACGCCTTCACCTGCCCCTGTTCGCCGCGAGTGGTCGGCTTGAACAAGCGCCCATCTTGCGACTGATAGCCCGAATCGCGCAGGTAGTCTTGCAGGAAAATCGGCTCTGGCGGGCATTCCTCGGCATTGTGCGCGAGGGCGACAAAATCGCCCACCCGCACCTCTTTCGCCGGAATCCAATCTGGCGGCTGCTGCAAGCGTATCCCGTCGCGGGAACGGTGCTTGGGGTTAAGCCACTCCGAACGGATGATGTGGATTCTATGATCGCCCGTCACCCGCAGATCATCGAAACCGATTTTCTTGGGCGAGATGACGTAAACGGCTTCTTCCGTGTCGCGCTCGAATTTGTGCAGCACAGGCCGCAGGCGGTTGCGGTGCGTCACCACCAGATCGCCCACCCGCACCTCGCCAATAGGCCGGTAGCCGTTCGCGGTCAGGATTTCCTGATCGGGCGGCATGCAGTTATAATAGGTTAGTTTCTGGTCTGTACCGGCAGCAGTAAGAATGCGCCCTGCCGGGACGAACTTCCAATCGTCCAGCAGCCAGCGGAAGCGTTGCGCCCATGTCTTGCGCAACTTGGCGTTCTTCTCGGTCGCCGCAATGCCCGCCGCCACGCGATCCATCATTTGCCCCGGATCGGTTTCCAGCGGCTTATCCACATTTTCCACATCGCGTTCAGCCATTTCACCGTCCAGCAGTTGGATGGTGACTTTGGGCAGCTGAATGGCTTTCACCGTGCCGATCTCGCGCTGGCCCGTCTTGGAATCCACAACCACAATCACGGTATCACCCACCGAAAGGGTTTTGCGGGTCATATCCTTTTGTGCATAACGATCCAGAAAAATCTTATACCCCAGTTCATGCAAAGCATTGTGCTGTGGTGTTTTGGATTGAACCATGGAGCGATTCCACCCTTTCGATGAAACAAATGTTCTTACCGATACACACAAATAGAGAGACAAACTTCCCACAAACATCAAGTGGGAGTATCCCCCGAAACAACATCAAATGTTCTAAAATTAGTCCACTTATGATGTGTACTGTATCATGGTGCATGGCGCTTTGTCCACTAAAAACAGGGCAGTGAATGGTTAGAAAATCGTCGGTGTGATGTAACGGATTTCCCACATTTTTCCACGAATCCCACACCATCGGCGGCGGCGGCGTGAAAGATTTCGGCATGACCACTGTGTATTTCTGAATGGCTGGCAACCCGTGATGCGCACCCTATTTGAAGTGGCAACACTCGCTCTCATCACCTTCTTATATGCTCTGTGCATGTCCCCCGCACCGGCTGACACACCCGCCCCCCTGAACGCCAATCTGGACGCGCAGGTTCGCCTGTGGACAGATGACGCGCTGCGCCCCACCGGGCTAGAACACGAACGACTGGCGGGGGTCATCCTGCCCTTCCGCATCGGTTGGCAGGAATACGGGCATCTGCCCGCATGGAATCCGTTCATGGGCAGCGGACAGCCGTTGTTCAACAACGCCTTCAACGACTTGTTCAACCCCGTTCACAGCCTGCCGCTGCTGCTGGCAGGCGCGGTGGCCGGTAGCAAAATCGCGCTACTCATCGGCTTGCTGCTGGCGGGCGTGAATATGGCGCTGCTGGCACGGGCACTGGACATGAGCCACTTCGGGGCGCTGCTGGCCGCTGGCTTGTGGCTGATGAGTGGTCAGATCGCAGGCAAATTCGCCGCCGGACATTTCCAGTTGGGCTTGAGCCTGTCGTGGCCGCCGCTGGTGCTGGCCGCCCTGCTATGGACGACGCGCAGCCGCAACCGCGCCGCGCCTGTCGCCTTCGGTGCGGCCTTCGCGCTGCTGTTCTACGCGGGGAACATCACCTACACACTGCACACGATACTCTGGTCGGCGGCGCTGGCGGCCTACGCGCTCTGGAAGGGCCGCGCCGAACGCCGCCAAACGGTGGGACGGCTGGCGCTGGCGGCGCTGTTCGCCTTCGGATTCTCGGCGCTGCTGTTCATCCCGGTCTGGCAAACCCGCGCCTTCATCAGCCATGAAGGGCAACAGTTCACCCCGGAAGGGGGGCTGCAAGGCGCGTACAGTCTGGCACAGGCCGTCGCCAACCTCCTCACGCGCTGGTCGGCGTGGTCGGCGCTGGAAAACGCGCCCACCCTGATGAGCCGCGCCGTAGACTACGCCTACATCGGCCTACCCGCTGTGCTACTGGCGCTGGCCGCCGTCGTACTGATCGCCATTCCGCGCTTCCGGCGGCACTTGTCGGCAGATCGGGCGGGGGAATGGGGCGTACTCCTCGCGCTCACCTTGCTCATGCTGATCTGGGGCGCGGGCGACAGCCCCGTTATAGCAGGGTTGTACCGCACCCTCCCGCTGCTGGCGGAGTTTCGCTTCGTCGGGCGGGCGCTGGCCTTCGCCGCGTTGGGCTGTATCCTGCTGGCGGCGTTCGTGCTGGATCGCCTCTGGCAGACGACTAACATCCGCCTCCGTACCCCTGTGGCAGCGATCAGTGCGGCGGCGGTGGCTGGCCTGTGGCTATATACGCTGGCCTACAGCACAGCCTCCACGTCCGGGCGGCTGGCGCTGGTCGGGAACAACTTCAACCTGCTACAAGCCTTCGACCCGCTGCGCTGGCAAACGCTCCCGCAGACCATAGATGCGCTGTTCGTGCTGGTCGGGGTTGTCGGCGCAGGGGTGTTCCTCAGCGTCCGCAGCGCCCCCCTGCTACGGCGCGGGCTGGCGGCGCTGCTGCTGGCGCTGTGCCTGTGGATGCTGAACGATGTGCTGCACACCAACAGCGCCCTGTACACCTTCGAGCCGGTCACGGACGTGCAACCCGCCCTGTGGAACGCTCTGCACGCAGGGGACGACTCGCCCTTCCCCGCCGTGAATCTGCCCTTTTCGCCCCGCGCTTACGCCGCCACCACCGCGCACATTCGCAACTGGGGGCTGAACGAAGGTTGGGAAGCGGCGGCGCTACCGGATACGATTTTCGCGCCCCAAAGCGGTCTACCAGACATCCCCCGTTGGGCGCTCGTCCCCCTCTCGGCACAGGACGATTGGGCACAAATATTAGCGCGGGAGTTCGTCCGCAACTATGGCTACACCGCCCGCGACTGCCTGACCGCTGCCGGCCTAAAGGGTGATGTGTGCGCCGCCAGCGATCTGCCCGCCGTCGCCATCTATGAGCGACCACAGGCGCTCCCGTATGCCTTCGTCGTGCCGCTGTCGCGCCTGCAAACCGACCCCGCAGGGCTGACCGCCGCCGATGTCCGCACCGTCCCCGTACTGGAACACCGCATGGACAGCCTGACCCTTCAGGTGCAACCGTCCACAGAGGGCGAACCGCTGGTGCTGATCGTACAGGAGATGAACTTCCCCGGCTGGCAGGCCAGCGCCGACGATCAGCGCGTGACCGTGCAGACCGCGCCGACAGGCTATCTTATAAACAACCATCTACAGGGTTTTGTGGCGCTGCGCCTGCCCCCCGGCAGCCAGCGCGTCCGGTTGTGGTTTGAAGCGCCGGGGCTGACGGCGGGCGTGGCGGTGTTCGCGCTCACGCTCCTCGCCGCGTTGGGATACGTGCGGGGCAACAAAAAGGGCGCTTGAAACCTCGCGCCCTTCCAGTGACAGATGAATTTCCGCCGATGACCGCCTACTTCCGCTTGCGCAGGAAGGTCGGAATATCAATATCGTCCTCGTCATACACACGCGCCGGCGGTTCGGGCGCGGGGCTGACGGGCGGCGGGGACTGGCGCGGCTGAATGGGCGGCGGCGCGTAGCTCGACTGCGATTCCGGCACAAAGCTAGGCGGCGCAACGGGCGGCGGCGGCGCTGCCGGACGCTGCGACTGTCCCGGCGGCGGCGCTGCCGGGCGCTGCACCGGCATCGGCTGGCGCTGCGGGAACTGCGCTTCCAGTTTGCGGGCGGCGCGGCTCTGCTCGAAACCCGTCGCAATCACGGTGATCCGCAGTTCGTCGCCCATATTCTCGTCAATTTGTGCGCCGAAGATCATATTCACTTCGGGGTGTGCGCTTTCCTTGATAATCGCGGCAGCTTCGTTCACTTCAAACAGGCTGAGGTTCGCCCCGCCCGTGATGTTGAACAGGATGCCGCGTGCGCCGTCAATCGTCACATCCAGCAGGCCGCTGCTGATGGCCGACTCGGCAGCTTTGCGGGCGCGGTCATCACCAGCAGCGCGACCCACCGCCATCAACGCGGCGCCGCCCTCGCTCATGATGGTACGCACATCGGCAAAGTCGAGGTTAATCAGCGCCGGAACCGTAATCAGTTCCGAGATGCCCTGAATACCCTGCCGCAGCACATCGTCCGCCAGCGAGAACGCCTGCTGCAAACTGGCGCGTTTATCGGCGATCTGAAGCAAACGATCATTGGGAATAACAATCAGTGTATCAACCTGACTTTTTAACGCCTCGATGCCCGACTCGGCGGACTGCATACGGCGGTTGCCTTCAAAGCTGAACGGCTTGGTCACAACGCCAATCGTCAGCGCACCTAATTCTTTGGCGATCTGCGCCACCACCGGAGATGCGCCCGTCCCCGTGCCGCCGCCCATGCCGCAGGCGATGAATACCATGTCCGCCCCGCGAACCACTTCATACAGTTCGTCGGCGCTTTCTTCAGCCGCCTTACGACCAATTTCCGGGTTGCCACCCGCGCCCAGCCCGCGTGTGAGCTTGTCGCCGATGCGCACCCGCACTTTGGATTTCGACATCATCAACGCCTGATTGTCGGTGTTGATGGAAATAAACTCGACGCCACCAAGTCCTTCGCTCACCATGCGGTTGACAGCATTCCCACCGCCACCGCCCACACCAATTACCTTAATCTGGGCGAAATTCTCCCCCGGTGTCAACGCATCCATTCGACTCGTCCTCCCTACAATGGCGGTTTCGCCTGATTACGATCTTATTGTACGCACATCTCACTGTGCGGCAAATATTTCAACTTCTACAGGGACAAAAGTCCTGTCCGAATCACGGTTCGCAGCCTCTTTATTCATCCCCATCGGGCAGCAGGCGTTTGAACAAACCGCCGATCACCTTGCTAATCCTCAAGCCGGAGCCAGTGCTGGACGATCCGTTGCTCGCCCGCGTTGCCACCGGAGCCGCTTCCATGCTCAAGCCCATCCGCAGCAGCCCCACGCTGGTGCTGTATGAGGGATTCCGCAGCGCGTCCGCCATGCCGGTGAGCTTTTCCGGTCGAGCAATCCGCACCGGACAGCCCAATTCCTGCGCTGCGACTTCTTTCAAGCCGGGAAGTTGGGCGCAACCGCCCGTAATCACCGCCCCTGCCCGCAGCAGTTCGCCATAGCCCGAACGCTTGATTTCCTTACGCACCATGTCGAACATCTCCGCCACGCGCATCTGGATCACATCCGCCAGCTCGTGCCGCGACACCTGCGTAGGCATCCCTTCGCCAAACGGCTCCACAAGGAACATCTCCAGCGGGTCAACCGCTTTTTGCAGCGCATGACCGTAATGCAGTTTGACCGCCTCCGCCACATCGAATGGGACGCGCATCCAGTGGGTGATGTCGTTGGTAATCAGGTCGCCGCCCACCGCGATCACCGCCGTGTGCCAGACCGTGCCTTCGATGAACATAGCGAGGTCGGTTGTGCCGCCGCCGATGTCAATCACCACCACGCCCATCTCGCGCTCCTGCTCGGTCAGCACCGCCTCGCCGGAAGCCAGCGGGTTCAGGATGAAGCGATCTACCGATACGCCCGCCGCCTGTACCGATTGTTCGAGGTTCGCCACGCTGGTCGAGGACGCGGTGATGATGTGCGCTTCCACTTCGAGGCGGAAACCGTGCATCCCCAACGGGCTGCGGACGCGCTCCTGTCCATCCAGTGAATAACTGCGGGGAATGACGTGCAGCACCTCGCGGTTGTGCGGGATGGCAATCGCCCGCGCCTGATCCATCGCTTTGTCCAGATCATCGAGATTCACGCCGCGTGTGCCGGTGATGCCCACCGCGCCCCGGCTGTTGACCGAAGCGATATGGCTGCCAGCCACGCTCACATAAGCGCGGGCAATATCGAAGCCGCTGCTTTTCTCAGCCTTATGCACCGCCGCCGAAATCGCCGCCGTGAGCTGACCCATATCAGTCACGACGCCTTTGCGCATTCCGGCGCTCGGTTCAATGCCAATGCCCACCACGAAAATATCTTCGGGGCGAACTTCAGCGACCACTGCGCATATCTTGCGCGTTCCGACATCTAGGGCGACAGCCAAATCACGCATAATTACGGTACATTAGCGCCTCAACGCCGCATAAAAAGGAGCATCCGGGTTCATGGCGTTAATTTCACTGGGCTGAATGCCGCGTGAAATCAGATTGTTGACAATTGCATTATATATCCGAATTCGTTCCGGCATATTCGTTCCAGTCCCAAACCACGTCTGCCAACCGCGCTGATCCTGATACCCCAACCCTTTAATCGGGTCGTAGCGCAGGGTGGTCAGCGAAGGGGCAATCGCCTTCAACTGAAGCGCCCCCGTCACCACATCCAGATCAACCAGCACATTCGGCGCCAACGGTCCATCGTTCACATCGGACTCGATCCGCAGCAAATCGGGGCGATCCTCGCGCTGGTTCATCACCCGCCCCTGCACATCCACCCACGTATTCACGCCGGACTGCTGCCAGACCAGCGCCGGTTCGCGCTCCTGCACCACCACCTGCACCATGTTCGGCGGCCAGCCCGTCGTCACCTGCGCGTCAGCCACAGTGGGCGAACGCAGGATGTTGCGGCGCACCTCCGCCGGAACCACCCAGAAAATGTGCAAATCCGCCACGTCGGTGAGCGCGAAAATCTCCTCTTTGGTCATATACTTCAGACCCGCAATCGAGATGCTGTGGATGTAGAAAATGGGAGTGGCGAAGAACACCGCCAGCACCACCACCAGCAGCAAACTAATCATGGCGCTCACCGCCCGCAGGCCGCTAAACCCCCAGCGTTTGGCGCCATGCTGAACGGGAGGACGCTCCTGCGCATCCGGCGCGGCCACTGGCCCACGCAGAATACCGGGCGTGCGCGTATTTCCCCGCCGTCGTTCTCGCGGTCGTGAAGTCATCCCCTACCCCACTCGAACTTGCCGAGTCCGTTGGATACCCGCATTATTCCACAATCTAACACGATTTCCAACATATCAAAGATATAAAACTCACCAATCGCCCACCAATTCCACTTCCAGTTCCAGTTCCACGCCATATAACGCCTGTACACGCGCCTGTGCGTGACGAATCAGCGCCAGATAATCCCGCGCCGTCGCCCCACCGGTGTTGATGAAAAAGTTGGCATGCACAGTCGAAATCTCCGCGCCGCCGATGCGATAGCCTTTCAAGCCGGCTTGCTCGATCAGGCGTCCGGCATAGTCGCCCGGTGGATTCTTGAAAATGCTGCCCAGACTCGCTCCCGGCGGCTGCGTGCGCTTGCGATGCGCGATGAACGACTCCATCCGCGCCAGAATCGCCGCCGGATCATCGGCGGTCAGCGCGAATTGCGCCAGCAGCACCACGAAGCGCCGATCGCTGCGGCTTTTGAGCGCCGATGTCCGGTAGCCGTAAGCCAGCTCGTCGCGGCTGAGGATGACCGCGCCGCGCTGTTCGTCCAGCACCACCGCCTCGATCAGGTTCGCGGCGATGTCGCTCCCGTGTGCGCCCGCGTTGTTGACCACCGCACCGCCCACTGTCCCCGGCACGCTGGTCGCCCATTCCAGCCCGCTTAAGCCCCGGCTCTGGCATTTGCGTGCCAGCACCGTCAGCCCCACGCCAGCAGCCGCCGCCACATTCCGGCGCTCGTGCCAGTCCCCGAACTGAATATCGGTCACATCGTTGATGACCACCAACCCGCGAAAACCGGCATCCGAAATCAGCACATTCGCGCCGCCGCCTAACACCCGCACTGGAACGCCCTGCGACCACGCCGCCTGCATCACCAGCGCCAGTTCCACCACCGACTCGCGGGCAATATACACCCCGTCCGCCGCGCCGCCTAACCGTGCAGCGGTATACCGCCCCAGCGATTCATCGCGCAACAATCGCTCTTGATAAGGCGCGGGAAGGTTCATGACTGCCCACCCCCCGCCCGTTTACGCAGGTCATCCACCAGCAGTTGCCCGATGCGCGGCGCATCCCCCGCGCTCATGATGATGACCACCGCCGGGGAAGTCACCCGCGCAATCAACGCCTGCGCGGTATCGTCCAGCGACGGGGTATGCTGCGCGTCCGCATGGACAATCGCGGCAGCCATCGCCTTTCCGGTCACGCTGTCGGGCGTGGCCTGTTCACGGGCGGCATAAATATCCGTCACCAGCACATGATCGGCGGACTCGAACGCCCGCGTATAGTCGTCAAACAAAGCCTGCGTGCGGCTGTAGGTGTGCGGTTGCCACACCGCCCATATCTGCCGATTCGGGTAGCGGCTGCGCGCCGCCTCCAGCGTGACCCGAATCGCGGTGGGGTGATGCGCATAATCATCAATCACCGCCACGCGGTTCACTTCGGCACGCAGATCGAAGCGCCGCCCCGCCGGACGAAACCTCCGCAGCGCGTCCGCCGCCAGCACGAACGGGATATGTTCGCGGTAGGCCACCACCAGCGCCGCCAGCGCGTTCAAAATGTTGTGCCGTCCGGGAACGGGCAGGTGTACCGTCCCCAGAAACTCCTCGCCGGGCATTTCCTCGAACGAGAACACATCAAACACCGTCCACTCGCCCTCACGGCGCAGGTTCTTCGCCCGCCAGCGCGCCCCCGTATGGTCAAGGCCGTAGGTCACAGCATGTTGATGATGCACCAGCCGTCTAGCGGCTAAACGGGTGGCGGATTCGTCGGCGGCACAGGCCACCAGCAGCCCTTCGTCCGGCAAACGGTCTACAAATGTCCGAAACGAATCGGCCATGATTTCAAAGGTCGGGAAGAAGTCCGGGTGGTCATATTCCATACTGGTCAGGATGGCAATATCAGGGTTCAAGCCGTGAAACATATTGTCGTACTCATCGGCTTCGATCACGAAATGCGGCCCCGTGCCGGAGGCGGCGTTGGTTCTGGTGCTGCCCATCACCCCGCCCACGATATAGCCGGGATCACATCCGCAGTCGTGCAGGATATGCGCCACCATCGAGGTCGTGGTGGTCTTGCCGTGCGTCCCCGCCACCGCGATCACGCGCCGCCCGATCATCAGATCAGCCATGATGTCCTGCCGCTTGTAAACGGCAATACACCGATCACGCGCCGCCGCCACTTCTACATGGTCAGCAGGCACAGCCGACGAAATGATAAGCGCGTCCGCCCCGTCCACATATCGCGCATCATGCCCCTGATAGATCACCGCGCCATCCCGCGCCAATGCCTCGGTCTGCGGGTTTGCGCCCCGGTCTGAACCGGACACGCGGTATCCCTGTCCCAGCAGGATGCGCGCAATGGCCGACAGCCCCGCGCCACCAATCCCCACCAGATGAATATGCTGCCCCGGTCGAATCTTCAAACGTGTCCTCGCTTTGCCACACCCCGAACGCAGACAGACTCCGCCCCTGCCCTGTCGCAATCTCGGCGACAAACAGGCTGTTCCTGTCAAAACCCACACTTCCCATATCATACGGCGGCGAAGGGCTGGATACACTACCCAGTGTAGCGCATAAGGGATTCAGGCATAACAAAATGGTTGGAGAATCGTTTCGATTCGTGGTTCAGATGATGAACAACAGCAACCCGAACATTACGACGACCAGCACGATAAACCCCTGTCCGCCGCCGGTCACGCTGCCCATTGCCACCAGCGGAATCGAGGAAATGGCCTGTGCGCTGATCGAATTGGCGGCGGGTGCGATAATCAACGGCGCAAACGGGTAATCGTTAATATCCAGCAAGTACCAGACCAGCCCCCAGATCAAGTAGCCGTTCACCCCGCCCACCAGCCCGCCGAGGATCGCATCCTGTGTGCGGTTGTTGCGCGGCGTCTTGTCGTTCTCCAGCGCACCGATACTGCGCGTCTGGAACGCAAAGTACATAATGGTGGTGAAAATCAGCAGTTGGACAAGGCAGGCTTGGTCACGCGGAATCGTTGCCAGAAACAACCCGCGAAAAATCGCGTCGAATTGTGACAGCGTAAAACTCGCCAGAACAACGCCGGCCAGCACCATCAATTCACGGCGCAAACCCCGGATTAGCCCCAGTATGGCGAAAAAAGCGGCGCAGACCCACAACATGCTGTACAGCGTAACCACGATCGGCTGCTCCCCGCGTGCCTGAAACGGAGCGCCTGTGCGCGTCCGCGTTGCTTCAGATCAAGATTAGCACAAATACGAATAACAAAATGACCGCAAACGCCAACAAGTTCCCATCTCCGTTTGGCCCGCCCGCCAGCAAGTACAGCGGCAGCGCGGCGATCATATCGGCGCTCCGCGTCCCTGCTGGCGGCGCAGAAATGAAGGGCGACAGCGGGTAGCCGTTGATGTGCATGAAATACCACAGCGATCCCCAGATCAGGTAGCCATTCACCGCGCCCATCAGCGTCCCTAAAATGGTGGATTGCAGACTGTCGCGGCCGCTATCGTTCGCCAGCTTACGCCCCAAGCCTCGCGTTTGATACGCAAAAAAGACAATCGTACCAAAGAGCAAACACTGTACCACGAATTTCTGTTCCGGCGGCACATTCGCCAGCAGCACGTTCAGCAGCAGGTTATTGAACTGGAACAGCGCAAACAGCGCGAGAATGATGCCCGCGAGGGAAATCAGTTCTTTGCTCAGGCCACGCTGATAGCCGATGAACCCAAACACCCCCATCATGACATACATCACCGCGCCCAGTTCGATCATCGCGCCTCCGCCAGTTTGATGAGCGCCGCCGCGCCCGCCTGTGCCGCCTGTGGATGGGCAAGCGCCGCCGCCGCCGCCTGCATGGGCTGTAGCCGTGCCGCATTCCCTAGCAAATCGCGCACCAGCGGCAGCAAGCCGGCGGTCATCTCCGCTTCCGGCAAGCACACCGCCGCGCCCCGGTCAGCCAGATAATCGGCGTTCACCTTCTGGTAGCGCCACGCATGGGGATAGGGAATCAACACGGCGGGCAGGCCAAAATGCGGGAACTCGCCCAACACGCTTGCCCCGGAACGGCTCACCACCAGATCAGCCGCTGCCATCGCCAACCCCATCTCCTGATGTAAATACGGAAAAACATGGTAATGGGTTGTATCCGGCAGGGCATCCCGTTTCGCTTCGATGTCCGGCCAGTCCAGCGTGCCCGTCACATGAATCACCTGCACCCCTGCCGCGAACAGAGCAGGCAAAATATCGAGCAGCGCGGTGTTGATGGCACGCGCACCCCGGCTACCGCCGAACACCAGCAGCGTCCGCCGCGCCGGATCGAGCTTGAAATGCGCCTGCCCCGCCGCACGGGTGGCCGCCAGCATTTGCCCGCGCAACGGATAGCCGATGGTTTCGGTGCGATTCTGCGGAAAATAGGCAGCGGATTCGGGGACGGTCAGCGCGACCAGCCGTGCGAAGCGCCGCACAACGCGAATCGTCAGCCCCGGCTCAATGTCGGGCAGGTACACCAGCGACGGCACGCGCCACAGCCACGCCGCCAGCGCCACCGGCAGCCCCACCCATCCGCCCGTCAACAGCACCACGTCCGGCTTCCGCCGCCCCATCAGCCCCAACGATTGCAGCGTCCCTAGCGCCAGTTGAACGGCGCTCAAAACTTTGCGCGGCAAGCTGACGCCATGAACCGGTCCCGACAGCACTTCGTCGTAGGTATCGAACGCGATACCCCCCGCCTGCACCATCGGACGTTCAAACCCGTCCACGCTGCCCACGAACGACAGATGAACCGCTGGTTGGCTTTGAATCGCCGCTTCTGCGATTGCCAGAGCCGGATAGACATGACCGCCCGTTCCACCGGCGGCCACCAGAATGCGAATTGGTTGTTTACCCTGCATAAAACCTCACTCACAGGGGATTTTAGCAGGTTTCATCCGTCTATGCTGGCCTGCAAAACAAAAATCCCCCGCCCATTGTGACAGGGGATTGCGAACTCGTCCATGACAATCCCAATTGAGGACAGCGTTAGCTCATGCAATCGGTGTAGCGTCTGCCAACGCCGCAAACTTCAGACCGACTCGCGCTCTTGCCCGTCCTCGCGGTTGGGCTTCAGATAGGCGAGGACGTTGCGCCGTTCCACCGTAGCGCGTTTGGGCAGCCCTTCCAGCGCCCGCACCCGTCCCACGCTCAACATTAAGCCCGTTGCCGACATCAGCACCACCAGCGACGAGCCGCCAAAGCTGATGAACGGCAGCGGCGCGCCCGTTGGCGGCACCATCGCCGTCATCACCGCGATGTTCAGCAGCGCCTTGAGGGCGATCCAGATGGTCAGCCCGGCCACCAGCAACGCGCCAAAATTATCCACCGCCCGCCGCGCCAAGCGTAGCCCGCGCACCACCAGCGCCACATACAACGCCACCACCAGCGTCGCGCCCAACAGCCCCAATTCTTCGCCAATCACCGCGAAAATGCTATCGGTATGCGGCGCGGGCAGGTTGGCAAACTTCTGCTTGCCCTGACCCAATCCCAACCCGGTCAGGCCGCCGTTGCTGAAGGCGATAATGGCCTGCTGCACATGGTAGTCGGCCTGTGTCACATCGGTCACGCTGTTCAAATACGAGTCCAGCCGTCCCTGTGCATAATCCGGGCCAAAGTTCGTCACCCAGATCACACCCACCACCGCCACCAGCACCCCGGCCACCGACATGTGAACCAGATCAGCGCCCGCCAGAAAGAACATGATCGAGCCGACGACGAGGATAGTCGCCGCCGTACTGATGTCCGGCTGAAGCAGCACCAGCCCGCTGACGATGCTCACCAGCACCGCGAACGGCAGCAAGCCATTCGTCAGGCTGCGCACCTGCATCCGGCGCGAACTCAGCCACGCCGCCATATAGACCACAATCGTCAGTTCCGCCAGTTCACCGGGCTGGAACGAGCCGTTAATCAGCGCACGCCGAGCGCCAAACGTATCGTCCCCGAACAGCAGCACCGCCACCAGCGCACCGATGGTCATGAGCAGGATAATCACCGTCAGCCGCCGCCAGATGCGGTAATCCACAAACGTCAAAATAATCATCAGCGCCGCGCCGATGAGCGCGTTACGAAGGTGCTGCAAAAAAATCGTGGACTGGTTGCCGTAGGTCTGGTAGCTCCAGTCGAAGGTGGTGCTGTACACCATCATCAACCCGATCGCCAGCAACACCCCCACGATGACCAGCAGGGTGCTATCCAGCGTCCCCAGAAAGCCACGCCGTTTTTCACCCGCCGCCTCCGTCGCCACAAAGCGCGGAGCCGAACGCGGGGTAGCCCGCACCGGACGGGGCGCGGGGGATTCCGGCAGATTCAACGGTTGGTCGGTCATGCCATCCTCATTCTATTTTTGTCCCCAAAAGCCCTTGCCCACGCGAAATCCCTGTCTTTGTCTTACACCCTTCGCCCTGACGCGCAGCGGAAGGGACGGGGATGAGGGTGCATCTTTCATTATAGCTGCATCACCAACGCTCGAAAGTGTTCCCCGCGTGCCGCGAAGTCCACATAAGCATCGTAGCTCGTCCCCCCCGGCGAGAGCAGCACCACATCACCGGCCTGCGCATGAGCCGCCGCCGCCGCCACCGCCTGTTCTAGCGTCTCCACGCGAGTCACCCATCCGGCTTCCGCGCCGACCTTCTGCGCCACGTCCGCCACCAGATCGCCCGCCGCGCCGAAAGCCACGATATGCCGGCAACAGCTACGGGCGAGACGCATCATCTCCTCCCACGGCAGTTTCTTGTCCTTGCCACCGGCCAGCAGCACCACCGGTTCGGTGAAGCTATGCAGCGCGGCCACCACCCGTTCGGGCGCGGTGGCGATGCTGTCGTTGATATAGGTCACACCGTTCACCACCCGCACCACCTCCAGACGGTGCGGAACCGCCTTGAAATCGCGGATAGTCGCCGCCATCACTTCCGGTTCCACGCCGTTCACCCCGCAGATCGCGCAGGCCGCCAGCGCGTTCAGGATGTTATGGTCTCCCCGCAGCGGCACGGTATCGCGGTCACAGACCACCCGTGTATCGCCGTTAGCGCTGGCACGTCCAGCCACCAGCAAACGCTGTCCGGCGAGGAATGCGCCATCCGGCACCATCGTGTGGGCGCTGAACCACGCCAGCCCGCCGGGGACACCATCGGCCAGCCCGCGACTGCCTTCGTCATCCAGCCCCAGCACCGCCACATCGTCCGGTTTCTGATGCAGGACAATTTGGGCTTTGGCGCGGATGTAATTGTCCATCGTTTCGTGGCGGTCAAGATGATTGGGGGTGAGGTTCAAAACGGCAGCCGTGTGCGGGCTGCTGGTCATCAATTCCAGCTGGAAACTAGAGAGTTCCATCACCACTGTATGCGCGGGTTCGATCTGCGGCAGCACATCCAGCAGCACATCGCCGATGTTGCCGCCCACCCATGTAGTGCGCCCTGCCCGTTTGAAGATTTCGCCCGTGAGCGTGGTGGTCGTCGTCTTGCCCGCGCTGCCCGTGATGCCCACCACCGGCGCGGGACTGCGTTCGATGAACATCTGCGCATCATTCGTCAGGGGAATGCGCTGACGAATGGCGGCCTGCACAATCGGCAAATCCAGCGGCACACCGCCCGACAAGCACAGCACATCCACGCCAGTAAGCAAACTTTCGGGATGCCCGCCCAACACAAATTCCACATCCGGGAACGCAGCCATTTCGGACGCCAGTTGTTCCGGCGACCGCGAATCGCTCACCAGCACTCGCGCCCCCACAGTGGGCAACCAGCGTGCCAGCGCCTTCCCCTGACGGGCGAACCCCAGCACCGCGACTTTCTTGCCATACAACCGGTCAACCCGGGCAGTTCCATTGACAGCACCCACAATATCTCCTGTCGAGGATTCGACCTCTCAATCCGCACCAAGCGTATGCGGCGGTTTACAGCAGCGCCAGCGCCACGCCAATGATGGCCGCCAGCAAGCCCACCAGCCAGAAGCGTTGGACGACCTGCGTTTCGCTCCAGCCGCCCTTCTGAAAGTGCAGATGAATGGGCGCCATGCGGAACAAACGCAGCCCCTGTCCGGTGGCGGGGTCTTTGGTGCGCTTGAAATAGGCCACTTGCAAGATCACGCTGACCGTTTCAGCCAGCGGCACAATGGCGATCACCGGCAGCAGCAGCCATTGTCCGGTCATCATGGCAATCGTTCCTAGCGTTGCGCCCAGCGCCAGCGATCCGGCATCGCCCATGAATAACTGCGCCGGATGCGCGTTGAACCACAGGAAAGCGAAACACGCGCCCACCAGAATGAAGCACAACTGCGTGATGAAAATCTGCCCCTGCAAATAGGCGATCACCCCGTAGGCGGCGAAGGCGCTGGCGGTGATAATGCCGGCCAGCCCGTCCAGCCCGTCGGTGAAGTTCACGGCGTTCGAGAGCGCGTTGATGATGAACACCATGATGGGAATGAACAGAATGGGGTGAATGTAGATGGTGATCTGAAAAATGGGAATAACAAGCTGATTCGCATACTGGAAACCGCCGTTATACAGCGAAAAAATGCACGCGATCAGCGTGGCTAACCCCAGTTGCGCGGCAAACTTCGCCCGCACCGATAACCCCTGCCCGGTTTGCAGCTTGTTCGGGTTGCGGGACTTCTGAATGCCTTCCCAGTCGTCAATCATCCCCAGCAGTGCGAAGCCCACCAGCACCACCAGCGGCAACAAAATGCTGGGGCCGGTTACAGTGCGCACCACGTTCACCACGTTCAGGCCGAGCATGATGAGCAGCACCGGCACCACGATCATGATCCCGCCCATCGTGGGCGTTCCCGTTTTCTTCTGGTGTTCGGCGCTCAGTTCCACCTGAATCTGCTTGCCGATGCGCAGGCGCTTCAGGATTTCGACAAACGGGCCGCCCCAGATCACGCCGAGCAAAAACGCCACGCCCCCGACCGACAACGCAAACGGTAATTGTCCCGCCATAATTCACACATTTCCCCGCTGTCACAGAAGGCACACAGTGTAACCCGTCCGCCCGCCAAAACCCAAACCGTTCTCTAACGCTTGACGGCATCCACCGCCCCGCCCTGCGCGGTAATCGCCTGCCGCGCCGCATCGTTCGGGATTTCCATCAGCACCACCAACCGTTCCGCCAGACGACGGAACAAAGGCGCCACCACCTGACTCGCCCAACGTCCGGTCTGCGGCTCATCCAGCTTAATCAGCACAATCGCCTGCGGGTCATCCGCCGGCAGAAACCCGATGAAACTCATGATCCACGCATCGCTGCGGTAGCCCACCGGTGTCGCAATTTCGGCAGTTCCGGTCTTGCCCGCCACCGTGTACCCCGGCAACCGCGCCCCATCATCCACCCCGTTGTTGACCACCGCCACCATCATATCGCGCACAATATGGGCTGTATCGGCGCTGATCGGCCTGCCCAGTGCAATCGGCTGCGACAGGCTGATCTGATCGCCCTTCACGATCTTTTGCACGATGTTGGGCTGCATCATCAGGCCGTCATTGGCAATCGCGCCGATTGCGGTAATCATTTGCAGCGGCGTGACCGCCATCCCCTGCCCGTAAGCGTTCGTGAGCAGGTTGCTCTCGCTCCAATCACTGTCGCCGGGGACGTGCATCGTGCCGGGAGCTTCGCCCTGCACATTCACCCCCGTCAGTCGCCCGAAACCGAATTTGCTCATATACGAGTAAAAATCGCTCGGCCCCATCTGTAAGCTGATGGTCGCCGCGCCCACATTAAGCGACTGCACCAGAATGCCCGTCACATCCACCAGACCATGCGCCTGCCGATCCCAGTTGTAAACTTGGATGCCGGCCTTATCCAGCACGCCCTGATCGTTATAGGTGAACCCCGGCGTAATCGTGCCTTTGTCCAGCGCCGCCGCCACCGTCAGCACCTTCATCACCGAACCCGGCTCATATTGTTCGCTGGTGGCGGGGTCATTCCAGTCCTTCGCATCCGGCACGGCCTGATAATCGTTCGGGTCGAAAGACGGCAGACTCGCCATGCCCAGAATATCGCCCGTGCGCGGATTCATCACGATGATCGTGCCACGTTTCGCGCCGGTTTCATCCAGCGCCAGCGCCAGTTCGCTTTCCAACAGGTATTGAATATCGCGGTCAATCGTCAGGTACACATCCGCGCCACGATCGGCCTCTTGATCCGAAGGCAGGTCAAACGGAATGTCGCTGATGATTTCGCTGCGCGGACGCCCCACCAGTTGATCCTGAAACTTCCCCTCGACGCCGTAATAACCTTTCAGGTCGCCGCCCACGAAGCCCAGAATATGCGCCGCCAGTGCGCCCTGCGGGTAACTGCGGCGCGGGATTTTGTCAATCGTCAGGCTCACCATGTCCAACTGCTCGACCTGCTGCCCGACCACCGCGTTCACACGCGGAGACAGCAGCACCCACGGGTCATCACTGGTGACAGCCTGAAACACCTGTAGTTCATCCAAGCCGAGGATCGAGGCCAGTTCAGTCGCGGTACGCTGCGGGTTGGAAACCAGATTCGGGCTGATGCCGATGCGGTACTCAATCGTATTCACCGCCATGCGCTGACCGGTGTGGTCATACACAATGCCCCGCGCCGAGGCCAGATTGACCGTCCGATTATAGTCGGGGCTGAGTTCGTTCAAAACATCGCTGGCAAGCTGCTGGAACGAGAACAGCTTGAGAATCAGCAGGGTACTCACCACCACCATCCCCGCGATGACAAACGGCAGTCGCGCATTGAATGTGTCTAACTGCGGATTACTGGCTTGCTGCATCGTCCCAACCTTTCGCCTACATACCCCACCACCCGGAAGAAGGAACGAAAACGCTAACTCCCACCGCTGCTGTATCCCTGAAACTGCCGCAACAACGAATCCCACTGCTGCTGAAGCCAACCGGCGAACGATTCATCATAAACGGGCAGGTTATCCGGCGTTTGCGAAGCCGCCGCCGCTGGCACGTCTACCCGCTGCGGATTATACCCATCCACAAATAGATATTCGATTTCGCTGTCGTTGGAGGGGTTGAAGCCCAATTCCTGCGCCCGCGCCAGCAAACGCGGCACGCTGCGCAGTTGCGCGATCTCCGAACGCAGTTGTTCGTTGGTCTGTTCCAGCGCGTTGCGGCGGGTAATCAGTTCTTCGAGTTGGCGGCCTAGCGTGGCAACCGAAGCCGACTGCGCCAGATACAACGCGCCGATGATGATGGCGATGAACACCCCCAAGCCGGCCAGCGCCGTCGCCTGCCGCTGAATTTGCAGCGGACGGCCTAACCGTTCCGCCTGTTTCGTCCCTCGCTGGCTCATACTGCTCCGTCCTCATCGCCGCCCAACTTTTCCACCACCCGCAATTTCGCGCTGCGGCTGCGCGGATTCTGCGCCACTTCCGCCGCATCTGCCACCTGCGGCTTGCGCGTCAGCAGGCGCACGCTGGCGCGATGTCCGCATACACACACGGGCACACGCGGCGGGCAAATGCAATCCGTGCTGGCGAGTTTGAACGCCTGCTTCACCAGCCGGTCTTCGAGGCTGTGAAAGCTAATCACCGCCAGCCGCCCCCCCGGACGGAGCAGATCAATCGCCAGCGGCAGCACCCGTTCCACCGCGCCCAGTTCGTCATTCACGGCGATTCGCAACGCCTGAAAGGTGCGCGTGGCCGGATGCAGTTTGTCCCCCGGACGGCGCGGTTGCGCCCGTTCGATGACTGCCGCCAGTTCGCGGGTGGTCTGGAACGGCCTACCCGCCACAATCGCCCGTGCCAGCCGCCGACTATGATGCTCCTCGCCATAGTTATAGATCAAATCCGCTAATTCGGCCTCATCTAGATGGTTCACCAGATCAGCCGCCGACGGTCGTTCGCCCTGCGGATCGAAGCGCATATCCAGCGGGCCATCCTGCAAGAAGGCAAACCCGCGCTCCGCCCGATCAAACTGCATGGACGACACGCCCAGATCAAGCACGATGGCATCCACGCCTGACCAACCCAACGCGGCGGCTTCTTCCGCCATGCGCTCATAACTGCGGTGGACGAGGTGCGCCCGTTCTGCGAAAGGCGCTAACGTCTGACGGGCAATCGAAATCGCCAGCGAATCGGCATCCAGCCCTAACAGTTCGCCCGCGCCACCCGCCAGCAGCGCCCGCGCATGACCGCCCGCGCCCAGCGTCCCATCCACCACCCGCGCAGCAGGCAGCAAAGCACTCACCACAGCGTCCAGCAATACAGAAATGTGTTCCATAGGAGGATTAAATGCCTAAATGCCCAGTTTGAGGAAATCTTTCGCTTCGGCACCTAGCGCGTCCGAAACACCGTTCAACGTGACCCGCCAGTGACCGGGTTCCCACAGTTCGACATAGGTTTCCATGCCGGCGATGAGAACGGCGCTATCCAGCGCGGCATAATCACGCAAATATGACGGGATGAAAATGCGCCCCTGCCGATCCAACGACAATTCCACCGCCCCCGAAAACAACAGACGGCGCAGCGCACGCGAAGCCGGTTGCGTGATCGGGATTTCGTTCAGGCGGTCGGTCAACGCCTGCCACACAGCCTGCGGATAAATCACGAGGTTATGATCGAGTCCGCGTGTTAGAAAAGCGGCAGGTGCCAGTTGCGGACGGAATCGAACCGGGATGATGACGCGCCCTTTTTCATCCAACTGGTGAGAATATTCGCCCCAGAACATGCGCTGCTGCCTTACCCCGGCATTGTGCCAAATTTCATTTCGGACAAGCGTCAATTATACCACATTATCCCTCAGTAAACTGCGAAAATCCCACGAGAACGACTTATGAGGGCTGGAGGCAGCCCGCACGCTCCCTGCAAAAGCCTTCACACTTCCGCTATAGAAGTCACAGGTTGCGCTCTCTATCCACACGCGACTAGAATTGCAGTTAGTAATGAGCATTGTAAAAAAGCGTCACAGCATGGAGTCCAGAGATATGACAACTTTGAACGGTCAGGTCATTGGTCATCGTTACGACCTCCAGACCGTGCTGGGCGAAGGCGGCATGGGTGCCGTCTATCGCGCTGTGGACAGGCTGACCGGACAAACCATTGCGCTCAAACGGGTGACTGCGCCCACCGAAAATCTCGAATTTGCTTCTCATGCCTATGGCAACGACAGCATCGGCCTGCGGCTGGCGCTGGCGCAAGAGTTCCGCACACTGGCTTCGCTGCGCCACCCGCACATCATCAACGTGCTGGACTACGGTTTCGACGACAGCGGTCAGCCCTACTTCACAATGGACTTGATACAGGGCGCGAACCCGCTGACCGAAGCCGCAATGGATAAGCCCTTCGAGCGCAAAATCGAACTGCTATTCCAGACCTTGCAAGCGGTGGCCTACCTACACCGGCGCGGGGTTATCCACCGCGACCTGAAACCCGCCAACGTGCTGGTCAGCGACGATCTGGTGAAAGTGCTGGACTTCGGCCTTTCGATGGTACACGGTCAATCTGCCACGCAGGAAGGCGAGATGGCGGGGACGCTGGCCTACATCGCGCCGGAAACGCTGCGCGGCGAACGGGCGCAGGCGGCGGCGGATTTATACGCCATCGGCGTAATGGCCTACGAATACCTCGTCGGGCGGCATCCCTTCAACACCGACAATGTGGGGGAATTGATCCAGAACATTCTGTTCACCATGCCAGATTTGTCGGCGCTGGAGGAAATCGTCCCGCTGTCGGACAAGTACGCGGATTCTGTTCCCACCTCCCCTAGCGACTCCCCTGCGTCGTTTGAACGCATCATGGAAAAGCTTCTGACGAAGTTCCCCTATGAGCGTTATCAGGATGCCAATCAGGTCATCCGTGATCTGGCGCTGGTACTCGGTCAGCCCGTGCCGGAGGAAAGCGCCGCCGTCCGCGAGAGTTTCTTGCAAGCCGCCCATTTCGTCGGGCGCGAAAAAGAGCTGACGCAGCTAGAAGCCGCGCTCAAATCCGCCACGCAGGGCAAAGGCGGCGCATGGCTGATCGGCGGCGAAAGCGGCGTGGGCAAATCGCGCCTGCTGGACGAAATGCGCATTCTGGCGCTGGTACAAGGGGTAATCGTGCTGCGCGGGCAGGTCAACCCGAACGGCGGCCTGCCCTTCCAACTGTGGCGCGAACCGCTGCGGCGCTTGCTGCTGCACACCGAAGTCAGCGATCTGGACGCGGGCGTGTTGAAAGACATCGTGCCGGACATCGCCCAACTGCAAAAGCGTTCGATACCGGACGCGGCGGCGCTGGAAACCACCTCGTTTCAACAGCGTTTGTTCAGCACCATCGCCAGCATCTTCCAGCGGCAGACCAAACCGATTCTGCTCATCCTCGAAGATTTGCAGTGGATTGGCGAAAGCCTTGACGTGCTGCGGTTGCTGGTCGGCATGGTCACTGACTTGCCGATCCTGATTATCGCCACCTACCGGCCTGAAGACCGCCCCGGCTTGCCGTCTGAACTGCCGGACATGACCCCCATGCGCCTTGATCGGCTGTCGTCGGAGCATGTCGCCGCCCTCAGCGAGTCCATGCTGGGCAGCGCCGGCACACAACCGCATGTGCTTGACCTGCTCCAGCGTGAAACCGAAGGCAACGTCTATTTCCTGATCGAAGTGGTGCGCGTGCTGGCGGAAGAAGCCGGACGGCTGGAAAACGTGGGCCAGCAAACCCTACCGCAGCGCGTGTTCGCGGGGGGCATCGAAACCGTGATCGAACGGCGGTTGGCGCGAGTTCCCGACGACTCGCAGGCGCTCCTGCGGCTGGCGGCGGTGGCTGGACGCGAAATTGACCTGAAAGTGATGACCGAGGTGAAGGGGAATTTGAGCCTCGATGAATGGGTGACAACCTGTGCCAACTGTGCCGTGATCGAAGTGCAGGACGGCAAATGGCAGTTCATTCACGATAAGCTGCGGCAGGTGATGTTGCAAAATATCCCCGCCCACATCAACCGCGAACTCCATCGCGTGGTGGCGCAAGCCCTCGAAACCGTCTACCCGGACTCGGAAGAACAAGCCGCTATCCTCGCGCAGCACTGGCGCGCCGCGAACGACGTGGCGAAAGAACTGCACTATGCGCGGCGAGCCGGCGAGTATGCGCTGCACATCAGCACGCTTTCCGATGCGCTCATGTACTTTGAACGGGCGCTCAATTTGCTTCAGGCCGTCGCCCTATCGGACGACGAGCGCCGCCAGATTCGCGCTGAACTGCTGCTGAAACTGGGCGAAACGATGGAGTTTACCGGCGATTATGCCCGCGCCCGCATCCAGCTTGAAGAAGGGCTGGAGATGTGCCGCAGCCTGAACGATCAGGCCGGCGCCGCCCGCGCTCTAAGCCTGCTAGGGAACATCTACTGGCGGCAGGGCAACTATGCCGAAGCCACCCGCTGCTGCGAGGAAAGCCTGCGCCAGAGCGAACAAATCGGAGAACAGCTCACGACTGCGCGGGCATTGAATCGGCTGGGGATGGTGTGCTTCGAGCAGGGTGATTACCAGAGTGCCGGACAGCATTTCGAGCGCAGTCTGGAAATCGCAGGGGCGCTCAACGATGTGGAAGGCCGCGCCGGAGCCAGCAACAACCTCGGCCTCGTGGCCTATTCGCAAGGGGAATATGCACAGGCCGCACAGCATTTTGAAGCCAGCTTGAGCATTTGCCGCGCCAGCGGTCAGCGGCGGCGCGTCGCCAGCGCCCTGCTCAACCTCGGCGGCGTGGCCGGCGAACAGGGTGATCTGGAAACCGCCCACCGCTACTTTGAGGAAAGCCTGAACCTGTCGCGGGCGATTGGCGAACGCCGTGCCGTCGGCCTCGCGCTGGATAACCTCGGTTTCCTCGCGGTACTGCGTTCAGAGTTCGCCAACGCCGCCAACTATTTCGGACAAAGCCTTTCCATCGCCCGCGCCATTGGCAACCGGCAGGGCGCAGCCAAAACGCTCATCAACCTCGGTCATGTCGCCAAAGGGCAGCAGGACATGCGGGAAGCGATGGATTACTACTGTCAGGCCTTAGAAGCCGCCCGTGATATTGACGCCACGCCGATTCTGCTGGAAGGTCTGGTCAGCCTCGCGGAAGTGCTGCCCGACCCCGAACGCGCCGCGACGCTGCTGGGACTCATCACCCACCATCCAGCCACGTTTCAGGGAATCCGGCAAACCGCCGCGCCCATCCTCGAAAAGCTCAAAACCGTGCTGCCGCCTGAACAGGTGGAAGCGGCGCTGGAACGCGGCAAAACGCTGGATTTGAAAGATGCGGTGCAACAAGAACTGTCGAATCGGCCTGCGCCGCCGCAATTCATCACCCTCACCTGAGCAAAACCAGCGCGACACCCTAATAGCGGTGTCGCGCTGGAAAGCCTCCATCGGGGCTGGCGCGGAATCAATAGCCCTTCTCGACATCCAGCACATTCATCAGGGGAGTATTTGCCTGAAAACGGCGGATGTTCTCGCAAAAGATGTCCACAATTTTCGCGTTTTCGGACGGGGCTGTGCTGGCTGAGTGGGGGCTGATGAGGACATTGGGCATCTGCCACAGCGGGTTATCCGGTGGCAGCGGTTCGGTTTCAAACACATCCAGCGCCGCCCCGCGCAGATGACCGGAACGCAGCGCCTCGATTAGCGCAGGCTGGTCAACCACCGCGCCGCGTGCCACATTAATCAGAACCGCACCATGCGGCAGCGCAGCCAGTTCAGCCGCGCCGATCAGCCCGCCGGTTTCGCGGGTATGCGGGGTCGCCAGCACCAGATAATCGGCCTTGCTCAATACATCCAAAAGTTGATCCTGCGGAACTAACTGATCCACATGCGGCGTGGGACGGGAAAAGTCGCGCCGGGTTCCGATCACCTGCATATCAAACGCTTTCGCCAGCCGCGCCACTTCCTGCCCGATCTTCCCCAACCCGATAATAGCGGCGGTTTTGTGCGAAAGCTCGCCCCCGCAGTACCGCGCCCAGTGCTGCGCGGCCTTCTCGCTTTGCAAATACCCGTAATCTTTGGCGAACATCAACATCGCCATCAGCGCAAATTCAGCCAGCGGACGAGCATGTACCCCGCTGGCAGTTGTGAACACCCATGAGGTGCGTTCGGCATAGCGCATACGCTCCACATACTTGCCGATACCCGCGCTGGTGGCCTGTATCCAGCGCAACCGCGTCGCCATCTCAGGCAGGTTTTCGCCATACAGCGGATCAAAATCAAACAGCACGTCGGCCTGCGCCAGTAAACTGCGCCACTCCGCCTCCTGTTCAGGCGTGCGCGTCACCGGGGCGGTATGGTCAGCGATGAAACGCGGTTGCCCGATCAGATCAGGGCGGTTGATGACGGTCAGCCCCGGCGCAACCGCCTCGATGCGGGCGACCAGTTCCGGTTCTAGATAGGTTGCGATGAGAATCGTCAGAGTCATGAATGTTCCTCAATGACCACAGTCCTGTCGCACCGTCTGGTGTGGCAGGATAAGCCAGCACACAACTTGTTGTCACCCCATCATTCCATAGGCTGCTGATAACGTACATCCCATCTCTATAAGACAGCGCCCCCGATGATGTATCGGGGGCGCTGTAGCTTTGTGCCTGCCTACGCAGGCAGGTTACTTGTCCGGGGAGACAAGGGAACTGCTAGGAACCGGAACTAGAGTCGTGCTCCTCGCCGTCATCCTCGGCTTCGTGATTGTGGTCATGGTCAACGCTCACCGTCACCGCGCCAGAGCAGGACGCGCCCCAGACATCGCTGGCAGTGAAGTTGAGATGATACACGCGGCCATCTTCGCTGCCGTCGCGCTCGTTGCGCAGCGTCACGGTGGAGGTGCCGATGCCCGTCGCATCCGGCGAGGTGTTGCCATCGCCCGTGCCGTCCACTTCTTCATCCTGATAGACCGAGGTGATGATGATGCTCACCGCATCGCCGTTCGGATCAACCACGCCCTGAATGGTCACGGTGATCGTGCGGTGTTCGTCAGAGCCATCTTCAACCACCAGCGGCGCAGCGTTGGTACAAACCGGCGCGGCGTTGACCAGATTGACGGTGATGCTCACCACCGCATTCGCACAAGCGCCTGCCGTATCGCACACCTGATAGCCGAAGCTGTCCGCGCCGTAGAAGTTGGCGTTGGGCGTGTACACCAGATTGGGCGCCGTCCCACTCAACACGCCGCTGATGGGTGCGCCAACCGTGTAGGTCAGGGTCGCGTCTTCCACATCCACAGCCACCAGCGTGATCGCCACTGGCGTATTCTGGTTGGTCGTCACCGACAGGCTGTTCGCCAGCGGTAGATCGTTGACCGCGTTCACGGTGATGTTCACCGTCGCCACCGCGCAGCCCATATCGGCATCGCAGACGCGATACTTGAAGCTGTCACTCCCGAAGAAGTTAGGCAGCGGGGTATAGGTCAGGTTGGGCGCTTCGCCGCTCAACACGCCACTGGTGGGCGGGACGAGCGTATAGATCAGCGCAGGGCTGTCCACATCATAGGCGTTCAGGACGAACGACACAGGTGTATCTTCATTCGTCACTACGGGCTGGTCAGCAGCCACCGGCGGGTCGTTGACCGCGTTCACGGTGATGCTCACTGCGCCGGAAGCGCAGGCGTTTTGCGCGTCGCACACCTGATAGCCGAAGCCGTCGCCACCGTTGAAATCCGCGTTCGGCGTATACAGCAAGGCGGGCGCAGTCCCACTCAGCACGCCCTGTGCCGGATTGCTCAGGATGTAGGTCAAGACCGCATCATCCACATCCAGCGCCACCAGCGTGATCGCGGTCGGCATATCTTCGTCCGTCGCCACCGACTGATTGCTGGTCGTAGGCGCGTCGTTGACCGGATTGACGGTGATGCTCACCACCGCCGTCGCGCAAGCACCCTTGCTGTCGCACACCTGATAGCTGAAGCTGTCGCTGCCATTCAGGTTGGCGTTGGGCGTGTAGGTCAAAGCCGGCGCAACACCACTCAGAACGCCCTTAAGCGGCGCGGTCAGCGTATAGATCAGCGAGTCGCCCGCATCCACATCCGAGGCGGTCAGCGTGAAGGCCACCGAAGTGTCCTCGTCCGTCGTCACCGCTTGGGCGCTGGCTGTCGGCGCATGGTTGATGCTGCACGCGAACGGTGCCAGCGTGGTCGCGTTGATCGGCAGGTTGCCGGACTTGTTCAGCACGGTCAGCGGCGGGTTCACGCCATCGAACGACACGCCGAAGGGCTGCGTGGCGCACACCGCTGCCAGCGAACTGAAGATCGGGGCGGCGAAGGACGTGCCTGCGCCATAGGTATTCGCGCCGAGGACGTAGAACAGCGGATAGCCCGCGCCCGGAGCGAGGATGTTGCCGTACTGCGAGAACGACCACATATTGTCGGTGTTATCTAGCGTCGCGCCGGTGGCGATGAACTCCGACCATGCCGCCGGAGACAGCGGGTTCGTCCCCAGCCAAGGGCGGTAGTTGCCAGACGAGGCCACCGGAATGTGCTGTTCCGGCTGGGTGCGGTTGGCACTCAACGCCAGCTTCTGCTGCATATAGCTCCGCAGCGGTTGCAGGTTGGGGTCGTTCGTCACCACCTGCGTCAACGACTGCATCCGGGCTGCGATCTGGCTGGACGACAGGCCGTTCTTCACCATCTGATCGGCGATACCGATGCCGCTATCCGTCGGGCAAGCCGGCGATGTCGGGGTGGCTGTCGCCGAAATCCCGTTCAGCGACCACACCAAATTGCCGCTGCTGAACGGCACGCGGAACACATCTTTGTGCAGGCCGGGTAGGAAGGTCGTCGTCTGCCCACGATCCGCAGGCGAGGAGGTAAACTTATTGCTACCGCCGGTGCGGGTGATAATCGCCACCGTATTCGCGGGGTTCGGGTTGTTATAGCCGAAGCGAGCGATATAACCGCCAGCCGGGTTGGTCGCCACGCACTCCAGCACCGGCGTGACAGCCTGTATCGCACGGGTGAGGGATGTGCCGCAGCGCGGGGTGTTCCTGTTTGCCGTCGCGGTGCGGGTCACGCCATCCGGCCCGACCAGCTTCCACGTCAGGTTATTGCCATTGAAATCCACCTTGAAGGCGTACCGCTGCCGTCCGGTTTCAAACAGGCGCGGCTGCCCCTGATCTTGAGAGGTTCGTTCCGAGAAGTTGTTGGCATTGCTGACAGGGATGTTTACGCTACCGTTGTTATCGTTCTGATAACCGAAGTAAGCATAGCTCTTGCGGTCATCATCGCCGTAATGGTCGCCCGAAATGGTGATGCACTCCACAATCGGGGTGACAGCCTTCGGCACGGACTGCGTCTGGTTGGCCTGCTTGACCTGCGTCACCAGTTGATGGAAGTCGAAGGCCGGGATGCCCGCCGCCGGATTGCCCGGATCGGCGCAGGCGATCAGGCCGAAGCTGAAGTTATACACGAAATGCGTCACGCCCTTGCTGGCGCGCAGACTGGCAGTCGTGCTTTCCAGCACCGGAACCAGATTGTCGGTTTCGTAGTTCACGCCCGCCGCGCTGATGTCCACCGGAACGATCCAGATGTTCAGGTCTGGCTCCAGCGTGTTGTTGACGGCATTGATCGAGTCCAGCACCGCCGCCATCACTTCACCACCGTGCGATTTGGGCAGCGCGATGCTCAGGAAGTCAGTAGCGCGTCCCACTGGAGTCGGGAAGGCATAGCCCGCGAAATCATCCACGACCAGAATGGCCGTCGGGATAGTGTTGAAGCGATCCGCGCCGTTAAAGAACGGCAGGCGATCCAGCAGCCATTTGCCGGGTGTGACCGGGTTGGCCTGAATTTCCGCCACCACCGCCGCTTGACCGGAGAGCGAGAAGCCCTGTCCACTCAACGAGAAGCCTTGACCGGAGAGCGAAAAGCCCTGACCCGACAGAGTGAAACCCTGACCGGAGAGCGAGAAGCCTTGACCGGAAAGCGAAAAACCCTGACCCGAGAGCATTTCCGGTGTCAGGATACAACTGTCAATCGGTGATGTTTGTGCGGCGACCTGTGCCACCGAACCCGACACAAACAGTGTCAGGAAGGCCACAGCCGATACAAGAAGTGAGATTATTTTCCTAAACTGAAACGGTTTGCCAATGAACATAGATCCCCCCGGAACTCAGCATATTGGCTTCACGAACACATTCTTAAACTGCACTGACTTCGTAAAAAGCACTTTTTGCGACACTGGCGTGAGTGTTCATTATGTGAAGTTCGTGAATATTTCACTCCCTTTCATTCGGGCATATAGCGGCTGCACAACGCCCGTTTATGAAATTTGTACACGTCATGCAGATATACAGTAAAAAAGGAAGCATTGCACGCACCTAACAAGCTGTCTTTCAGCATGACGACACTTCAGGACACAAAAAAGGGGGCGATCCGGCTGGATCGCCCCCCCATTTCCCCTCAACAAGCGGGTGGGATGCGGCTGCAAACCTGTTAGGCTTGCGAGATTAGAATCCTTGCAAGGTCAATATTCTAACCGTCTACAAACTCACCATACACGCCAAACTCAACCGCGCCGGTATTCCCGCCCGTGCTGCTCACCACTTCAAAGCGAATGCTAGTGGTTTCAAAATCCACATCGAACGAATAGGCTTGGTCGGCATCCGGCACCGTGAACGGCCCGTACACCGTGCCATCATCGGCGGTCACGCTGAAGGCCGTCACCCGCGACGTGCCATCCGTCATGGTGCGCGACCAGTATTCGACGCGGCTGACGTGCGTCTTCTGCGCCAGTTTGATCTCCAGCCACGCGCCATCGCCATCCCCGAAGGATGACCACGCGGTATTGGCGCTGCCATCCACCGCGTTCAACGCGCCCCACGGCATGGTCGGGTCAGCATTCCCGAAGGCGCTGCTGTAACCCGTAATGGTCGCGCCCAGTTCAGCCGAAGCTAGATTGGTGGCGGCAGCGACCTGCTGCGCGGGCGTGGTGAAAGTCATCACATCGGAGATGTAGATCACGCCGGCATCGTCCACCCCTTGCACGCGATAGTAGTAAGTCGTCTCCGGTTCCAGCCCCATCAACAGCGGCTTATGGTCGCTGTGCGTGCCGCCATTCATATCCATGTCAACAGCGAGATTCCCGAAGTCTGGCGTTATGCCGTAGACAATCGAGCAGGCCACCGGCACTTTGGTCGTCACGGGCAACGTGGCGCTGCCATCGCTGGCGAACCCTGTCACCGTCAGATCGCCGTCTACGATGTCGCTGATCGGCTTGAACGTCACCGCCGCGAGGGTCTTTTCCATCGGGTCGGCATCCTGCGCTGCCACCAGCGCGAAGGCTGTTAGGCTGGCAAGCACCAGTCCCGCGACGAGAACCCATTTTGAAAGGCTAAGTTTCACCATCATGGCCTACGCTTTCAACTGTTTAATTCACATGCTCGAAAATGCCCGCCGCGCCCATGCCGCCGCCGATGCACATCGTCACCATACCATAACGCGCCTTGCGCCGCGCCATTTCGTTCACGATCTGCACCGTCAGCTTCGCGCCCGTGCAGCCCAACGGATGCCCTAACGCAATCGCGCCGCCGTTCACGTTCACCTTAGCGGGGTTCATGCCCAGCGTGCGAATGACCGGCAGCGACTGCGCTGCGAAGGCTTCGTTCAGTTCGATCAGATCGAGATCATCCAGCGTCATGCCCACGCGCTTGAGCAGTTTGGGAACGGCGTTGATCGGCCCCACGCCCATGATTTCCGGGCGCACACCCGCCACGCTGAAGCCCACGAACCGCGCCAGCGGCTTCAGCCCCAGTTGCGCGGCTTTCCCCGCCTCCATCACAAGCACGCCCGCCGCGCCGTCGCTGAGGGGGCTGCTATTGCCCGCCGTCACGCGCCCGCCCTGCCGGAACACCGGCTTGAGCTTCGCCAGCCCTTCGACGGTGGTTTCGCGCCGCAGGTGTTCGTCCTCATCAAAGACAAACGTCTCGGTGTGCGGCTTGCCGTCCGCGCCGATGGTGGTGTCTTCAATCTGAAACGGCACAATCTCCGATTTGAAGATGCCTGCATCGGTGGCGGCAGCAGTCTTCTGGTGGCTCTCGTAAGCGAACTGATCCATCTCCTCTCGGTTGATGTTGAACTCGTCCGCCACGCGCTCCGCCGTATGCCCCATGCCCATATACACATTCGGGTCATGCTCCGCCATGTACGGATTCGGGCTGATATGGAATCCGGTCATCGGGACGAGCGACATGGTTTCCGCGCCGCCCGCAAGGATGATGTCCGCGCCGTTGGCAATGATGCGCTCAGCAGCCATCGCAATCGCCTGCAAGCCGCTGGAGCAGAAACGGTTCACGGTTTGCGCCGGAACTTCCACCGGCAGGCCAGCCCGCAGCGCGATCACACGGGCGAAGTTCAACCCCTGCGAACCTTCCGGCATGGCACAGCCCATCACCACATCATCGATTTCGGCGGGGTCGAGCTGGCCGTTCGTCTGGCGCATCAGTTCTTGGATCACCACTGCTGCCAGATCGTCCGAACGCACGCTGCGAGTCACGCCTTTTTTCGATTTGCCAACGGCGGTACGGGAGGCCGCCACAATTACCGCTTCACGCATGATGACTACTCTCCACTTTGAAAAATTTATCGTATCGGCACTTGTTCAAGGGTTTATCGGGTCAGCAAAGATTTCGCGCAGGGGTAAACTGAACCCCGGCAGCACTGCGCCCCCTGTCAGCACATCATCCTTGCTCAAAATCATCTCATCGTCTGGCGTATACACCTCGATAATCTCCTTATCGGGTAGCACCAACCACACCAAGCGCGAACCGTTCGCCAGCAGATAGCGCACCTTCTCGCGCAGTCCTTTCAACGACTGTTCGGGCGATTGAACTTCCACCGCCAGATCGGGCATCTGCGGCACGCTGCCCTGTTTGACAGCAGGCCGCATCCCTTGAATGTACGAAATGTCCGGTATGCGGGCGTTGTGGGCATCGGTTGTCACCCGATGGCGGGTTTCCAGAACCACACGCCCATCCGGGTACTGACGCACATACACCCACAACGGCCCGGCGATGTTCATCACGATTCGACCATGTTCTTCGGTAGGCACTTTCTCGACAATCTCCCCGTCCACCAATTCCAAAAGGCGGATCACGTTTTCCGGTGAATCCGCAAAGGACTCAAAATCTTCGATGGTGTAACGTTGTACCTGTTGCAGAACCATAGTCGCCACTCCTCAAAGCCAGCGGTCAGCTTTCCTGTTCATTATACGGATGAAAGCTGACCGTGATGACTACTCATCAATTCCGTAGCGGCTTATTGAACTGAAGCATGTGGCTGATGCGCTCGATGGTCTTAGGCTCGGTCAGCAAGCTCAGGAACGCCTCGCGCTCCAAATCAAGGATGACCTGTTCGCTCACCCACTGCGGTTCGCTCACTGCGCCACCCGTCAGGACATAGGCCAGTTTCTTCGAGATGTGCGCGTCGTAATCGGTGGCGTACTTGCCCTCGCGGAAGCCTTCGATGCCCAGTTGCAGCGCCGCGTACACATCCCGCCCCGCCGCCCAGATTTTCTCCGGCTGACGCGGCGTGTAGCTCTGCGCCAGCGCCCGCGCCGTCTGTTTGGCCTCCCACAGCAGATGCGAACGGTTCATCACAATCTTGTCGTCCGCGCTCAGGAAGCCCATCTCACGCGCTTCTTTGGCGCTGGTGCTGACCTTCGCGGTAGCAATCGCCTCGAACACCTTTTGCAGGTGCGGCAGCACATCGGCATTCGGGCTGGCCGCCATCACCGGACTCACCACGCGGCGCAGCAGTTCCTTACAGCCGCCGCCCGCCGGAATCAACCCTACGCCCAGTTCCACCAATCCGGCGTACAACTCGACATGAGCAACCGTCCTCGTGCCGGCCATGAGCAGTTCCGCGCCGCCGCCCAGCGCCATATTGAAAGGCGCGGTCACAACCGGCTTGGAGGCGTAGCGCATGGCCTGTGTCAGGTTCTGCAACTCCCGCACCATCGTATCCACCTGATCCATCAGGCCGCTTTGCACCGCCATCACGACCATCATCACGTTCGCGCCGATGCAGAAGCGTTCGCCATCATGCCCCACTACCAGCGCGTCAAAATCGCTTTGCAGCCGCTTGAGCGCCGTGTAGCCCATCTCCACCAGATCGGAGTCAATCGCCAGCGCGGGCGTATGGAACTCGAACAGCGCCACGCCGTCGCCCATGTCCAGCAGCGTCGCGCCGCCGTTGCCCGCCACCTTGCGATTGTTCGCCAGCAGTGCCGCCACCGACATCTCCCGCGCATCAACAACCAGCGGCACATAAGCGGCTTGCTGCGGGCTGTAGAAGGCCGTCGCCTGTCCCTTTTCGTCGTGCTGGTAGAAGGTGCTGTGTCCGGCGGCCACCATCTGCTTCACCCAGTCCGCCACCGGATACCCCGCTGCCTCGAACGCGGGGATAGTCTCCGCCACGCCAATCGCGTCCCAGATTTCAAACGGTCCCATCTCGTGACTGAAGCCCCATTTTTGCGCGTTGTCCACGTTCACAATCGTGTCGGTGATTTCCGGTACGCGGTTGGAAGCATACGCCAGATAGAAAGCGTGCATGTGCCACAGGTACTCGCCTGCGCGGTCTTTCTCAGCGATCAGGCGCTTGATACGTTCGCCCAACGGCTGCACCTTGCGATGCTTGCTCACGCTCTCGAAGCGCGGGTTGACCGGCGCTTCATACTCGAAGGTATTCAGGTTCATTGACCAGAATTCCTTCTCGCCACTTGCGCCCTTCACCATCTTGTAGAAGCCCTGCCCGGACTTGTTGCCCAGCCTGCCGTTATCCAGCATCTTCTGGCTCAGTTCGTTGGCCTTCGGATGGTTCAGTTCTTCCCGCGCCGGATCGTTGGGAATGGCGGGATACAGGTTGCGCGCCACATGCACCGCCACATCGAAGCCGACCAGATCGTTCAAACGGAAAGTGGCGGTCTTGGGGCGACCAATCAGCGGGCCGGTGATCGAATCCACTTCTTCCACCGTGTAGCCGTGATCGAGCGCGTAGTTCATGGCCTGCATACCGGACATGGACATAAAGCGGTTGCCGATAAAGTTCGGCTCATCCTTGCAGATCACCACGCCCTTACCCAGCACCCGCGTCCCGAACTCCACTATGAACTTCACGATTTCCGGGTCGGTCTGCGCGTGGGGGATGACCTCCAGCAGATGCAGATGGCGGGGCGGGTTGAAGAAATGCGTCCCCATGAAGCGGCGGGCGAACGCTTCGCCCATGCCCTCAGCAATCGCGGCAATCGGCAAGCCGGAGGTATTGGTGGTGATGATCGCATCCGGTCGCGCCACCTTCACCACGCGCTCCATCAGGCTGCGCTTCACATCCAACCGTTCGACCACCACTTCGATAATCCAATCGGCATCGCTCAGGAAGTCCAGATTGTCATCCAGATTGCCGGGTCGAATGCTTTCCACATCGGCAGCCGCCAACACCTGTGGCGGACGCGAACTGAGCAGTTTTTTCAGGTTGTCCGTCACCAGCGCGTTACGTTTGGCCGGCGCATCCCCCGGCTGTGTGCCTTTGGCGGGGATGTCCAGCAACGTGGTCTGCACGCCCACGCCCGCCAGCAGCGTAGCGATACCGCCGCCCATCGTGCCGGAGCCGATCACCACTGCTTTGCGTATCGAATAAGTCATTTTGTGGTTCACCCTTTCCCAATAGGATTGTGTATTTTTTGCATCAGGCCAGTTCGCGGCGGGTATATCCCAGAATGCGCCGCGCCACGATCAGCGTGTTGATCTGCCCTGTGCCTTCGTAAATGTCTCCGATTTTGGCATCGCGCATCCACTTTTCAGCCAGCCATTCGCGGCTGTAGCCCATCGAGCCGAGCAGCCCCACAGCCTTCTGCGCGATCTCCGTCACCACCTTGCCGGATTTGACCTTCGCCATCGAAGCCTCTAAGCTGTTGTGCTGCCCCTGATCGAGCATCGAGATTGAGCGCAAGGTGAGCAAATAAGCCGCCCGCCACTCGGCCTCCATCTCCAGCACGTCACGCTGCACCGCCGTCAGCTTGTGGTACGGCAGGTTGTAGGGGATGGTCAGGCCGTTCTCCGCCAGTTTTTCTTTCAGGAATTCCAGCGCAGCGCGTCCCACGCCCAGCGTGCTGGCTGCTACCAGCGGACGGCTGGCATCAAACGTCGCCATCGCGCCTTTGAAGCCCTTATCCTCTTTGCCAGCCTGCACATCGGCGCTGCCGAGGATGTTGTTCGCCGGAATACGCGCATCATTGAACACCAGCACCGCCGTATCGCTGGCGCGGATACCGTGCTTGATCTCCACCTTGCCGATGCTCACCCCCGGCGTGCCCGCCTCCACCACGAACGGCTTGATACCGGCGCGGCCTGCGGCCTTGTTCACCGTCGCCCACACGATCACTAAACCATTTGACTCTTCCAGTGATAATTTGCCACTGGTGATGAAGATTTTTTCGCCGTTGATGACCCATTCGTTCGTTTCTTCGTCAAATACAGCGGTTGTGGACATGGACGAGTTATCTGACCCCGCGCCCGGTTCGGTGATCGCCATCGCGCCCCACACCGGCTTGTCGCCCTCCGCGAAGCGCGAGAGCAGTCGCAGCTTTTGCTCGGTTGTCCCCACCGCTTCGATGGCCGCGCCGCCTAGCGCCGGACTCGGCAGGCACAGGTAGATACCCGCGTCGCCCCATGACAGCATTTCCACCATCAGCATCAGCCCCAGCATGCGGGTGCTAGGACGGCCTTTCTTCTCGCCACCGCCGTTTTCGCCGTTGCTCTCCATAGCGCGTAATTTATCCAGCGTGGCCTTCTGCTGGTCGCGCAAAATCGGCCACATCTGCTCCACGAAGGCCGTCGGACGGGCGTGTTCGTTCTCGTCCAGTTCACGCGCCACCGTCCGCATGGTCGTTTCAGCCACCCAGCGCACCATCTGTGCCTGCTGGTTGATGAATTCTGGAATCTCAAAGTTGATCGCCATAATTGTTAAACCTCGTCCCTTCCTTACACCATCGCCAGACCATCGAACGTAGCGAACCCGCGCCCGTTGCGCAGCCAGCGTTCCACCGGATACTCGCGGATGAACCCGTAGCCGCCCAGAATTTGCACGCCGTGATCGGTCACTTTCAGCGCCAGCTTGTCCGCGAACTGCCGCGCTAAATAGGCTTCACGGGTCGCGTCCTCGCCTCTGTCCAGCTTGTCGGCGGCCTCCCACGTCAGCAGGCGAGCGCTATCCACATCAATCGCCATCTCCGCCAGCATGAAAGCAATCGCCTGATTCTGGGCAATCGGCTTGCCGAACTGCACGCGCTGCTTGGCATACTCACGGGCGTATTCATACGACGCCCGCGCCACGCCCACCGCCAGCGCCGCCTGCGCCACCTGCCCGCGATTGAGCAGCACGTCATAGTCACAGCCTACCGCGCCGCCCAGCCGCGCCGTTGCCGGCAATTTCACATCCTTCAACTGCACGCGATACGTGGGCAGCGCCCGCACGCCCATCAGCTGTTCGCGCTTCTCGATCTGCACGCCTACCGTGCCGCCCTCCACGCAGTAGGCATCCACCCGCCCAGACTGCGTATCACGAGCGTAGACCAGCATCAATTGTGCGCCTTCCGCCAGCGGCACATAGGCTTTCACGCCGTTCAGCACCACCGAGTCGCCCTCAGATGTGGCGGTGGTCTTGAGATCACGCGGGTCGAAGAACACGCCCGGTTCGAGGAGTGCGGCGGTGGCAGCGGGGAGTTTTTCTTCCAGAAACAGCGGCAACAGGCGTTCGCGCTGTTCCGCTGTGCCGAACAGCACCAGCGGGTAAGCCGCCAGCGCCGGAGTCAACACATGCAGCGCCACCGCCAGATCGCCAAATGCCAGTTCTTCGGCGGACAGTGCGCCCGTGATGGCGCTCATCTCGCCCAGACCGCCCAGTTCTTCGGGGATACTGGTCGGCACGAGGCCGATCTGCCAACCGGTTTCGATGACGTTCATTGGCGGGGCGCTGGCCTCGTCCGCGTCATGGGCAACGGCGCGCACATCCTTCAGGGCATACCGGTTAATCGTATCGAGCAGAAGTTGCTGCTCATCGGTTGGGATAAAAGAAACCATTGTTACCTATCCTTCCTAACTACCTGCACTATTCTTTTCCGTCAGCGGTGGCGTGCGCCGCGCCATCATGCGACTCAGCAGCGAACGCGCATCGCCGGATAGTTCCGGGGCGTTCGCCCCTAATGCAATCAACAACACCATCGGGATCGCCAGCGCAAACACCTGATTCGGGTCGTCGTAGAACGAGATGAGAGGGACGAAATACGCGCTGCCAGCGGCGGCCTGCGTGAAGGTGATATATACCGGCAGCCACGTCAGCACGGCGGTCAGCACGAACGCCATCCATGCCGACGGCTTGAACCCATCGCGGATGATGAACCCCGCCGCCAACCCCACGCCGCCTAAGACAAGGCTGTTCATATCCGACGGGGTGAACGCCAGACTCCCCAGAAACCATGCGAAACTCATCCATGCCGCAATCGCCAGCAGCAGCGAAATCACCGCCCGCAGCGCCATCTGTCCACGTTCGGAAAGTAGCCGATCCATTGGCGACGGAACATCATCCGCCAAAAGCGCCAGCAGCCCCACGAACAGGCCGAAAAAACCGCCCATTGAAATCGTCCAGCGCATGCGTTCCGGTGTAATCAGCAACGTGCTGCGGAACACCGAAAACGTCCAGAAGCCCACGCCGATAAACCCGCCCGCAAACCCGCTGACCGAGCGCGACACCATCGCCGCCCGCCGTTCTTGCTGTTGGCTGCGTTCCAGATAGGCGCGGCACAAGTCCGTCGTCTGTTCTTGCTCTTTCAGGGGGAGCAAATCGTCCAGATCATCCCCGCGCAGGAGCAAACTGGCGCTGTGCTGCTTCAGTTCCCATTCTTTGGCGCGGGTGAGCAGGCGCGTTTGCCGCCGCAACGAGTCGGCATCTGTATCCAGCGTTTGCAACAACTGCTGGAATGACTGCTCGAAGGCCGCCGGATCGCTGAACGACAGCCAGTTCAAACTGGCAATTTCGGGGGGGGCAGGTGTATCGCCCGCCGGATGATATAGAATCGGCAGCAGGCGCTTGTGGTTCTGCACGGCGTAGCTCACTTCGAGGCCGCACACCTTCGAGGCCAGCGAATCCGGGCTGATGACGAACAGCATCGTATGAGCGCCTTCGATGCCCCGGCAAATCTCATCCCACCATGCCGACCCGAACGGGATGTCCTCGAAATCCACCCACACATCACGGCCATTGTCGCTCAGGCGGCGCGTGAACTGCTGGACGAATTCCTTATCTTTGCGGGAATAGGAAATAAAGACATCGGCCATAGCCTATCCCTCTTTCGACTCGACTATTCGGGCTTGAGCGACCTCAGAAAAGAATCGGCCATCATCTCAGCGATTTCCTCACCGGACAGCCGCCCCGTCGGGCGATACCACACGCCCACCCAGTTGTGTGCGCCCAGCATCGTCTTGGTGAAAATGCCCACATCCACGCCGCGAAAAACGCCCATCTCCACGCCTTCGCGGATGACCTGCCGGAACAATTGCTCGAAACGATCACGGCGCACGAAGAAGGCTTCGCGGCGCGTACTGAAATCGGCATAGGCTTTGCGATCAGCATCGGAGGCGGTATCGGGTAAGGGCTTCAAGCCCATGAGGGAACGAATTTCAAACACCATCGCCGCGCCAATGGCAGTGTGCTGTGTCAGCCCCAGCACATGCGCGCGGATCATCTGGCGTAGCTTGTCTGCCGGGGGGAGGTCGGAGGCTGCAATCGGTTCGATCTGATTGCCGACGAGCGCGATTCCCGCTTCCAGCACCGCCAGCAGCAGCGCGTCTTTGTTGCGGAAATGGTGGTACAGGCTGGCCGCTGTCAGGTTGACCGCCGCCGCGATGTCTTTCATCGTGGTCGCTTCATAGCCGTTGCGCTGAAGCACATCCGCCGCCGCCACCAGAATATCGTCCCGGCTAACCGAGAGTTCGGCAGGTTTGCGCGCCAAAATGAAAATCCTTCACATAAAAATAATCTAATCTGCGTTTGATTATGTGGCGGGTGGGAATAAATGTCAAGTGAGGTAACGGCGAGGGCAGGACAAAGGCATCAAATCATCAATCGCATTTATCCACTATATTGAAAAGCGAGACAGCACGCAGGCCGCCCCCTACGTAGGCGAAAATTCGGGGTTGTAGGGGACGGCCTATGTGCCGTCCCATCTTGTATATCTTTTTGCCTCTATCAGACGCACCCCGCCTTACGCCCTTCGCTCTGGCGCGCAGCGGAGGATCGGGGATGAGGGGGATTACCCCTGTCCCAAACGCAAAATGCTGTCCATCAGGCGTTGTAAATCGGGCGGGGTGAAACCGTCCTGTGCCACAATCGTGCGGCTGGCTCCGTTGCGCTCGGCGGTCAGGCGGTAGGTGTACAGGTCTGCACCTGCGCCCGCCGAGGTGAACGTGCCTTGCAGACCGAAGAAGCCGACTTGATCGAGCAGCGTGAACACCGCCGTCACGTCGTCCGCTGCCACCGCTACCGCCACGCCGTCCTGCGTGACCTGCCCGTCCGTGATCTGCATCACCAGCGTCTTGCCGGCAATCCCGCCGCTGCGTTCCAGCAGCACCAGTTGATACGGCTGACCGGCTTCCGGGTCTTCGGTGGCGGCTGCCACCAGCGTGCCGGGAATCGGCAACGGCGGCTGTCCGGTTTCAAAAGCGCGTTCGGTTGGAGCAACAGGCGGGGCGCTGGTGGGGGGAACGGCAGTCGCTCCGTCAGCAGGCGGCGGGTTGGTGGCCGCCGGGGTGTTCCCGCCGCAGGCCGTCAGCAGCACGGCACAGACGACGATCAGCAATACTCGTATATTACGCATCGGTTTTCATCTCCCGAAACAGGTAGTATCCTAGTGTCTAGTGTGCGGGACATTGATGAGGCGGTCAAGTAGACTTTAGGAAGAATCTACATGAACGATTTTGAAGTGGAAGTGAACATCGGGCTGGAACTGGAACGCGCCGGACGGGACGACGAGGCCATCGCGCATTTCGCGCTTCTGGTCGAAGCCTTCCCCACCGAGCCGCGTGCATGGTTCGAGTATGCAGGCGCGTTCGACAGCGCGGGGCGCGAGAAAGAGGCGGTGCAGTTCTATAAGATGGCGATGGAGATGGGGCTGCCGGACGAGGTACTCGCCCGCGCCTATTTGCAGTTGGGCAGTTCGCTCCGCAATATCGCCCAGCACGAGTGGGCGGTCAGCACTTTGCGCGAAGGCTGCGCTCGCTTCCCGGAAAACGACGCGCTGCGCGTGTTTCTGGCCTTCGCGCTGGAAAGTGCCGACCAACCGAAGAATGCGATTACCGAGCTACTAAATCTGGTCATTGATCGCGTTCAGTCGCCGGATATGTGGCGCTACGCCCGCGCCATCCGTTACTATGCCGAGGAACGGCGCTGAAGCCAGCGAACGGCGGTCACTAATCCCGCCGCCGCCAGCAGCGCAAACAACGGAATTTGCGGGATGCTGTACCGCTGCCATCCCAACGGATTCACCAGTGCGCTGCCCGTCATCAACAGCACCCACGCCAGCACGCCGATCTGCCAGCGGTCAGCGGCGGCGCGGCGCTGTCGCAGCAGCGCCACCAGCCCGACGGCGACGGACACAGTGAGCAGGCCGCCCACGATAACCCCGCCTTGCAGCCCACTCAGGGGCGAGGCCATGTAACGGGCGACTTCGGCTTGGATGGCCTGCGCGTTCGCCCAGAACGACACTTCGTAGTGCATCAGCGGCGCGATGAACGGCTGCGTGAGCAAATCGGTCAGGCGTTGACCGATAGACGTTGCGCCGCCGAAAGCCGCCACCTGAATATCCAGCAGGAATTGGCGCTGTGTCACCAGATCGCCCAACCGCGCCAGCGTATCGTTCCACAGCGCGGGCGAGAGCGCGATGAACAAGCCCGCCGCCAGCACCCCGACCAGCAGCAGCGCCCCCACCGTGCGGGCGAACGGCAGCCATCCGGCGCGCCCCGCTGACCAGCAGCGCACAAGGGCGCACAGGCCGATCCAGCCCAACGCGCTCCCCACGAACAGGATGCCGCTGTGCTTGCTGGAGAGCGTGAGCGCCGATAGCGCCGCCAGCGCCGCCCATGCCCACCACCCGCCGCGCCCCCGGCTGATGCGAATGGCAACCCAGATCGCCAGCAGCCCGAAAGCCATCAGCGAACCTTCCATCATCGCCCGCCGCCCGTTCAGCAGCAGAATCGGATTCAGCGTGTACAGGGCGCTGGCGGCATAGGCCAACGGACGCGCCCCCAACTCCCTGCCGATGGCGAACAGCGCCGCCGCCCCCAACACCAGCAACAGCGCCGACGGCAGCCGACCCGCCGCCAGCAGCGCATCCGACGGGCGGTGGCCAGTGGCGACGTTGGTATCGTAGTCCAGCCCCCAATCCCAACCGGGGCGGGGTGGCAACATTCCCGAATTCAGCCCCGCCAGATGCCACGACAGGCCAATGCTGTAGCGCGATACCGAACCGTTCAGGATACGCAACCAGCCGTCGCCATCCAGTTCGTAGGGCGGCTGCACCTTCAGCGTGTCCGGCTGATGGTCAATGAACACGGTCACGTAATCATGGCTCATGTAGATCAGCATGGCCTCGTCACCGTGAAACGTCGCCAGCATCATGCCGGCGAGGATGAAAGCGGTCAGCGCCGCCAGCCAGAACACATCCATCAGGGGGCGAAAACGGGGGTTCAGGTTCAAGCGAAACCTCTAGGGTGAATGCTTCATGTTAGAATACAGGCTGCCATTCTAGCATGAGCAATCAGGATTCTCGCGTGTTCGTTTCTCATCTGCGCCGCCACCTGCCCCTCCTCTGCGCCTATTTCGCCGTCGCGCTGCTCCTGTCGTGGCCGCTGGTCACGGTGCTAAGTACGCGCTATGCCGGTCATCCCTTCGGCGACTCGTATGAGTACGCTCGCATGATCTGGAGCTATGCCGACGCATTCCGCAGCGGTCAATCGCCCTTCTTCCAACCGTTGCTGGCCTATCCCGATGGCCTACCCGCCGTGTGGCTGTGGAGCGTCCCGCTGCAATCGTTTCCGGCGTGGCTGCTGGCCTTCGCCCTGCCGCTACCCGCCGCTTTCAACCTGTCGCTGCTGCTCACGCTGGCGCTCAACGGTTGGGCGGCTTACCTGCTCACCCACCACCTGACGAAGCAGCGCGGCGCGGCGTGGCTGGGCGGCCTGATCTTCATGGCCTACCCGACCTTTCAGGGGCAGTTAGGCGCGGGACACAGCGGCTTGCTGGCGGTGTGGCCGGCGGTGCTGTACGTGCTGGCGCTGCTGCACTTGCGCGATGCGCCCGCCCCCGGCTGGCGCGAACAAGTGCGGGTGGCGCTCACCTTCGCCCTCAGTGGCATGGGCAGCCCGCTGCTGCTAATCTACCTCACGCTGCCTCTCACCCTGTTCGTGCTGTGGCCTCACCTGACGCGCTGGTGGACGATGCGGCGCATCCTGCTGGCGTTGCTGGCGGGCGCGGCGCTGTCCGCCCTGATCGCCGTCCCCGGTTGGCAGGAAGCGCGGGGAACATCCGACAGCGAACGACAAGCCAGCAGCATCTTCTTCAGCGCCGATGTGCTGGCGATTGTGTCGCCCTCGTTCATGAATCCGCTGTTCGCAGGGCTGGGCTATCCCTCCCGTGTGCTGGGCGTTGACCCCTTCGAGAAGCTGGCCTATGTCGGCCTCGTCGCGGGCGGGCTGGCGCTGTGGGGCGCGTGGCGGCAGCGAACGGCGCGGCGCTGGCTGGTGCTGGCGCTGGTGGTGTGGGTGTTCTCGCTCGGCCCCTTCCTCAAATTCATGGATAACCCCATCACCCTGACCATTGGCGGTTTTCAAACGCTCATCCCCTTGCCCGGTCTACTATTGCAATCCCTCCCGCCTTTCAGCGCCAGCCGCACCCCCGCCCGTTTCAACCTGACGCTGGCGCTGGCTGTCGCGGTCATGGCGGCCTATGGCGCGGCGGCGGTGGGCGCGTCGCTGGACAAGCGCCGCCACCCTGCGTGGGGGCGGTGGGCGCTGCTGCTGGCGGTTTCGGCGCTGATCGGTTGGGAATACCTGTTCTTCGGCGGGCTGGATGGCACTTTCCCGCGTTTGCCCACGATTCCCGGCGAAGTGCCAGCGGCGATTGCCGCCCTGCGTGACCGGACGGATGTGCGGGCGATCTTCGACATTCCGTTTGCTCACCCGCTGACCGATAAAGAAGCCCTGTTTCTGCAAACCGGACACCAACACCCGATCCTAGCGGGGCATGTTGTCCGCGAAACGCCCGTCAATCCCGCCAAACTGACTCTGCTCGAACAAACCCTCGATCCGGCGCTGCTGGATGCCGCTGGCGTGGACATCATCATCCTGCACCGCGAATGGGACGATGCCGAAGGTCTGACCGAAGCACGGTTGCGCGACCATTTCGGCGCACCACGCTATGAAGATGAAGCCTACACCGTGTTTGAAGTGCCGCCCTATACGGGCGCAACAGCCGGATTCAGCGCCCTACCCGCCGAAAGTGACGCCCTCACCGCCGGACAGGACTCATCCCTGTACGCGCCGGAATCGGGTTGGGCGCAAGTTGAAGCGCGTCTGAACGCGAACGGACGTACCGTGTCGGCGGCGCTGAACGGCGAACGGGCGCACGAATGGGCGCTGAATGGAGAACAGACGGTGACTCTGCCGTTGTACCTACCACAAGCGGGTTATCACACGTTGCGGCTGACGCTGGTCGGCGGCTGTCCAGCACTGACCGATGCGGCGATGGGCTGTCGTGCCGCCGCGCTGGATGATCTGCACATCAGCGGCTTTGTGCCGGATGAACCACTGCAAGCCGTGTTTGAGCGCGGCATCCAACTGCGTGCAGCGCGGGTCATGCGCGGTACGGACGGGATTGAGGTCTGGTTGGCATGGCACTTCGATCAACCGCTAACAGTCGAAACAGTGCGCTTCGTGCATGTGACGGATAGCAAGGGGGCGCTGGTGGCGCAGGTTGACGAACCGCCCGGTGTTCTGGCAAGCGGCGGTTGGTCGGAAGCGGTCAAACTGGCGCTGCCGGCAGGCGTGAACCCGCAAACCGCGCAGGTATCGGTGGGCTGGTACACCTATCCCGACAACATCCCGTTCACTGTAGACGGCGGCGAAGCGCAGGTGACGCTGCCCGGATGATGGGCAACACACTGAAAACACCTACTGACGGATGGCGACCTGATGCGCGTGGCGCACGAAATCCAGTCCGCGCAATTCTTCGAGAACGGGCTGCGGCAGCGGTTGGTCGAGCGTGAGCGCCGTCAGAGTATGGCCGCCGCGTTCGGCACGCCCCGTCTGCCAGCTGGCGATGTTCACATTGTTACTCGCCATCAGCGTACCCACCCGCCCGATCACGCCCGGTTGGTCGAAGCTGCCGAGGATGAGCAGATAACCTTCCGGCACGAAGTTCATGCGGTACTGGTTGATCTGGACGATATGCGCCTCTTTGCGGTCTAGCAGCGTCCCCGCGATCACAATGTCGTCGCCGTTCTCCAGCGTGACCTGACACGACACAAGGCTGGCATAGTCGCCCGTTTTCAGCCCTTTGGCCTGCGTGACCTGAATCCCGCGCTCGGCAGCCATGACCGGCGCGTTGATGTAGTTCACCTTATCGCCCAGCACCGGATACAGCACCCCTTTGAGGATGGCGACGGCAATCGGCTTGATGAGCGCACTGGCATCCTCGCCGCGATACTCCACTGCCACGCGCTGAATGGGGGAACGCGCCAGCGTATGCAGCACCGCGCCCAAGCGTTCGCCCAAGCCCATGTACGGGCGTGCCGCCTCGTATTCCAGACCGGGCATGAACGGTAGATTGACCACGTTGCGGTAATCCGTGCCGCGCAGCGCATCCAGCACCTGCTGCACGATTTGCACCGAAACATCCTGCGTGGCTTCCACCGTGTTATCGCCGATGCGCGGCGTGTGAATGATGTTATCCAACCCCACCAGCGGGCTGTTGTAGGGCGGTTCTTCAGCGTACACATCCACCGCCGCGCCCGCCAGCCGCCCCTCTTTGAGCGCCAGCGCCAGCGCCGCCTCGTCCACCACGCTGCCGTGCGCGGTGTTAATCAGGCGGGCGGTGGGCTTCATCTGCGTCAGCGTCGCCTCGTTGAACAGGTTCGCCGTTTCCGGCGTGGCCGCCACATGAATGCTGACGAAATCGCTGCGGGTGAGCAGTTCTTTGAAGCCCACCAGAATCACGCGCTCGTCATGCAGTTGTTCCTCGCTCACATACGGGTCATAGGCCAGCACGGTCATGCCGAAGGCCAGACAACGCGCCGCCACCACCCGCCCCACGCGCCCCAAACCGACTAGCCCGATGGTCTTGCCGGAAAGCTGCGTGCCGGCCTGCCGTTTGCGATCCAGCAACCACCAGCCATCTTTCAGGCTTTCGTGCGCCACCACCAGACGGCGGCTAAGTGCCAGCATCAGCCCCAGCGTGTGTTCGCCCGCCGCAATCGCGTTCGTGCCGGGGGTGTTCATGACCACGATGCCCCGCCCGGTGGCGGTATCCATATCAATCCCGTTCAGGTTCGCGCCCACATGCCCGATCACCTGCAAATTCGGCGCTTGATCGAGCAACGGGCGATCTAAGGCCACGCCGTCGCGGGTGATGATGGCGTGGGCGGTTTTCAGCCCTTCGCGCACGGCAGGCAGCGTGGGCGTGACCACCTGCACGGTGACATCATGCGTATCTTGCAGCAGCTTCAAGCTGGATTCGACCAGATCAGTCGCAACGAGTACATGAAAACGGGACAAGGGCGCACCTCGGTAAACATTGGCATGAACGGGCGAAAGTATAGCCCAGACTGCGCGGTGTGTTGAGTCCGAACGAAAATAGACTTTAGCCCGCCGCATACCTGAACACCCCGCAAGTAATATAAAATACGTAAATAATTTGTGAATTATTAATGAAAAATATTGATCTTAATGGATAAGGGGGAAATATTCACCGTACAGTGAAGTGGTAAATAAAATCGCATTCCGCTTCCTACTTATTTGTACTGGTTAAACTTCACAATTAGAGGATGAGGCAGAATGCCCCTTCCCGATAGAAGACAGTCATGCCAGGGCAAAACGGGGCAGTCGG
>Ga0172373_10000874_pt1 | contig 49561 bp, 38 predicted proteins | sample Lak10m_2_FD_114546 | JGI IMG/M metagenome (GOLD analysis project Ga0172373, IMG submission 114546) | Freshwater microbial communities from Kabuno Bay, South-Kivu, Congo - kab_092012_10m | ecosystem: Environmental > Aquatic > Freshwater > Lake | place: Democratic Republic of the Congo... | reverse complement strand
GCACGCGGGTCGCTGCTGTCGCTGGCTTGGTCAACCGACTGCCCCGTTTTGCCCTGGCATGACTGTCTTCTATCGGGAAGGGGCATTCTGCCTCATCCTCTAATTGTGAAGTTTAACCAATTGATAAATAAGAGGAAAAATGGTACTCGGACAAAAAATCACACTACATCTAGTTGAAGGTATCCCTAGTGGCATTATCAAAGGACAACTTGATAACTGGGTAGGGTTGGTCACTTATGCGCCTCGTACAAAATTGGATGATCTAGCAGCTGATTCAGACGCGAAACGTCCGGGTGTCTATGTTTTGACCGCCCCCGACTCTGAAGACCCGACTACTTCAATCGTGTATATTGGTGAGAGTGAAAACGTATTCACTCGCTTGAAACAACATGAGAGGGATGAGGGAAAGGAATTTTATGAAGCGGTAGCAGTTATTACGAGTACACAGGAAAATTTAACTAAAGGGCACATTCGTTATCTTGAAAGCCGTCTTATTGATATTGCTTACGAAACAGACCGCGCAATAGTGAACAATGGTACCCGTCCCGATTTGCCTCCCCTTCCACGCGCCGATCGTGATGAAATGGAAAGATTTCTCATCCATCTTCAAATGTTGCTTCCTGTAATGGGCTTAAATTTCGCGTTACCGCTCCCTGTTCGTACCAGTTCCAGCACAAATCCGGGTGTTGAAACGCAGTTACCCGCTGGAGAATCACTGATTTTTAGCATCAGCACAAAGGAACAGGGGTCACAACTCGCAGTTGTTGCTAATGCACAGCAGATTAGCGGCGAATTTGTAGTTCTCGCAGGGTCTACAGCACTGAATCGTAATGAAGGTCACTACAAAGATTTGAAGGATCGCCTTATTCGTAATGGAAGTTTGGTTGTGGAAGGCGATATCCTCAAGTTTGTCAAAAATGTGCCTTTTAAGAGTCCAAGTGCAGCGGCAGCGATCATTCGTGGACAAAACACGAACGGGCGTAGCTATTGGCGACTTGATGATGGCACCACTTACGGTGATTGGATTTATGCTCGGATAAGTGCTGAGGAACAACTCACGTCAGACGAAGAAGTGTAATTTGTTGGGATGGTTTGTTGCTTTTGGGGAGTTCTTCCCTGTAGGCTATGTCGCCCACACCGGAAGAACTCCATTAAGCAATTTAGATTGAGGGTCTGTTCGGCGGTTATTCTTCGTGCTTGGGGATGCGATACCCCAGACGGCGCATCAAATCCTCGTCGCTGCGCCAGTTCTTCAACACCTTCACATGCAAATCGAAATAGATTCCGGTGTCGAGCGTGCTGGCGAGTTCGGTACGTGCTTCGCTACCGATTTTCTTGAGCATCGCGCCGTTTTTGCCGATGATGATGCCCTTTTGCGAGTCGCGCTCCACATAGATGATCGCGCTGATGTAGCTCATGCTCTCCGAGCGTTCTTTGTATTCTTCGATGTCCACCGCCACCGAGTAGGGGATTTCCTGATCGGTGTTGTGGATGATCTTCTCGCGGATTGTCTCGGCGGCGATGAAGCGCAGGTTGACTTCGCTTACCTGATCCACCGGATAATAGCGCGGGCCAAGCGGCAACCGCTGGTGCAAATCTGCCACCAACGCTTCCACACCTTCGCCCGTTGCGGCACTGATGACGGCAGTTTGCACATTGGGGACGAGCGCAGAATAGGCCGCCACCCGCAGCACACGATCGGCCTCGCTCACAAGGTCGGCCTTGTTGAGCGCGAGGACGACGGGGGTTTCGCCCCGTGCGCGGGTGATGCTTTCCGCGATATGGCGGTCTGCTTCCGGCGGCGTTTCGGAAAGGTCTAGCACCCACAGGATGACATCGGCATCTTGCAGGGCATCTTCCGCCACGCGCACCATGAACTCGCCCAGCTTGTGCTGCGGTTTGTGCAGGCCGGGGGTATCCACGAACAGGATTTGCACATCCGGTTGCGTGTAAATGCCCAACTGCTGACGGCGCGTGGTCTGCGGCTTGGGGCTGACGATGGCGATCTTCTGCTGCAAGATGCGGTTGATGAGCGTGGATTTGCCCACGTTCGGTCTGCCGACGACGGCAACGACCCCCGAACGATGATCGGGCGGGAGGGCATCTTCAAAAACACTGTCAAGGTTATTCATAGGCTGCGTTCTGCCAATCGGCGATGCTTGTGTAGGTCGTGAGATAATTGGTGAGACGTTCGGGAAGCGTCCCCGGATGTGCCGCAATAAGCGCGGTGGGTTTTGCCAGCGGTTTTATATCGCTGGCGTTGGCATAGATCAGGACTTCGGGCGGAACGGCCATATCGAGGACGCGCAGAAAGCACATATCATCGCTGCCATCATTGCGGTAGCCCACCACTTCGGCACGCGGATGCAGGTTACTTCGTTTGAGCAGAAAATGCCATGCTTCTTCGCCCGTCAGAATATCTCCGTAGTCCATCACCACCAGTCCGGGGACGATGGACTGATACAGTTTGCCCAGAAAGCGCAGTCCGTAGCGCACGGTAAAACTGCCGGAGGCGATCACCTCTGCATCGGGGTGGTGTTCGGTGCAAAACAGCGTGTGACCGGGCAGGCGCAGCAAAAAACCATCGGCTGTATCGCCGATGGGCATGCGTTCGGGAATGGTTCGGCTCACTGTTTAGTGGTGCCCCGCTTCGGCATGTTCGGCTGGCGCATGGTCATCCTGTGCGGCATGAGCATCGTGACCGTGATGGCCGCTATCCTTCGCGATGTTGATGTCGTCGAAATGCTTGTGGGGTTGGGTGAGGCCAAACCAGCCCACCACGCCGATCAAAAAGAAGGCCACACCGCCCGCGAACATCAGTCCGAGGAGGTTGCTGTCGGCGGTTGCACCCTGCACAACGCCGATGGCCGCGACGAGAATCATGAGGATCACGCCCAACCCGGCGATCATAGCTGCGCCTAATACACTCGAATTGCCTGCTGCGCCGAGTTTCTCAAGAATTTTCACCGGATCACTCCTTCATGCTCGACAGTTCTACCTGTTACAATGCGATAATTGTGCCTCTTTCTAGGGGCAGCGTCAACCCTGATGCAACGTGTCGGAGGGTGATAGATCGGTAGAGGAGGCGAGGAACGTGAAGGCAATGATCGAACGGGCGCTGCTGGTGCGGCATGGTCAAACCGACTGGAATGTGGAAGGGCGCTGGCAGGGGCATTACCCAACCGGCTTGAACGCCGATGGGTACGCGCAGGCTCAGGCGCTGGCGGCGATGCTGCGCGGAAGGCCGATTGGAACAGTGGTGAGCAGCGATTTACCCCGTGCCTACCAGACGGCAGAGGCCATCGGCGCGGTGGTCGGTCTGACCCCGCAGGCCGATGAACGCTGGCGCGAGTTTCATCTGGGCGTGTTTCAGGGGCTGACGCGGGAAGAAATCGAAGAACGCTACACGGATGAATGGGCGGCCTTTCGTGCCGATTACTGGGGATATACTGTCCCCGGCGGCGAGTCGCGGCGTGTGCTTCAGGCGCGGATTGTCGCCGCGTGGACGGTGTTGATCGAACAGGCGGAAGGGCCGGAAGTGGTGATCGTGTCGCACGGCGGCTCGATTCGGATGCTGCTGGCGGCGCTGTTTGAAGGGGATCCGCTGCTGGCGCAGATGCACATCGAGAACACATCCGTCACGACAGTTGAACGGGCAAGTGAGGGTTGGCGGTTGGTGGATGTGGCTTCTGTGGTACATTTGTGACGAAGGATTGATATTTGTAATCGGATTTGTGACAAATTTCACCAGAAATTTGCTACTTTTGTCGTCTCATTTCTCACTAAACTCACGTAGAATCAGTCTGTCTGAAGCCATGTGACTGAAGCCCAAGTGTAAGGAGATACCTTTATGGTTGCCGCACAGCTACCTGACAACATTGAATTCCCCGCGTATATTCAGCACAAGAAGTTGCGTACTTGGATCACCGAGATGGTTGCGCTGTGCAAGCCCGATCGCGTCCAACTGTGCGATGGTTCGCAAGAAGAATACGACCAGCTTTGTGAGGAATTGGTGCAAAGCGGCACCTTCATCCGGCTGAACGACGAACTGCGCCCGAACAGCTTTCTCGCCCGTTCTGATCCGAGCGATGTGGCGCGTATGGAAGATCGCACCTTCATTTGCAGCTTGAGCCGCAATGAAGCCGGCCCTACCAATAACTGGGTAGACCCGCTTGAGATGCACCGGACGTTGGATCGTATTTTCGACGGTTGTATGCGCGGACGCACCATGTATGTCGTTCCGTTCAGCATGGGGCCACTGGGATCGCCCATCGCTTATGTGGGCGTGGAAATCAGTGATTCGGCTTATGTCGCGGTCAACATGCGGATTATGACCCGCATGGGCAAGGCCGTTTATGACGTACTCGGCGAAGATGGTGCGTTCGTCCCCTGTATGCACTCGGTCGGTGCGCCGTTGGAAGCCGGTCAGCAGGATGTGATGTGGCCGTGCCAGCGCGAGGCCGCCAACAAGTACATCGTTCATTTCCCCGAAGAACGCTCGATCTGGTCGTATGGCAGCGGTTACGGCGGCAATGCGCTGCTGGGCAAGAAGTGTTTTGCCCTGCGTATCGCATCGAACATTGCGCGTGATGAGGGGTGGCTGGCGGAACACATGGCGTTGATCGGTGTGGAAGCACCGACCGGTGAAAAGACCTATCTCGGCGCGGCATTCCCTAGCGCCTGCGGCAAGACCAATTTCGCCATGCTCATCCCGCCAGAGGGATTTGAAGGTTGGAAGGTCACGACGGTTGGCGACGACATTGCATGGATTAAGACCGGGGATGATGGACAGTTGTATGCCATCAATCCAGAAGCGGGTTTCTTCGGCGTTGCGCCGGGGACGAACGTCAAGACCAACCCGAATGCGATGGCGACCATCGAGCGGAACACCATTTTCACCAACGTCGGCCTGACCCCGGAAGGGGATGTGTGGTGGGAAGGCATGACCGATGTGCCGCCTGCTACGTTGATTGACTGGCAGGGGCAGGCGTGGACGCCGGATTGCGGGCGCAAAGCCGCGCATCCGAACGCACGCTTCACCGCACCGGCTTCGCAGTGTCCTTCGATTGACTCCGAATGGGAGAATCCGGCGGGCGTGCCGATCAAGGCGTTCGTGTTTGGCGGTCGCCGCAGCACGGTGGCTCCGCTGGTGTTCCAAGCGTTCAACTGGACGTATGGCGTCTACTACGCCGCGACAATGGGTTCGGAAATGACCGCCGCCGCTGCGGGTAAGATCGGTGAGGTGCGCCGTGACCCGTTCGCCATGTTGCCGTTCTGCGGCTATCACATGGCGAGCTATTTCAACCACTGGCTGCGCTTTGGTCGGCATCTTTCCAACCCGCCGCGTATTTTCATCGTGAACTGGTTCCGCAAGGACGAAAACGGCAAGTTCCTGTGGCCGGGTTTTGGGCAGAACATGCGCGTGTTGGAATGGATCGTGTCCCGTACTCGCACCCGTGCGGCGGGCGCTGAAACACCGCTGGGGCGCGTGCCGCTGTACGATGATTTGAACTGGAAGGGGCTGGAAAGTTTCAGCCGCGAGGACTACGACAAGGTGATGTCCACCGACAAAGAAGCGTGGAAGACCGAAGTTCTCTCGCACGAGGAACTCTTTATCAAGCTGTACGATCGGCTGCCGAAGGAATTCCTTGCTGTCCGCGAACTGCTGCTCTCCAGCTTGTGGAGCGAACCGGAATGGTTGGATCGCCACGAGTAGGCCTGAGCGTTCGCTAAGACCATTGTGAAGAAACCGAGCTTATTCCATTGGGGTAAGCTCGTTTCATGTTATAATCTACATGTTTGAATCGGTTTGTCCAATGGAGCAAAAAAGCATGGCTCGTAGTAAAGTTACAATTGTTGGCGCTGGTAATGTGGGCGCGACCTGTGCGCACTGGATCGCTAGTCGTGAATTGGCGGACGTGGTACTGGTTGACATCGTTGAGGGGATGCCGCAGGGTAAGGCACTTGACCTACAGGAAGCAACCCCGGTGATGAAGCTGGATGTGAATATTGTTGGCTCGAACAATTACGAATCCACCGCCGATTCGGATGTGGTCGTGATTACGGCAGGCGTCCCCCGCAAGAAAGACCCCGTGACCGGGCAGTTTCCCAGCCGTGATGAGTTGGTCAAGACCAACCAGCGCATCGTGGGCGAAGTGACCCGTCAGGTGGCAAAGTTCTCGCCCAACGCGATTTTGATCGTCGTTTCAAACCCGCTAGACGCGATGTGCCATGTCGTGCTGAACGAAAGCGGCTTCCCTGCGGAGCGCGTCATCGGTCAGGCCGGTGCGTTGGATACCGCCCGTTACAAGGCGTTCATCGCTCAGGAATTGGGCGTGAGCGTGCGGGATATTCATGGTATCGTGCTGGGCGGTCATGGCGACACAATGGTTCCGCTGCCCCGTCACACCTCGGTGGCCGGCATCCCGGTGCGCGAACTGATGGCAGAGGACAAACTTCAGGCGATCATTCAGCGCACCCGCAATGGTGGCGGTGAAATCGTGAAGTTGATCGGCGTGAGCGCGTGGTACGCTCCGGCGGCGGGCACGGTGGAAATGGTCGAGGCCATCCTGCGCGATCAGAAGCGCGTGATCCCGTCGGCAGTGCTGCTCAAGGGGCAGTATGGCTACAACGATCTGTACATCGGCGTTCCGGCCATCCTCGGCTCGAAGGGTGTGGAGCGCGTGATCGAGATGCAACTGAACGACGAAGAAAAGGGCATGATGGAAGTCAGCGCCAAAGCCGTTCAAGATGTTGTGAGTATTTTAGGCTACTAGTCTTTAATCCTCAGTATCGTGCAGTTTGCTCTGGGGCGAGCCAACCACTCGCCCCTGTTGTGTTCTGAGTGAGGTTTCATGACCCAGCGTATAGCGGATGTCGGCGGTGGAATGGCAATGGTGGTGACAGACCTGCATGGCGCATGGGATGTATACCGCCGTTTGCGGGATCAGTTCTTAACGCTTGCCGCGAAAGGTACGGTTGACCACCTGATTCTGTGCGGCGACCTCATTCACAGCGAAGGCAATGAGGAGAGCGATTCAAGCCTCGATGCCATTCTGGATGTGATGAGCTTACAGGCCGAATTGGGCAGTGAACGGGTGGTGATGCTGCTGGGCAACCACGAATTGCCCCACATTTACGGCCTGACGCTGGCGAAAGGGGCGATTGAATACACCCCGCGCTTCGAGTCTATGTTGACCCGTTTGGATCAGCGGTATAAGACTCCTTTCCGGCGCAAGGATGTCGTTCAGTTTTTGTCCACGTTGCCTTTCTTTGCGCGGACAAAAGCTGGCGTTCTGTTTACCCACGCCGGCGCACATTCTGATGTGGCATCCGTTAAGCATGTGGAACGGCTGAATAGCATTAATCATACCGACCTCATCAAAATGGCCGATGGCGAATTGAAGAAGTTCGACATTGCCAGTTTGCAGCGCGGGTATTCGCATTTCACCGGCATCTCGTATGAAGAGCAGGCCAAGCGGTATCTGGCGGTGAGTGGCGCGGATGATCCCCGTTACAACGATTTGCTACGAGTCTTGTTCTTGAGTGGTCAAAATACCGATTTCGACCTGATGTGGAATACGCTGTTTTCGCAGAACGAACTGGAAGGCGGTGAAGCGGCTTATCTCAAAACGGTTAAGAACTTCCTGCAATACTTTAGCGAACAGGGTTCTGTCGAACAGCGTGTGCTGGTATCCGGTCACATCGGCGTGAAGGATGGGTATGCCGAAGTGGGCAAGCAGCAGCTTCGGATGGCAAGCTACACACATGCTTTTCCGAAGCGGGCTGCTCGTTACCTTCTGATGGACTGCGAAGCGCCGATCAAGCAGGCCAGCGATTTAATGCCGTCCCTGCGCTTCGTTTTTGAGGGCGATCAGGCCGTCAGTATGCCGCCTATGAAATCGGCGTGACCCCGCGCAAATTCGTCGGCGGACATCCCTTTTTTTCCCGCAAGCTGAATTTGCCGCAGGAGCAGTAGGCCGTCCCCTGTGCCTGCTGCCACGCCTTCGCGGGTGGACACAATTTGCCCCGGATGGGCGCTGCCTGTCATCACACTTGCGCTCAAAACCTTCAACAACTGCCCGTTCCACTGCGTATAAGTTCCTGGCCACGGGGTAAACGCACGAATCAGGCGCTCGATGACCGGCGCGGGTTGCGTCCAATCAATGCTGCCCTCCTCTTTTTTCATCATGGGGGCATAAGTGGTGCGGGTAGCGTCCTGCGGTTGGGGGGTGATCGCGCCGTTCAAATAGTCGGGCAGGGTTTCGATGAGCAGATCAGCACCCAGCGCCGCCAGTTTGTCGTGCAACGAGGCTCCCGTTTCATCCGGCGCTAGGGGGATGGCACGGGCACGTAGCGTCGGGCCGGTATCCAGCCCTGCGTCCATTTTCATGATCGTGACGCCTGTTTCGGCGTCCCCTGCGCGAATCACGGCCTGAATGGGGGCTGCGCCGCGCCAGCGAGGGAGCAACGAGGCATGGACGTTTACCGAACCGTGCGGCGGGATGTCCAGTACGCTTTGCGGCAAAATCTGACCGAAGGCCGCCACGATGTAGACATCGGGCGACCACTGTTTAAGCTCGGCGATGGCTTCGGGACGGCGGATGCGCTCCGGTTGCAGCACGGGAATACCCGCGTTGACGGCAACCTGTTTGATGGGCGAGGGCTGTATTTGACGGCTGCGCCCTGCGGGGCGATCCGGTTGGGTGACGATGCCGATCAGGTCATGATGGGCGATAAGCGCCTGAAGCGTCTGAACCGCGAAATCAGGGGTTCCCATAAAGACGATTTTTGCCATGCAGCTACTCCTGTAATGGTTGTATGGGCGAGGCGAAATGGCTATACTACCCCTTTCAAGCCTGCGACCCTTTTGTACCCTGATGGGGGAGGTCGTGGAAACTATCTTAAGAGACGGATTGGATTGTGTCTAGCCTCCCCAAACGTTGGATTGAACCCACCAGTAGCCTAAGCGAAGATCGTCTCCAGCAATTCCGCGCACTGGGGTTACGTGATATTGTGGCGCGTATTCTGTATAAGCGTGGTTTTGATGACCCTCAGGAGGCTGTCAATTTCCTTCGTGCTGAAACCTATGCCAGCCAGCCTTTCAACCGCAAAACGCAGCTCAAAGACCTCGAAAAAGCTGTAGAACGTCTATTACGCGCCATAGATCGCAAAGAGCCGATTGTGGTGTATGGCGATTTCGATGCGGACGGCGTGACTTCAACTGTGCTGATGGTCGAAGTGCTGCGGGCGTTGTATCACCGCCGCCATAAAGATGTGCCGGATGAGGTGACAGAGCAGATGGTGCGCCCTTATATCCCGAACCGTGTGGATGAAGGCTACGGGCTAAATGTGCAGGCGTTGGAAAAATTGGCCTCAGAAGGCGCGAAGGTGGTGGTCACGGTAGACTGCGGCATTCGCTCAATTGACGAGGTGCTGGCGGGGCGTGCCGCCAAACTGGATATGATCGTGACCGACCATCACTCGATTGGGCCGGAGCTACCGGATGCGCTGGCGGTGATTAACCCGAAACAGTCCGGTTGCCCGTATCCAGAGAAGATGCTGGCCGGCGTAGGGGTGGCCTACCGGTTGGCGGAAGCCCTGACTGTGGCTGCCAATGGCAAAGGCTGGGCGAAGGGCGAACCGCCGCTGAACCTCGAAGCCTATCTTGATCTGGTGGCCATTGGCACGGTGGCTGATCTGGCACCGCTGAACAGCGCCGAGAATCGCGCACTGGTCAAGCGCGGGCTGATGATACTCAATCGCGCTGAACGACCGGGGGTAAGTGCGCTGTTGAAGGTGGCCGGCGTGGAACCGGGGACAGTGACCGCGACCACCATCGGTTATGCCATCGGCCCGCGCATTAACGCGGCGGGGCGGTTGGCAGATGCCATGATTGCCTATGAACTGCTGGCGGCGCGCGATGAAGCGACGGCGGAAGCGCGGGCGAACCAGCTGCAAGAGCTGAACGTGCAGCGGCAGGAGTTGACGCGCAACGCGCAGTTGTTGGTGCGCGAGGAGATCGAGCCGCAGCGTTTTAGCGGCTATATGATTTTTGCCAGCGGGGAGTTTCAGCCGGGGATTGTCGGGCTGGTGGCGGGGCGGCTGACCGAGGAGTTTTACCGCCCAACGGTAATTATGGAGCGCGGGGAAACAGAGAGCCGCGCTTCGTGCCGCAGCATTCCCCAGTTCGATATCACACAGGCCTTGGATGCCTGCGCCGATCTGCTGGTGCGGCATGGTGGACATGCGCAGGCGGCGGGATTCACCGTCGTGAACGAGAACATTCCGGCACTGAAAGCGCGGCTGACGGCGCTGGCAGATGCGCAGTTGGCTGGACAGGAGCTAAAGCCGCAGTTGGAGATTGACGCGGTGGTGAATTTGAACCATTTGACGCTGGATATGGTGGAAGACCTGAAACAACTGGAGCCAACAGGCTTCAAGAATTCCACGCCGGTGTTGATGTCGCGTTCGGTACACATCAAAGAGAAGCGCACGGTGGGCAAGGATAATCAGCATCTCAAGCTGAAGCTGACGCGGGCAGGGCAACCGCCGCTGGACGCCATCGGCTTTAACCTCGGCGAGTGGGCGAAGAGTCTGAACGGTGCGGTGGATGTGGCTTTTGAGTTGGAGATTAACGAATGGAACGGGCAGCGCAGCCTGCAATTGAATTTGCGCGATTTGCGCCCATCGGAGACGCGCTGATGCGCCGCCTGTGGGTGCTGCTACTGCCGTTGTGCTTCTGGGTGGGGACGGCGCGGGCGCAGGAGCCGCTTTCCCCAAACCCGTTCGGGGTGGTTGAGGGATTCTGGTTGCCGGATACGGTGTGCGAACTGGGCGCGGGCTGGGAGCGCATCATTTTCGACTGGTCGCAGCATCAGCCGGATGGTCGCGACGACTGGTATACGATGAACGTGGATGACCGCTGGTTGCAAGCGGCGCGGGATTGCAACCGCGAGGTGGTGGCGATCTTCAAGCACACCCCCGCATGGGCGACGGACGGCACACCGGGGGCAGGGCTTCCGCGTGGGCTGTATCTGGATGTAGACGACGAGAATAACCTGTGGGCGCAGTTTGTCCGCAAGAGCGTGGCCTATTATGCGCCGCGTGGTGTGACGCGCTTTATCATCTGGAACGAGCCGGACATCGAGCCGGGGACGTATGGCTTCGAGTTGGAAGGCACGCTGGACGACTATTACCAGATGCTCAAGGTGGCGTGGCTGGCAGCTAAAGAAGCTAATCCAGACGCGCAGATTCATCTGGCCGGCACAACCTACTGGCATGATGTGAACGCGGGCAAGCGGTTGTATCTGGATCGCCTGCTGGAACGCATCACCAGCGACCCAGCGGCGGCGGCACACGGGTATTACTTCGATGTGGCGAGCCTGCACATTTATTTCCGCACCGAAACGGTCTATGATATTGTGCGGCAGACCCGTGATTTGCTGGATCGTTACGGGCTGACCGATAAGCGCATCTGGGTGAATGAGATGAACGCCGCGCCAACGGATGACCCTTTGTGGCCGGTGGTGCGCCCACAGTACCAGCTTGATCTGGAACAGCAGGCCGCTTTCATCGTACAGGCGACGGCGCTGGCGCTGGCAGCGGGCGCTGAACGGGTGGCGGTCTACAAGTTCTATGACTGGAACCTGCCGCCGGGTGGCGAGTCCTTCGGGCTACTGCGTGCCGACCAGTCCCGCCGACCCGCGTTTGACTCGTGGGCGATGGTCACGCACCGCTTGAGCGATGTGACGGGGGCGGAGTGGGCTTCTAGCAAAACGGTGGATGTGGTGCGCTTGACTCATGCCGACGGGCATATCACGCTGCTGGCATGGGCAAAGACGGACGCGGCGGCGCAGGTGCGGATCAGCGCGGCGGCGGATACGGCGCTGCTGCTGGATCAGTACGGGAAAGAGCAAGATGTGGCAGCGGTGGATGGCGCGTACCGGTTGGAACTGTCGGCAGCGCGTTGTACACGGCGGGACGGGTGCGCCGTTAGCGGCGCTGTTCAATTGCTGGTACTGCCTGCTGGCGAAAGCCGGGTTGAAGAATTACAGTCTTCGGGTTCGGTGGAATTACCGTTTGAGTGAAACAAGAAAAGGTGTACCGGGATATGGCAACGAATGGACACAACGCGCCCGCACAAGCGGCGAACGCACGGGTGAATTCTAAAGGCGAGATGAAGTTCTCGTATGGCGGTCAGGCGGTGATCGAAGGGGTGTTGATGCGCGGGGCGCATAATGCCGCGATTGCGGTTCGTAACCCTGAAGGGCAGATTGTGGTGCATGAGCAGCCGCTGAACGCGACGTTGTATCGCGGACGAATCGCCAGAACGCCATTTGTGCGCGGCGTGGTGGGGCTGTGGGACGCGCTAGGGTTGGGGACGCGGGCGCTGATGTGGGCGGCGGACGTGGCGCTAGGCGAAGAAGAAGAAGTGAACTTCAACGGGCCGATTGGGTGGCTGACGATTGCGTTTTCGCTGGCGATCGGCGTTGGCTTGTTCTTCCTGCTGCCGACGGCGGGCGCGTCGTGGATCGGGCATCTGCTAGGGCTGACCCCGGATGGCAGCGCCCCGCTGGGGACGGCGGCCTTCCTTGTGAACCTGATCGAAGGCGCGATTCAGCTGACCATCTTGATTGCCTACATCTGGGCGATCGGGCATATTCCAGATGTCAAGCGCCTGTTCGGGTATCATGGCGCGGAACATAAGACGATTAATGCGTATGAAGCTGGCGCGGAACTGACGCCGGAAATTGTGGCGAACTATCCGATTGAGCATCCCCGCTGCGGGACGGCGTTCCTGCTGACGGTGGTGTTCGTGAGCGTGCTGGTGTTCTCGCTGCTGGGGCGTCCGCCGTTCCTGCTACTGCTCGCGTCGCGTCTGGTGTTCATCCCTGTGATCGCCGGCATTGCGTATGAACTGCTGCGCTTTACGGCGCGGAACATCAAGAACCCTATTGTGCGGATTATCGTGAAGCCGAATTTGGCGCTGCAACACCTGACCACGCGCCAGCCCGATCTGCACATGATCGAGGTGGCGATTGTGTCGTTCCAGCATGTGCTGGCTTCCGAGGGGTTGATGACCCGCGAAGAACTGGTCGTTCCGCCGCCGAAACCGGAAGCGGTATCGCCCACGCTGGCAGCGGCCAAGCCCAAGAGCTAACACCCGCCGACGACAGGCGTAGATAGAGACGAGAATACGGCGTTACTGCGGTGTTGCAGTCGCCGTATTTTTTATTCCCGCAAAGTCCTCCGGCTTGAGCTGCAAGAAGTTCTCGCAGGTGATTGTTCTCTGCGCCGCCGCGTTCAACAGGACTTGGAAGGACGCGGATTGATCGGCTCCGATCACCTGCGCCAAATCCTGCCCCGCGCCGAGGATGTTGCCCTGATTGCGCCGGACTTCCGCTCGCAGGAAGTAGAGTAGGGTAAAGTTCGGTTCGAGTTCAATCGCCTTCGTGTAGGCTTCTTCTGCGCTGGCGTAGTCTTTCAGGTTGCATTCCGCGAACCCGCGCAGATAGTGGACATCGGCATTGATGTACGTTCCCGCCTCAATGATTTGCTGCACATCGTCCAGCACAGTTTGCCAGCGCCCCAGTATGGCGTTGCCCAGCGCGGAATTCAGCCGCACATAGGCGAACTGGCTGGCAGCCTGACCGAATGTGACCAGCAGGCTGCGCTCGGTACGCTTAGGGTCTGGAAATAGGGTACGCATGGTTTCCACAAGCGACAGTGCGTCCTCGAAATCGGCGTCCCGCAGGGCGAAGCTGATGCCTATCGCATAGGGCAAGTTGGTGTGTACGGGGGATTCTAGCGCGATGCGTATTCCTTCCCGCGCAGCGGCATAGTTCCCCTGCAAGTAGTTGAGGAGGCTGCGGACGGTCAAGGTATACAATTCATCCGGCACTTGCTTAAGGATGGTATCGGCATATTGCGAGGCTAAGGCGAAATCGTTCTGGAAGTACAGCGCATCGTTCATCAAGAACTGTTCGGGGTATGTCCACCCTTTCGGGCCGAGTTCGAGGGCGGTGTTGACATCTTCGCGGGCAAGGTTCAGGTTTTCGTTCCGGTAGTGGCCAAAAGCACGGATTTCGTAGAGTACCGGATTGCCGGAGTCTAGCTCGATGGCATGGGTGATGTCGTCAACGGCGGCTGCCGGGTCGGGCAGCCAGTCCACGATAAAACGATAGTACGCCGAGGAGATGCCCGGCCCCACTGTGGTGGTGGGTGTGGCGCTCACAGTAGAGAGTGTATCCTGATTCATCACGACTTCCATCGTGCCGTAATTGGTGAAGGGGATGATGCCGTTGATCGTGCCGACTACGCCGAACGCAAGGGTTTCCTGCCGTTCGTTCGTCATTCGCAGGCGCACATCCGAGATTTCGCGCACTTTGGCTTCCGGGAACAGCAGGGGCTGGAATTGCGCCAGATCGCCCATCTGGATGCTGACCTCAACCATGCTGTCGTCGTAGTTGCTTGCCCCACACGATGACATCAGCTCCGGCGGCTTGGCTGATTTGTTTGGCGGTTTCGCTGTCTCGGATCGTTTCGGGAAAGGTGCGAATGCGGATATTGGTCAGGGATGCTTGACTCTCGAACTGCTGCTGCAAATCGCTCACGATGAACCGCTGGACATCACGCTCTGTCCCGCCGAGATGTTCCAGCCTTGCGACCAGCACCATGCGTTCGTCCTCCGCGACGGGCGCGACCTGACTGGCTAAGGTCAGCAGATGGGCTTGGGGGAGGGGATGCGCGTCCCCTCCCATCCCCATCAGCACAAATGCCAGCACCGCGATGATGACCACACCCATCGCCAGCCCGCCAGCGATCATCGCGGGCGTTGCTTTCCTGCGTGGCGGTGGCCGGGCGGCGGGTGGGTGTGGCAACGTGTCTATACGCGGGGTAGAGACCGTTTTTTCGTCTGCATCGGGTAGCGCGAAGGTCAGAATCCCTATGTCGGCGGGGGCAGTATCGGGCGCTTCATCGGCGGCCAGCATTTGCGAGGTGTAATCGCGCATGGCCTGTGCCGTTCGTGCAGGCGGGAGTTCGGTGGGTGGCGCGTTCCCCTGTTCGGGGAACAGCGGCGGCAGAGAGGCATCGTTCATGAGATGCTCCAGCACCGCGCCCACCATGCGGGCGTTCTTGGGACGGCGCTCACGGTTCTTTTCGAGCATCCAGTAGATCAGGCCAGCCAGCCCCCACGACCCCATGCTGGTGTAATTGCGGTAGATGCTGATGTCCGGCGTGTCGCCGTAACTGACTTTGTACAGCACCGCGCCGGGACTCTCGTCATCGAACGGGCGAACGCCCGTCAGCATCTCGTACAGCATCACGCCCAGTGACCAGATGTCGGCACGTTCGTCTATGCGCTGCCCCTGTAGGGCTTCGGGGGGCAGGTAGGCCAGCGTCCCCATAATCACATCGGAACGGGTGTTGAGCGAGGCATTCCCGATGCGGGCGATACCGAAGTCCGACAGGCGCGGCGTGCCATCGGTGGCGATCAGCACGTTCGCAGGTTTGATGTCGCGGTGGATGATTTTGAGCCGATGGGCGCGTGCCAGTGCGTCGGATAAGTCCAGCGCGATATTCAGGATTTCGTGGACGGGCATTTTCGGCGTTTCTTCCAGCCGATCTCGCAACGAGCCGCCTTCGACGTATTCCATGATGATGTAGTGGAATCCGTTTTCGTGGATGGTGTCCAGCGCCTTAACGATGCAGGGGTGATTGAGCTTGCGAAGGGTTTCCCCCTCGCGCTCAAAGCGCACCACGATGTCCGGGTCGTTTTGCACGATCTCCGGCTTCAACTCTTTGACGGCAACTGTTTCGCCTGTAGATCGGTCACGCCCCAGAAATACAGTACCCATCGCGCCGACACCGATTTGCTGAAGTTTTTCGTAGCGACCAGCAATCAACGCAGATTGCCCCATATTTTTTCCTCGGACAAAATGACGATTTATCCTTCAAAACGGAACGACGTATTGCCGCAGAAATGTGCCTATGCCCTCATTCGCGCTGCGGCTTCTGCCACATCGGACATGCCGCCCTGCGTGACCACCAGCGACCCCGCGCCGATCACGCTCACGTTTTCGCCTAGCGCGGCGCGTTCGATGCGCAGGTTTTCCCAGTAGGCGCGGTCAATGCAGTATTCCTGAATGGCTTCGCGCATGGGGGCAAACAGCAGTTCACCGAGGTTGCTCACGCCGCCGCCGATCACCACGATTTCTGGGTTGAACAGGTGCAGCAGGCTGACGATGCCCAAGCCTAGCTTGTGTCCGCCATCGCGCACGACTTCTAACGCCAGCGCGTCGCCTTGAACGGCGGCGCGTCCCACCGTTGAACCGCTGATTTGCGAGAGGTCGCCGTCTACCAGATCGTGCATGAGCGATTGCCCACCGGCTTCTAATCGCGTCCGCGCTTTGCGGGCTAAGGCAGGACCAGCCGATTCTTTTTCCAGCGTGCTGACGTGATCTCCCGTGACGAGGATCATGTGTCCGGCTTCGGCGGCCAGTCCGGTTCGACCGAGCAAGATTTTGCCGTCGCAAATGATGCCGCTGCCAATGCCGGTACTTACGGTGATGAAGACGACATGACGGTAGCCCACCGCCGCGCCCATCACGGTTTCGGCAAGCCCCGCTACGTTGGCATCGTTGCCGATGTAGACGGGAACATTGAATGTGTTGTGCAGGATGCGTGCCAGCGGGACGTTGTGCCAGCCCTTCAGGTTGGGCGGCGCAACCACCACGCCTGCGACGGGGTTGGTGGGGCCGGGGACGGATACGCCGATGCCTTCGACGGGTGTGCCATCAGTGGGAAGCACGCCCCGGATCATCTCTTGAATCCGTTCCAGAGTCGCGTCCAGCCCGCGCTCGTCTTCGGTGAGCATTTCCTGCCGTTCGAGGATTTCGAGTTTGTGGGTCATACGGGCAGCCCGTACCCGCGTTCCGCCCAAGTCTACGCCAATAATCGCTTCAGCCATGATCTCCACTCATTTATCGAAAATAAATTGATGGAATGCTACCAGTTGAACAGGTGTTCAGTGATTGTTAGAATACACACCTTAAGCGTGACGAACTTCCCAGATTTTAGATAGGTCGCCAGATGGTGCGTGTTACACCTTTACGCCAGCAGTATCTCGACATCAAGAAACAATATCCCGATTGTATCTTATTTTTCCGGTTGGGCGATTTTTACGAGACGTTCGATGCGGACGCAGAAGTTGCCGCCCGCGAACTTGATCTGGTACTCACCGGTCGCCCCGTCAGCAAGGACGATCGCGTGCCGATGGCCGGCGTGCCGTATCACGCGCTGGAGTCGTATGTCGCCAAGCTGATCGAGAAGGGCTATCACGTTGCGGTTTGCGAGCAGATGAGCGAACCCGACGGGCGCGGCATTGTCGAGCGCGAAGTCACCCGCGTGGTGACACCCGGCACGGTGATCGAGCCGGAGCTGCTGGAAGAAACGCGGGCGAACTATCTGATGGCGGTGTATCCGGTGGGGGATGCCGAATCGGGACAGTGGACGCGGGCAGGCGTGGCCTATGCCGATATTTCGACGGGGGAGTTTGCCGCGACACAGTTGGAAGGCGAAGGCGTGGGGATGCTGGTGTTAGAGGAAATCGCCCGGTTGAGTCCGCGTGAAATCCTGATGCCGCAAACGTGGGTAGAGCGCGGCGTGACCGTCCCCGCCGGGTCACACCTCAGCGGCAGCGCGGACTGGCGTTTTGAACGCAGCGCCGCCGAGAACTGCTTGAATCAGCATTTTGGTACGCGCACGCTGGATGGTTTCGGCCTTGCGGGACTGCCAGCGGCGATTTGCGCGGCGGGCGGGTTGCTTCAGTACGTGCGAGATACGCAGCGCGGCTCACTCTCGCAGTTGAGCAGTTTGCGGACGTATTCGACGGCCTCGTTCATGGTGCTTGACCCGTTTACGCGCCGCAATCTGGAACTGACCGAGACGATCCGCAGCCGCAAAGCCGATGGCAGCCTGTTGAGCATCCTTGACCGGACGGTGACGGCGATGGGGGCGCGGCTGCTGCGGACATGGATCAGCCAACCGCTGCTCGACTTGAACCGGCTGAACGCCCGTTTGGAGGCGGTGGAAGCACTGGTGCAGGATGGGGCGCTGCGGGCGGAACTGCTGGTGGCGCTCAAGCAAATTTCTGATCTGGAACGGCTGACGAACCGCCTGACGGTGGGGCGGGCTGGCCCGCGTGATCTGCTCGGCCTGCGTGAAAGTTTGATGGTCGTGCCGCAGATTCAAAAGCTGATTGAGCCGCTGCCCCCGCTGGCGGCGCTGCTCAAAACGATGCACGCTTGCGAGGATGTGGGCGACCATGTGGTGCGGGCGGTGGCGGATGACCCGCCGGCTACACTGAACACAATGGGCGTGATTCGCCCCGGCTACGCGCAGGAACTGGACGACATTCTGGCGGCTACGCGGGATGCCCGCGACTGGATCGCCAACCTCGAACCGCAGGAACGGCGGCGCACGGGGATCGCCAGCGTTAAAGTGGGCTTTAACAAGGTTTTCGGCTACTACATCGAAGTCAGCAACGCCAACACAGACCGCGTGCCTGCGGACTATATTCGTAAGCAAACGCTGGTCAATGCCGAACGCTACATCACGCCGGAACTCAAAGAGTACGAAACGCTGGTGCTGAACGCCGAGCAAGAAATTATGGCGGTGGAGCGCAAACTGTATGACGAGTTGTGCAGCGATCTGACGCAGGCCGCGTCGCGCTTGCTTCAGACGGCGCGGGCGATTGCCCATCTGGACGTGCTGCTGTCGCTGGCGGAAGTGGCGGTGCGCGAAGGCTATGTGCGCCCCACGCTCACCGATGACGATCTGCTGTTGTTGAAAGGCGCACGGCATCCGGTGGTGGAACGGCTGCTGGACAGCGGCACGCGCTATGTGCCGAACGATACCCATTTCGACTCGATGTCCCGGGTCCATCTGATTACAGGGCCGAATATGTCCGGCAAATCCACCTATATCCGGCAGGTGGCAATCATTACCCTGATGGCGCAGATTGGCAGCTTTGTGCCAGCCGACGAGGCGACTATCGGGCTGGTTGACCGCATTTTTGCACGCATCGGGGCGCAGGACGAAATTCACGCTGGACAGAGTACGTTTATGGTGGAAATGGTCGAGACAGCGCGGTTGCTCTCCGGCAGCACCCGCCGCAGCCTGCTCATCCTCGATGAAGTCGGGCGCGGTACTTCCACCTATGATGGGCTGGCGATTGCGCGGGCGGTGGTCGAGTACATCCACAACAACCCGCGTTTGAACTGCCGCACGCTGTTTGCGACGCACTACCACGAACTGACGGAACTGCCGAACATCCTGCCGCGCTGCCGGAATTTCAATGTGGGCGTGAGCGAAGAAGGCGAGAGCATTGTGTTCCTGCACAAGCTCCTACCCGGTGGCGCAGATCGCAGTTACGGCGTGCATGTGGCGCAACTGGCGGGGATGCCGCGTCCGGTGGTGGACAGAGCGCGGGAACTGCTGGCACAGTTGGAAAGCCAGAGCAGCGATTTCAAACTGCCGACTGCGCCGCCGCCTGTGCCGTCCACTCGACAGCAACGCACCAGCGAAGGCGCCGGACAAATGCGGATGTTCAACGAGGCGGCGAATCCGGCGCTGGAGGCGTTGAAAAAGCTGCAAGTGGATCACCTCAGCCCGTTGGAGGCGCTCACCAAACTGTACGAATTGAAGCGCATGGCAGGGGATTAAGGCTGGCAAACGCCCATTCCTCATTCATCTGCTTCTCAATTGCACTGGATAGGCTTTGGGTTGGTCAATATCAGGCAGGGATAGAGGGAGTATGGCTGAATCGGGATGGGCATCTTCCAAAGACGAGTCGCCGTTTGCTGCTAACGGGCGCTTGACGCCGATGGGCAGCCGCTTAATCCGCACGATTGACGGGTATCTGGCTGCCAAGAAGGGGATGACCGACGAACTGCGCCATTATTCGGCGGCGGTGTATCGGGCGCGGTTGATGAAACCGGCGGAATGGCTGCAACAGTATCCCGACAAAGCGCAGGCGTTGTGGGATACCTTTTTCACCGCCGAGGACAGCGACGACGATCTGGATAGTCCGCCGCCCCCGCGCCGCCAACCGTCTCTGCGGTTGGATTGAAATCTGTTATGTATCGTGACCGCTTTACTCCCTTCGCCATAAGGGGGAAGTGTCGGGGATGAGGGTGAAGGCAAACGGGCTACCACGCGGCAGCCCGTTTTGTTTGGCGCTCTAACGATTAGCTTAATCCGCCGATGCCGGCTGCGGTGGGTTCGGCAGCATCCCGCGCCACCCAGCCCTGCGGCAACTGGATCGAGATTTGTCCATCCAGCGTTTGGGCATAGGCCGGAAAGACGGTGCTGAAAGCCAGCATAAGGGACAGAATAAGGCAATGAAGCACAAAAGGCGATTTATGCTGTGTTATCTACATCCCTCCAGATAATTGTTGTTTCTAGGCCTAACTTTATTATAACGATTATTAAGTATTTTGTCACGAAAATGGCATTCATAAGTTGCGTAATGTTCAGCTTTTCCGTGTGCTACCCCTGACGGCGATAATCTGTCCTGCTCCCGCTAGAAATGCAATAGAAACAGCGGCCTGCGCTTTAACTGCGCTGGTGATGCTGTTACAATGGCGGTCATGTTGACACTGTACGATAGCCGCGTTCGCCAGCGCGATTTCCTGCTGGAAATTTCCCGCGCCATGACCGCCCAGTTGGATCTGGGTGAGGTTTTGCGCTTGGTATTGAACGCTTCGGTGGTGATGTTATCTGGTCAAATCGGGCTGGTGGCGCTGCGCGAAACGGACGAGGATCGTTATACGATTCGGGCGACGCTGGGCGTGGAGTCGGATCGGTTGCCAGACTTGAATCACCGGCTGGACGAACTGGTGAGCAGCGTGGGGCAGGGTGGGGATCGTGAATTTTTGACCACCAAGCTGAACCAGATGGCGGTATCGCTGGATCGTAAGCTGCGCCAGTCGTTGTTCTTGCCGCTGGTGATTAAGGCCGAACCAGTGGGGCTGCTGATCGTGTTCCGGTCACTGTGGGCGCAGGCCACCGAGAATGATCTGCAAATGTTGCAGAGTTTCGCCGACCAAGCGGCGATTGCGGTTTACAACGCGCAGCTTTACAACCGCATAGATCAGGATCGGAAACGGCTGGCTGCCATTCTGGAATACAGCGCAGACGGGGTGATGTTCCTCGATACGCAGATGCGTATTCTGGGGTTCAACCGCGCTCTGGAACGGATGACTGGCTGGACGGTTCAGGATGCGTTGGGGCGCGACCATAGCGAAGTCATCGAGTGGGCGCGGTTGGAACATGAAGATTTGCAGCAGGCGATGGCGGACGGATGGCCGTTCCGGTTGGGCGGTGAAGCGCCAACCGATACGCTGTATGTGGAAGGCGATCTGGTGCGGCGGGATGGGCTGACGTTGAGCGTGGGGATCACCTATGCGCCGCTGTTGAATGATGATGGCAAACTGACGAATATCATCGCCAATGTGCGCGATAACACGCATTTTCGCCGCGCACAGGAAATGCAGAATGTGTTCATCTCCACCGTTTCGCACGAACTCAAGACCCCGGTGGCGCTGATTAAAGGCTATGCCGGAACTTTGCGGCGCGAAGATGCCACATGGGACCCTTCGGTGATTCAGAACGGGCTGATGGTCATCGAGGAAGAAGCTGACCGACTGACCGAACTGATCGAAAATTTGCTGGCGACCAGCAAGCTGCGGGCAGAACGGATGCGGCTGGATTTGAGCGATGTGCAGGTGGACGAACTGGCGACGGAAGTGGTTGAACGCTTCCGCACCCAGACGACGAAGCATACCTTCGCGGTGAGCTTCCCGAACGGATTCCCGCTGGTGCAGGCCGATGCGGTGCGGTTGCGGCAGGTGCTGGATAACCTTGTGAGCAACGCGATCAAGTATTCGCCGGAAGGCGGCACGATCACGGTGGGCGGCGAGGTGGATGAACAGATTGCAACGGTCTATGTGCGCGATCAGGGCGTTGGCATTAACGAGAACGATCAGGCGCGTGTTTTTGACCGCTTTTTTCGTGTGGATGGCGCTCTCAGTCGCAAGACCAAAGGAACAGGGCTTGGGCTGTATCTGGCGAAGGCCATTGTGGAAGCGCATGGCGGGACGATTCGCGTCAAGAGCAAGCCCGGTGCGGGTTCCACTTTTTATTTTACGTTGCCTTTAACCTCTATGGTTTAATTGATTCGGGGAGCCAATATGCCCAAGACTGCACAAACTTCGATTGCCTGTTCGCAGTGCCGCCAGCCTTTTCGCGTTAGCGTTCATAGCGTGATTGATCCTACCGACAATCCGCAGGCGAAGATTGCACTGCTTTCCGGTCAGTTGAACATCTACCAGTGCCCGAACTGCGGCACACCCAACAGCGTCCTCACGCCCATTCTGTACCATGATGGCAGCAAAGAACTGCTGGTATCGTTCACGCCGATGGAACTGGGGATGTCGAAAGACGCGCAGGAACGGGCGATTGGCGAACTTATGCGCGAAGTGACCAGTAGCCTGCCGCAGGGGGCGTTCAAAGCCTATCTGCTTCAGCCGCGTTCGGCGCTGACCATGCAGGGCTTGATAGATCAGGTGTTGCAAGCGGATGGGGTGACTTCCGAAATGATTCAGGCGCAGCGCGACCGTGTGAAACTGGTGGAGCAATTCCTTCAGGCGAACCCGACCACCCTGCCCGAACTGGTTGCCAAGTACGATGCCCAGATTGACGCACAGTTCATGCAGACAATGAGCCTTGTGGTTCAGCAGTTCCTTCAGCAAGGGCGGCAGGATGCGGCGGAGCGCGTGGCGATGCTGCAAAACGCGATTGTGGAACTGTCTACTTTTGGTCAATCGCTCATCGAGCAGAACCAGCAGCAAGAGATGGCTATCGCGGAAGTTGCCGAACAGGTGAACGCGATGGGCGAGGATGCCACCCGCGCCGATTTCCTGCAACTGGCAATCGCTTACGCGGATGATCCTCAGCGGTTGCAGGCGTTGGTGGGGTTGATCCGACCCGCGTTTGACCAGATATTCTTTCAGGAGATGACCGCTGCTATCGCACAAGCGCCGGCTGAAGACCGCGATCGCCTGAATGCGCTGCGTCAGCAGTTAGCGGAATTGACGGCGATGGTTGACCAGCAGGCACAGATGGCGCTGCAAGAGGCGGCGAATTTGCTGCGGGTGTTGTTGAGCAGCCCGGAACCGGATGCCATCATCGCTGAAAACCTGCAAATGCTGGACTACACCTTCATGCAGGTGCTTTCGGCGAATGTGCAGGAAGCCAGCCGCCGGGGTGATGTGGCGGCCAGCTCGCGCCTGAAAGACATCTACAACCGCGTGGTCAATGCGCTGCAAGCCAACATGCCGCCGGAACTGCGTTTCATCAATGAAATGCTGAATGCGCCGACTGACTTTGAAGCCCAGCAAATGCTGGCTGAACACGGGCCTGCGTTCGGGGCGGGGCTGGTCGCTGCAATGGACGCGGTGGAAGGGCAGCTGGCACAGGGGTCGCCCGCCATTCAGGAACGGTTCGCCATGCTGCGGCGGGCTGTCGCCAATCTGAAGTAACCTCCTCCGTACCCACTTCATCTCGCATATCAAGGTGCGTCTGCTGTTTTCAGCGGGCATACCTTGATATGTGAGATGTTTTCTTTTCAAAACATTTTACAAACTTTTGAGGGTGCGATTTTTTGTGATGGCTTGCGCAATTTCTAATCTTCGCTACTATTGATTACATCTTGGTTGTTGATGTGTTTGATTATTGTTTCGTTAGTGAGTTGCGAGTAACTGACTTATGACCAGCGTGCGCGATAATCGGCATATATTGATTGTGGAAGATGACGAGGACACCGCCGAGTTTGTTTGTGAGCTGCTCAACGGGGCAGGTTATGAAGCGGCGGCTGTGGATCGGGGGACGGTTGCGCTGGATCATATTATCAGCGGGTTCCCTGATCTGGTGGTTCTGGATTTGAATCTCCCCGATATTCACGGCCTCGATGTGCTGAAGCAGCTTCGTTCGCAGTCTTTTTTGCCGCTGATCGTCCTCAGCGGGTTCAACCGCGAACGCGACAAGGTTTCGGCGCTGGAAGCGGGCGCGGACGATTATGTGTCCAAGCCGTTTTCGCCGGACGAGTTGGTGGCGCGGGTTCATGCGCTTTTGCGGCGCGTGGACTGGACTCCGCAACCGGAAACGAAACTGGTGGTGCGGCAGCTTGAATTGGATATTTCACGGCGGCAGGTGAGCATTCGCGGTCAGCGGTTGTTGCTCACCCCGACCGAATATGGTTTGCTGCTCACACTCATGCGGAGCGCCGGTCATTTGATTACCCATGATGAACTGTTGAAAAGCGTGTGGGGGGACACCTACGAAGGTGATTATTCCGTGCTGCGCGTCAATATTTCCCGGCTGCGGCAAAAGGTCGAACAGAATCCGCGCCATCCGGTCTACATCGTCACCGTACCCGGTCAGGGCTACCGTATGCCGTTTGATCGCGCCTGAGTGCTGACCCCGCATACGGTCTGCTGACTCGCCGTTTCCGCCTGTTTGTGCTACCCTACAGCCGACCACCACTATCCACTGTGAGGGATGTGTCCCGTGCCGGCTGAATACAGCGTTCTTGCTCAGGTCTATGACGAAATCGGTATGGCGGATTACGCCCGTCAGATGACCCCGCGCCTGATTGATTACGCGCAAGGGGTTGACTGGTTGGGGCGGCGAATCGCGGTGATGGGATGCGGCACTGGCGCGAGTGTGGAGTACCTTTCGCAATACTCCTTTAATGTTTTTGGCATAGATCAATCGCCAGAAATGCTGGCCGTCGCCCAGCAAAAGATTACCGATTCAGGCGTGAGCGTTCGCTGGGTACAGTCGGATGTGCGTGCTGCTCTGGGCGTGACCGTATCCGTTGATCTGGTGCTGGCACTGAATCTCATCAATGATTTGAACAACCTGCGCGATTTAGAATCGGTATTTACGAACGTGTTTACTGGCCTCGACCCCGGCAAGTTGTTCATGTTTGATTTGATGACTGTGCAAGGTTTGGCTGAAGAAGGCGAGTCCGGTGATCGGTTGCTGTATAACAGCCCCACCCGTTTGACGGCATTTGTGAGCAACGATTTTGATTACGAACGGCAGACCCATGTTGCCGATTATCTGATCTTTCGCAAGCAACCGGACGGTTGGGTGCGTTCGGAGGCGAAGCGCGTGGCGCGCGCCTTCCCGATGCAGGCGATTGTGTCGCTGCTTCAACGCTGCGGATTTTCGCTCAATGCGCTTTTGAACGCGAAAATGGAATTGTTTGATCCCGCCAAGTCGCGTGCATCGCGGATTATCTTTGTCGCTCAAAAACCAGAATAACTACCTATGAACAGCAGCCCCTTCGTTTTTCAAGTTGACCGTGAACATCCGCGTCTGAAACTGGCGCTGGTGTTCGTGCTGGTTGTGTCGTGGATGATCGCGTTTGCGATTCTGAATACCCTGATTCCTAGTGCTGGCCTGAACCTTGTGGCAGGGTTGGCAGCGACCGCCCTTGCCGCGTTGATGATGCGGGTGATCGAACCTGTGTTGAAGGCACGTTGGCCGAGTGGTCGTGTGGTGCAGGTGGATGACTCTGGCGTGCGGATTGTGCTGAGCGAACAGATTCAGCGTCAAGCGAAGGCTAATGAAGGCACTAGCGGCTTGTTGTGGTTTTTTAAGATTCCACGCCGCAGCCGAATGCCTAAAGGCTGGTATGTGGTGGCCTGTGCGCTGGAACAGAATGATGATTACCTTGCGGTCTATACGTTTGCTTCGCCTGCTCAGGTCGAATCCCTGCAAAAAATCGGACATTTCACCGAACTGCACAGCAGCAAAGACCAAAAGACCGAAAAAAACGACTCGCTGCGGGTGGCCGGTGAGCAGCGGCGGCTCCGGCTGGCGGAAGAACACCGCTGGCATGATGGCGCGGAGATGCTGTATCCCGATTTTGAACAGTATTTGACCCGTTTGAGCGAGCAGTTTTCTCAATGGCTGCCCTAAAACAACTTTTACTGCGGGTGGTGTGTCTGGGCTGCGCCGCGCTGCTGACCGCTGTGCCGGTGCGGGCGCAAACCACGCCGGGAACGCTGCAACTGCTGGAAGTGGCGGAAGGCGAAGTACAGGCGGGGTTGCCGCAGTCGTGGACATTTAGCGCGGTGGATACGCAGATGCTTTCCTTCGTGGTGCAGGCCACGTCTGGCGATCTTGATCCGGTGGTGGAAATTGCCACCAGTGCGGGCAATACTCTCATTTCGGATGATGATGCTGCTTATCCCACCGATACCAGCGCGGTGCTGGAAGGCATCACGCTGCCCCGTGCCGATACCTATACGCTGACGGTACGCGGCTATGGCGGCACGACGGGCGGGTACACGGTGTTGATGTTGCCGGGGTTGGGGACGCTTAGTGGCGACGATAGCTTCAGCGGCGGGGCGCAGTGGCGCTCGCTAACCGAAGGGCTGGAACCTGTGTTGACCGGCGGACGGCTGGCGCTATCGTTGGAAGGCAGTCGGTTGATGGGAATCGTCATACAACCGGGGGAAACGGAAAGCGCCACTGAGTATTATGCACAGGTGGATGTGCAGGTGGACGAGGCCAATTCGGGCTGGATTGCCGGCTTCGCGGCGCGTGTGCGCGATGACGGTAGCTATTATCTGCTCAAGATCAAATCGTCGGGGGAATGGCAGTTCGTGATGCACACCCCCGAAGGCGAGACTATTTTGCGCGATTGGACGCCGCACCCCGCGATTGTCCCCGATACGCGGGTATTCCGGTTGGGGATGCTGGTGAACGATGCCAATTTCGACTTTTTTTATGATGGCAAGCTGATCGGTAAAGTGACAGACGACATGCTGCCCCCCGGCGGGCGTATTGGCCTCGGACTGGAAACATCACTCGCGCTGACCAGCCGCGTCGGGGTGAGTTTCGATGATCTGGTGGTGACTACGCCGGTCTGGGTCAACGGGGATCGTTTGATCCCGTCCCAGTTGATGACCGGAACACCCCTCATTCAGGCGCAGGAGCTTCAGCGGCGCGGGCTGATTCCGGCGGGCGGCGAAATGGCGCTGACCGTGACCGATAGCAGCGTGGAGTTGCGTAGCCCCGGCGTGAACCGCTTGGGGTTGGGGCGCGGGCTGACGTTCAGCAATCTGGCGATGGGCGCGACGATAACATGGCAGGCGGCTTTTGGCGGTCAAACGGGCTGTGGTTTGGTGGCACGCGCACAGGATGACAGCGATTATACGCTGGTTTATGTGGATCAAACCGGAGCGTTCGGAGCTTCGCGCCGACAGGGCGAGTCGTTCGCACAGGGCATTTATGGCGAAACACCGGATTTCACGGGGGATAGCCATCACCTGCTGCTGATCGTGCGCGGGGATACCCTGCTGCTCTATGTGGATGGGCGTTACGCGGGGCAAATGCCCGATCTGATGCGTGATGGCAGCGTGGGGAATGCGGTCATTAATTTCGAGCCGATTAGCACGACCTGTCAGTTTAAAGATACATGGGTTTGGAACTGGCCTGGTTCGTAAGCCGCGATCCTGAGTTTTGTTTCCGGCGTTTGGATGACGGGGGAGTTGATGGAACCAATTGAGGCAGCCATCCTACGCACGGTACTCTATGCTGATGTGTTCAACTTTCCCCTGACCGCCGCCGAACTCCATCATTTCCTCATTCATGATCGCCCCATCACCCTGACCGAGATTGAATCTGCTCTGCGCGAGTCATCCGTCCTGCAAAGCCATCTGGAGCAGCACGGGGCGTACTGGGTCATGGCAGGGCGGGGCGACTTGCTGGCAGTGCGGGGGGCACGAGAAGCCGCTTCCGGGCGGTTGTGGCCGCTGGCACAGCACTACGGCACATGGCTGGCGCGGTTGCCGTTCGTGCGAATGGTGGCGCTGACCGGGGCGCTGTCGGTGCGGAACGCGGCGCATGGCGACGATGATCTGGATTACCTGTTGATTACGGCGGCGGGGCGGGTGTGGACGGCGCGGGCTTGCGCGATTTTGCTGGTGCGATGGGCGCGGTTGCGCGGGGCGCAGGTCTGCCCGAATTACGTGCTGGCGGAAACGGCGCTGGTACAGCAGGGGCAGGATATTTTCCTCGCGCATGAAGTCGTGCAGATGGTTCCGTTGTTTGGTGAGGCGCATTACCGCGCTTTCCGGCACGCGAACGACTGGACGGCGCAGCAGATGCCGAACGCTCTGGGCGCGTTTTACACCGAAGCCGATCAGTCGCTAGTCGGGGTCTGGGCGGCAGTTAAGCGGTTGCTGGAAGGGCTACTGGCGGGGCGCGTGGGGGACTCTCTGGAACGGTGGGAACATCAGCGCAAACAACGACGCTTCGCGCAGGATGTGAAGAAGCCACATTCGGCGGCGCAGCTGGATACCGAACACGTCAAAGGGCATTTTGACGATCATGGGCATCCGGTGCTGCGCCGCTATGCCGAACGGTTGCGCGAGCTGGGATTGGAAGCACAGGTGCTTGTAGAAAGGCAGACTCCATCATGATTCGCTTCGATCATGCGATTATTCTGGTGAAAGATTTGACGGTTGCCATGACCGCCTTCCGGTCTATCGGCTTCACGGTGGAGTTCGGCGGCGTTCATGCCGATGGGAAGACGCACAACGCGCTGATTGTGTTCGCGGACGGCAGTTATCTGGAGCTGTTAGCGCCGACCAACCCGGCGCTGCTGGCGAAGGTGAACCGGAATGACCGCGGGAATTTCCTATTCCTGTTCGCGGCGGGCGAAGGTTGGGGCGGGTATGCGTTGGCGGCGGATGATGTGGCGGCGCAAGCAACCGCAGCCATCGCGCAGGGCGTGGCGCTGGAGGTGCGGCCTCCCGGTGGGCGGGCGCGCCCGGACGGGGTGGCGCTGCGCTGGCAGTCGGCTACCGTCGGCGAGAGCATGTCCCCGTTTCTGATACAGGATTTAACGCCGCGTCATTTGCGCGTGCCGGATGATCGCCCGCTGGTGACTCATGCCAACCGCGCTCTGGGGACGGTTTCATTGACGGTGGCTATTCCTGCGGGGCGGTTTGATGCAGCGGTGATGCGCTTGACCGCGTTGACGGGCGTTGCGCCACAGACAGCCGGTAAGGGGCGGGTGGATTTTGTGCTAGGCGATTTCCGGTTGATGTTGCAAATCTTTGCGACCAATGAGATCAGCGAGCGCATCCTCTCCCTGACTCTGCGCGGGGAACGCGACCTGTCGTTTGAGGCGGGGCAGACACACGGCGCGGCGCTCCGCATTCAGGCTGATGTTTGAAGCGCGATAGCTAGATGACAAAATAAAACGAGATGGATCGCTTGACCCATCTCGTTTTTGTTTACATTGCGTCCGCGAGGGCTATTTCTTCAGCACCGCGCCCAGCGAGTCGCAAGCGGGGCAAGTTCCATCAGGGCGGAACATGGCGTAGCCGCCCATCGGGTCGGTGGCGGTGTAGAACGGGAAGTCCACATTCCACACGATCATCAGGCGCACCTTGCCACTTTGCGCGGCGAGGGTGGCGGCTTCCGCCAGCCATTGCGAGTGCTGCGCGACGGTGGTGTTCTGCGCCCATGCGAAGCCACCGGGCAGCGGTGATCCGAAGCCCTGCGGCGACAGGTAGCCGAGTTCGGTGAAGCACACCGACTTGCCACCAAACGGCGAGTAGCCACGCGCCAGCATGGATTGGAAGTAGTACGACGGGTAGCTGCCACGCGGGTCGCCTGTGTTGGCGCTGGGGGCGATGATGCCTTCGTTGTAGTGCAGACCCACGCAGTCCATATATTGACCGGCGCCGGCCTGTGCCATCTGCTGCATGAACACATCGTCGTTGCAGCCGTTGGCGGTGCAGCCCGCTGCGCCGAAGTAGCCAGTGGGGGCAGGAGCGCCGCTGATGACGAGCGTGTTGGCGTTGCGCGATTTGATCGCGTTGTAGGCAGCGGCCAGCAGCTTGGTGTAGTTGCCGCCGTTGATCTGCCCCGCAGGCCATTCGCGGTCAATGTTCGGTTCGTTCCATACTTCGATGGCGTCCGCACCCAGAGCCGAAACGCCGGCTACGAACTGGCTGTACTGGGCGATGTAGCCATCGCCGCCAGCGGCCAATTGAGCTGGATCGCCCACGATGCCGAGCAGGATTTTGAAGTTGTTGGACTTCGCCGTATTGATTGAACTCGCTGTCTTGCTAGGGTCGTCGCCCTGCATGTAGCGAATCTGGACTTTCGCCCAGCGCATGCCAGCGCGGTTCATCAGGCCGAAGGTGTTCAGGCTCATTTCCATCACATGCCCACCGGCTTCAAAGCCGCCGACGGCGGCGCTGCCGGGGACAGGGGTGGGGAGGTTGGGGTTGGGTGTGCCGTTCGCAACCGGGGCGACGGCGGCGCTGACAACCCGATCGCAGACCGCGACTTCCTTCAGGTCGAAACTGATGCGCCCCTGAAAGACTTCGTTGCGGATGCTGGTGATGGTGAACGTCCAGCCGAAGTAAACCTTGCGGCCCGAATTCGGGTCAGCCAGATCCACGCAGTCGTCAATGCCAGCTTTGTATTCTTGCTGTTCCCAATCGTAGGCCTTCACGAGGCTCAGGTCTACCGAACGCTCCTTCTGAATGGCTTCACGGACAGCCGAGAAACCGCGCCAGATGGGATCGTTGGGGGTGGGGGTGGGAGCTTGCGCGGCAACGGGGGCTACTGTTTGCAGCAGCAGCGCGAGAACGAGCGCCAGCGCCAACAGGGCAAAGGTGCTTATTCCGAAAACGGAACGTTGATTTCGTTGCATGACTATCCTCTCGTCTATCCAAATTTTGGACGTTGATTCAAACCAGCAGGGGATTCCATTGTGGTATTGAACTTTACTTCACGCCGCGCATTTTATCAAATGGCGAAGGGATTGGTGTAGGGAGAGCTATGCGCTGACTGAGACGTAGGGAAATCGTAGGGGCAGTTGAGGGCGGATTGTGTTCGGGTTTGTTTGGAATTCGGATGGACTATTGCAATTCATCATAAGTTTATTAACATTTGCCTTCGTGCTATTTCTTTATCGAGTGATGTCATCTGTGTGATGAGGAGCGCGTTATGTTATTTCGGATCATCGTCATTTTCATCTTGGCGGCGCTGTCTTTCGGCATTGTGAGCGCCCAAGCACCGGCTAACCCGCGTCTGCGCGAGTTAGATTTCACCCCGTTTCAGGATGCGTTGGCTGCGTTAACAGTGGCGCGCATGACCGCGATTGATGCGCTGGTGGTGAATGTCACAGTTCCCGATATTCAGGCGGCGTTTGCGGCAGGGACGTTGACCTCCGAAGAACTGACGGTGTATTTTCTGGCGCGTATCCAGATGTACGATGGCCTGCTGCACAGCTATGTGGAGCTAAACCCGAACGCGCTGGACGAGGCGCGTGCGGCAGATCAGGCGCGTGCTGAGGGCAAGGCAACGGGCCCGCTGCATGGCATTCCGGTCAACCTGAAGGACAATATTGAGACGGTAGCGCCCATGCACACGACGGGCGGCGCGGCTATCCTGCTCGATCATGTGGCGGAACAGGATGCGGCGGTGGTGACGGCGCTGCGGGCGGCGGGTGCGGTCATTCTGGGCAAAGCGAACCTGTCTGAGCTGGCTGGAGCCATTTCGATGACTCCCGGTTTCAGTGCGGTGGGCGGGTTGACGGTGAACCCGTATGATGCGAATACGACGGCGGGCGGTTCGAGCAGCGGGTCGGGCGTTTCCACCAGTGCCTACCTGACGATGGTGAGCGTGGGGACGGAGACTTCGGGATCGCTGATCTATCCGGCGATGATTAACGGTGTGGTGGGGATGAAGCCCAGTCGTGATCTGGTCAGCGGCGCAGGCGTTATCCCGCTGGTGCGCTTTCAGGACTCAGCGGGGCCGGTGGGACGCACGGTGACGGACGCCGCTGTGCTGCTGAATGCGATTGACACGGTGGATGTGGATTATGTGGCTGGACTGGATGCAAATGCACTGAATGGCGTTTCGGTAGGGCTTTTACATGCTGATTTGCTGAGTGATGTGAATTCCGTTGTGGCCGCCGATGAACGGGAAGCGAACATTGAACTGATCGTCAACGGCTTGCAGAGCGCAGGCGCTACTGCGGTAGATGTTCCATTGGCGGCGCTCCCCGGCACGTTCATCTGGGTGGTGTTTGGCGGCCTTCAAAACGATACGATGGGCTATCTGGCTTCGGCGGGTGCGCCCGCCACGACAGTGAGCGAATTGCAGGCGTATAACAATGCGGAGCCGGAACAGCGCATTCCCACCGGACAGGGCTTGCTGGATTTTGCGGTGTCCACACCCGTCAACGCCGCCACCTATGAACAATTCGCGCTGGCTTTCCGGCAGATGGCGACCACTGCGCTCGATGACGCATTTGCTGCGGCGGGTGCGGATGTGCTGGTGAGCGTGGGCAACATTCATTCGACCTACTATGCCACCGCAGGCTACCCTGCGATTAGCATTCCGTTAGGCGTTCTTCAAACCGGTGCGCCTGTGGGAGTGACGCTGATTGGCAGCCCCGGTCAGGATGCGGCGCTGCTGTCGTATGCCTATGCCTTTGAGCAGGTTACGCATCTGCGCGTGAATCCGAAGCTGGATTGAGCGCATATATTTTGTGCCGCTTGCAAATTATTGCGCGTCACTGATACTCGATAGGTGATGTATATACAGGCTGGTTGGAAGGATTGAAAATGAATCAAACGAATCCGTCATCCACTAAGTCGTGGGTTAATCCTGCTCTCTATCCTTACAGCCCCAAATCTTTCTCTGTGCCAGCGGGTACCCTTCGTTACCTTGATGAAGGTCAGGGCGAGCCGATTGTGATGGTACACGGTAATCCAACATGGTCTTTCGTTTATCGAAAGCTCATCGCAGGTCTTTCGGATCGGTGTCGCTGTATCGTTCCCGATCATCTGGGTTTCGGTCAATCGGATAAACCCTATGATTGGTCTTACCTGCCAAGCGACCACGCCGCAAACCTTTCTTTGCTGCTAGACTCGCTGCATCTGGATGGGATTACGCTGGTGGTGCAGGACTGGGGCGGGCCAATCGGATTGTCGTATGCCATTGCACATCCCGAACGGGTGAAGCGGTTGGTCATCCTGAATACGTGGATGTGGAGTGTGCGGGACGATTGGTACTATCAAGTGTTCAGTGGCATGATGGGGGGGATATTGGGGCGCTTTCTGTGCCGCCATTTCAACCTGTTTGCCCGCTTTGTTGTGCCGATGGCCTATGGGGATCGGCAGAAATTAACCCCTGAGATTCACCGCCATTACCTCGACGGACTGCCAACCGGTGACAACCGGAAGGGAACATGGGTGTTTCCCCGTCAGATTATTGCCTCCGGGGAATGGTTGGATAGCCTTTGGGCGCAGCGTGGGCGGATTACATCCAAGCCGACAATGATTGTCTGGGGGATGAAGGACATCGCGTTTCGTGAGAAAGAACTGCGTCAATGGCAGGCAGCATTTCCGCAGGCCGAAGTAACTCGCCTCGAAGATGTGGGCCATTATGTGCAGGACGAAGCTGGTGAGACGGTGGTGAAATTGATGCTGCCGTTTATGACTTGAGCGCCCCGCCTCACCTTTCCGAAATCATCCACGTTTACGATCTTGCGTGCATCGTCACCCCTGTTTCCAACCGGAACAGGGGCGGATGAGTATGTCTTGAATCCTGTGCATGACGAATTTTACGTTCTTTGAATTCAAATAAAATCTTTATTAAAAAACTTGTATTATCAGTATAAAATTTCATGTAAGTGTGAGATGACATCGCGGTAAAGTTCAAACCCTTTGTGTCCGTTGAAAACGGTTTCCGGGGCGTGCTGCGGTCAGATTGCGAGGTGTCCGGGCGCGGTCATCTTTACCCTGCAAGGCGGTAGCTTACCGCGAAAGAATGCTGATCTATGCAGGCTCCCATCCTTTATTTGCAGCAGTTGGCGCGCATTCGTCATTATGCACTGGTGTTAGCAGTCATCTGGACAGCAATTCTAAGTGCTTTTGCTACGTGGGAATTGTACAGCCTGTCACTATCCGCGCTGGAATCTGCCCGTATAGAAGCCCGCGCTAGTTTTAATAAAGACCTTCTGTACCGTCGCTGGGCGGCGCTGCATGGCGGTGTTTATGTGCCGGTTTCAGAAGATACTCTACCGAACCCTTATCTGAAAGTCCCTGAACGGGAAATTACGACTCCTTCCGGGCGGGTGCTGACGCTGGTCAACCCTGCTTATATGACGCGACAGGTGCATGAACTGGGGCGCGAGTTATTCGGTATTCAAGGGCATATCACCAGTTTGAATCCCATCCGGCCAGCGAATGCGCCCGATGATTGGGAACGGATCGCACTCACCGCGTTTGAAAGCGGAGTTGTAGAAACCAGTTCGGTAGAAACGATGGACGGGCAAATTATGATGCGCTATATGCAGCGCCTTCTCGTTGAACCGAGCTGCATGAACTGCCATGCCGATCAAGGCTATAAGGTCGGTGATGTGCGGGGTGGAATCAGTGTGGCCGTGCCGTTGCAACCTTACTGGAATGCTGAACTTCCCATTCAGATCGGGATTGTGATAAGCCATTTTGTACTCTGGCTGTCGGGCATGGGCGGCATTCTGCTGGCGACCAACCGGATAGAGAGCCGCGCTTACAGTCAGGAGTTGGAGGCGCAGCGGTTACACCGGAGCGAGGAACGACAGCGTGTCCTTATCAATGCGATTCCAGATACGTTGTTTCGGATTCGGAAGGATGGCGTATTCTTCGATTACCATTCATCTACCACGAATCCCCTCTTTGCGTCTTCCGAAAACCTCATTGGCAAAACTATTTTCGATGTGATGCCGAAGCATGTTGCTGATCCCATGTTATCCATGATCCACGCCGCCATCAGTCGCCAGCAAGTGGTGGAATATCAATACGAAGTGCCGATGGGCGAACAGACTTACCATACCGAAATCCGCACGATTCCGGCAGGTGAGGATGAGGTGTTGTGTATCACCCGCGATATTTCTGCAAGTGTGCAGGCGAAGCAGCGGGAAGTGGAACTGGCGCTGGAAAAAGACCGGATGCGTCTCTTGAGTACGTTTGTTCAAAACACCGCGCATGAATTTCGCACGCCGCTTTCGATCATTATCAGCAGTGCCGATCTTCTTTTTCGCTCAACCACGCCAGAGCAGCAGTTACGAAAGCTGGGGCAGATTGATGCACAGGTACAACAGATTAACAAGCTGGTGGATAGGATGCTGCTGATGGTGAAGATCGAAAGCAAGACTAAGCTGCCGCAGTTACAGGTGAATCTTGAGGAAGTCGTGGAAGTGGCCTGCCAGAGCATTTCGACTGCGCACGGTCATAAGTTGCTCTTCAATCGTCCTGATAAGTTGGATTTGCCAAAAGTGACCGGTGACGCCGACGATCTTGTGGATGCGTTCAAGCAGGTTCTGGAAAACGCCTACCATTTTACGCCGCCGGGAGGCACGATCACACTGACGACTGGCATCACAGGTAACAGGGTGTGGTTGGAAGTGCGCGACACCGGCGCGGGTATTGATGCCGAATCGCTGCCACGCATCTTTGAAGCATTCTGGCGCCATGATGCGGCACATTCGACACCGGGATTTGGTCTTGGGCTTTCGATTGCACAGAAGATTGTTCAGCGGCATGGTGGCGCTATTGAGGTGGAAAGTGCGGTTGGGATGGGGAGCGCGTTTCGTATTTGGTTGCCTATGGCTGAAGCGTTACAATTCGCATTAAATGCGAATTAGATTTTATTGTACCGGGTCTTGTTGACAGGGTTTGATATGAATCCTTCTGATGTGGATGTTGAACTGCTTGAACGTTTGCAGGAACGCGCCGCCCGTGAGGGCCGTTCCATCAATGAACTGCTGCGTGGGTGGCTGGAGTCCTCACCTGTTCCGGGTCAGGCCAGTCGTCCTAATGCTGATCTGGAGGACTATCAGGCCTTGCAGGGTTCGTCCCCTTACTGCCTTCTGAGTATTGATCTGGACGGGCGCTTGACTGCGGTCAATTGTGCCGGAACGCAGATGACCGGGCTGCGTGATGCGGCTGATGACACCCCGGTACAGGGCGAACCCTATCTTTCAATGGTCGGCGCAGAGCATCGGGCGCGGGTGGGCGAACTGCTGAACCGGGCTGTTCAGGGTCAGAAGGCCGAATTCGAGTTCGTGAGCGTGAATGGGCGGCATCTAGCTTCTTCACTGATTCCGATTATGGATGAACGGAATGCCGTGTTTCGCTTAATGGGGCTGGCACAGGACATTACCGGACGTAAGCAGGTCGAAAAAGAACTGCGCGACAACCGCCGGAATCTGCAAGCCTTAATTGAGAATGCCGACAGTAGCATCTGGTCACTGGATCGTGACTATCGCCTTATCATTGGCAACCAGCTATTTTTGGGCAACATGGCAGGGTTGATAGGGCATGATATTCAGCCGGGTGACAGTCTGCTCGATGCTGGCTTGCCTCAATCGGTGATGGATGAATGGCGCGTCTATTTTGATCGCGCACTGGCCGGCGAGTCGTTCAGTATTGAAACCGTTCGCCCGTTCGCTCGTGATTTGAATTGGGTCGCAGAATACCGTTTTAGCTCCTTCCGTGATGAGAATGGTCAAATTGTAGGCGCTACCGTTTTTGGACGCGATGTGACGGAAACCCGCCGTCTTGAGAAGCTGATGCAGCGGTCAGAAGCCAATTTGCGTGCCATGTTTAACAGCGCCGCACATGACTCAACCTTGATCGGATTAGATCATCGAGTGATGGATGTTGGTGAAAAGTCGAGCAACGCTGCCGTAGCCGTGTTCGGAAAACCTATGTTGCCGGGTGATTCGATCTACGATTATGTGCTGGCACAGGATCGAGATAACTTCGATGTGAATTTCGAGCGTGCTGCGCGTGGCGAACGGGTCATTGTCGAGAAATCATTCCCCGCAGGGGATGGCGCGGAACGCATCTTCTCGTATGAATATTATCCGGTTGAAGATCGAATCGGAGAAATCATCGGCGTGTGTTTGAGCCGGCAGGATGTGACCGCCACGAGACAGGCGGAAGCGGCGCTGCGTGAAAGTGAAGCGCGTTTTCGTATCTTGAGCGATAACGCACTGGTCGGGGTTTATATTGTCCAAAATGGGTTGCTCAGTTATGTGAATGCGGCGCTCGCTAAGACTTTTGGTTATGACATTGAGGCGTTGATCGGTACCGACCCGCTTGTGCTTATTCACCCGGATGACCGTCCGCGTGTACAGGAAAATATTCGGCGGCGGATTGAGGGCGAAATCGAGAGCCTTCAATACGAGTTTCGCGGGCAGCGCAAAAACGGGATGATCAATTATGTCGAGGTGTTTGGTTCGCGGATTGAACTGGGTGGGCATCCGGCCATTATGGGGAACATCGTAGATATTACAGGGCGCAAGCAAGCGGAGATTGCTTTACGGCAGGCGCAAGAGCAAAACCGGTTAATCGTACAGGCGGCGAATATCGGCCTGTACGATTGGAACCTCAAAACGAATAAGGTGTATTACTCGGCAGAGTGGAAGCGGCAGCTAGGCTATGAGGAAGCCGAAATTGCCCCCGATTTGAGTGAGTGGGAACGGCTGACGCACCCTGATGATCTCCCAAAGGTGCTGAAGCAAATCAATTCGTATATTGCCCAACGGGAAATGAATATTCAGACCGAATTTCGTATGTTGCACAAGGATGGCACATACCGTTGGATTCTGTCGCAGGGGGCTATTCTGGAGGATGCCGAGCATGTACTTTCCCGCATGGTTGGCGTTCACATGGATATCACCGACCGCAAGACTGCGGAGACGGAGCTGCGGTTCCATAGTGAGATTCTGCGAAACATTGCCGAAGGTATTCATCTGACACGGGTTCAAGACGGCATCATGGTCTATACCAACCCCACGCTTGAGCGTATGTTTGGCTACGCTGCGGGTGAACTCCTCGGCAAGCATGTGAGTGTGCTAAACGCGACGACGGTGCAAGACCCGATGACTATCGCCAACCAGATTATGAACGGCCTGAGCGAAACGGGTATGTGGGAGGGAGAGGTTCACAACATCAGGAAAGACGGCACGATGTTCTGGAGCAGAGGCACGATCTCCCAGTACGAACATGCGCAGTTTGGGCAGGTCTGGATCACCGTACAGCAGGATATTACGGAGCGTAAACTGGCTGAAGCGGCGCTCCACATTAAAGATAGCGCGATCCAGACGACGATCACCGCCATAGCAATTGCAGATTTAGACGGACACTTGACCTATGTGAACCCTGCGTTTGTCAAAATGTGGAAGTTGGCGGGTGAGGCAGAGGCGCTGGGGCGTTCTGTGCTGGATTTCTGGGAAGAACCACAAGCGGCGCAGTCCGTAATCCAGTCCATTCAAGATGCGGGGAGTTATCACGGACAACTGATTGCGCGGGCTGCTGATGGGAGTAATTTGCAAGTGGATTTGACAGCCAGCGTGGTGTATGACCCGGACGGGCGGCCCATTTGCATGATGGGTTCGTTCCATGATGTGACACAACGGTTTCAGGCGGAACAGCTTCAACTGGAACAGGAACGGTTGAAAGCCAATTTGAGAAAAGAAAAGGAATTCAACCGCCTCGTTCAGAAAGCGGTATCCGCGCTGGCGCATGATGTGCGCATGCCGCTTACGGTGATCTCAAACGCCAAAGACCTTCTCGACCGTTACTATGACCGTATGGATGAGGAAAAGCGCCGCGAGAAGCTGGATTCAATCGGCAAACAGCTTCATTTTGTGGTGCAGATTTTGAACGATATGTCGCTCACGGTGAAGGGCACGCTCGACCAGCGGCCATTTGAGCCTGCGCCCATCCATCTCGCCACACTCTGTAAGGTGAGTCTGGATGAAGTCCGCGAGAGCGTTGGCGCGAATCATCACCTGACGTTTGTTGCCGATGACACGATCCAAGTAGTGTACATTGACGAAACGCTCATCAGCCGCATTTTGCTCAACTTGCTCTCAAATGCCATCAAGTTTTCGCCGGAGCAGAGCGAAATCTGTCTGGAACTGAGCCGAAGCGGGAAATGGATTGTGATTCGCGTTCGGGATGAGGGCATCGGGATTAGCGAAACGGCGCTACCGCTTATCTTTGAGCCGTTCTACCGCGCCGAAGAAGTGCAGAAAATTGGCGGCACCGGCTTGGGGCTAAATATCGTCAAGGAATGCGTCGAGCGCCACAACGGGCGTATTCATGTGGCAAGCCAGATCGGAAAAGGGGCGGTGTTCACAGTAGAACTCCCGCTGATTGAGGCGTACTAATCTGATTGACGCTATGCCTGAATGCTGAACGTCTCCACTGCGCTCCATGCGCTCGGTGTTCCAGTCGTATCGAGCGCCCGCACCCGCCAGTAGTACACCCCGTTGGCGAGGGGCGAGAGGGCGGTATAGGACAGCGCATTGGCTTCTACGGTGTCGCCGAGGGTGGCATTTCCGCTTGGAAACTGCGACTGATTGCTAATCTGAATCTGGTACTGGACAGCCCATGCAATGCGCGACCATGTGAGCGTGGGCGTGGCGGTGTCGAAGGCGTTGCGAGTCGGCACGCGCACTTCGGATGGCGGTTGCGGCGAGACGATGACATCGAAGGCGGTGCCGGGGATGTCTTTGAGGGCGTTGAGTTGGTCATCATTCCAGCAATCGGGGTTGTTTTCGCCGCTGATGAACCAGTTTGAGCCGTTGTCCGCCAGAATCATGCCGTATGTTTGCAGCGCGTGTGCCACCGCTAAAGCCTGCCCTGTTAATCCCGAAAGATCATAGTCCGCTTTCAACCGCAGGCGCAGTCCCATCGGTGGGTAGCTGGTGTCGGTGATGGACGAGGCGAAGTGCGTGGCGGGGTAGATGTAGGCACGTTGGGTGCTGTCTACGGTGAAGCGCAGCGCGTGGGTGATCGTGCCGGAGTTGGCTTCGTCGCAGCGGGCGAGGCCGGGCAGGATGGGCAGGCCGGCGGCATCGGCGGATGTCCAACCGTCGGGACGCAGCGCGTTCGAGCCGAGGTTGAAGATCGCGCCCGAACCCGCATACCACTGACTACTGACGTAACTCGCATCATACAGTTCATACAGGATGCAGTTCGTGGTTTCGATGATGAGGATGTGGTGGTCGCTGCCGGATTCAATCGGCGGGTTGGGCGGGATGGGATACGGCCCCACATCGCTCTCGTCGGCATAGTCGAAGATCACGCTGCGCTTGGCCTGTGTGCCGGTTACGGTGGTGTAGGGGATGCCATAGGTCGGGTCGGAGCCGAAGTCGGCATGCAGGGTCGTGCCGCCGTTGGAATTGATGTTGGCGATATAAGCGGCTGAATCGGGATGCACCAGCGCGGCGGAAATATCGGTGTTCCATGCGTTATCCAGCGGGAATATCTGGCAACCGCCGATGATGGGATCGGCCAGTACCGGAGCAACCGCCATGACCAAGAGCAACAGCGTGGCGCACAGTAGCAGGTTTCGTAACATGATTCCGCCTTTCGGAACACACCCATGATCTTCATCATCAATCCCATTGTAGGCATCTGCCTATAGGCCGAAAGTCCGCATTAAGTTTCAGGTGACGTTCGATGCGGACATACCCGATCATGTGGCGTAGGGGCTGCTGTGCGTTATGCTATCTTGTGTCCGGGGGGATTTATCCAGAAGCGCGTTTTTACGCACCTAACGAATAGGATTATTGACCCATGTTTGATCGCGTGATTCGGGGTGGCATGATTTACGATGGCAGCGGCAGACCGCCGTTTGCCGGCGACATTGCGTTCGACGGGGAGCGCATTGCTGCGATTGGGCAACCGGGGACGCTGGAAGGGCGCACGGTGCTGGAGGTGAACGGGCTGGCGGTAGCGCCCGGTTTCATCAACATGCTCAGCTGGGCGGTGGAATCCGTCATTGAGGATGGGCGTTCGCAGAGTGAGATTCGGCAGGGCGTGACGCTGGAAGTGATGGGCGAAGGCTTCTCAATGGGGCCGTTGAGCGACGCCATGAAAGCGGCTGGCACACGCGGGATTCTGGGCAACCGTGATCTGGAATACGAGGTAGATTGGACGACGCTGGGTGAATATCTGGACTCGCTGGTGCGGCGCGGCGTATCCTGTAATGTGGCCTCGTTCGTGGGCAGTGCCACGCTGCGGATTCACACCATCGGCTATGATGATCGTCCGCCGACCCCCGCCGAACTGGAGAAGATGTGCGATCTGGCGCGACAGGCCATGCAGGAAGGCGCAGTCGGCCTCTCCACCGCGCTGATTTATCCGCCGGCGTCGTATGCCAAAACCGACGAGATTACTGCGATTGCCCGTGTGGTGGCAGAACAGGGCGGGATGTATATCTCGCACCTGCGCAGCGAAGGTAGTTTTTTCATCGAGGGGTTGGAAGAACTGCTTACGATTGCCCGCGAAGCCAACATCCGCGCCGAGATTTATCATCTGAAGGCGGCGGGCCGCCCCAACTGGCACAAAATGGATGAGGTGATCCGGCGCGTGGATGAGGCGCGTCGTGCCGGGATGGAAATCACGGCGGATATGTACCTGTATCCGGCGGGTGGCACGGGGCTGAACGCCTGTTTGCCGCCGTGGGTGCATGATGGCGGCGATGCGGCGCTGCTGGCGCGAATCAAAGACCCTGCGACTCGTGAGCGCATCAAGCAGGAGATGAACACACATTCCGACAAATGGGAGAATATGTGGCAGGAAGTGGACTCGCCTGACCGTATTTTGCTGGCGGGGTTCGCAACTGACGCGCTCAAGCCGTTGACGGGCAAGACGCTGGCACAGGTGGCGGTGATGCGCGGCACGTCACCGGAGGACACGCTGTTCGATCTGCTGCTGGAAGATGGCGGACGCATCTTCACCATGTATTTCATGATGTCCGAGGAGAACATTCGCAAGCAGGTGCAGTTGGATTGGGTCAGCTTCTGTTCGGATGCCGAGTCTATGTCACCGGAGGGCGTGTTCCTGAAGTCCAACCCGCACCCCCGTGCATACGGCAATTTCGCCCGTTTGCTCGGTCATTATGTGCGCGATGAAGGGCTGGTGACGCTGCAAGAAGCGGTGCGGCGGCTGACCAGTTTCCCCGCGCACATGCTCCGCATCCAAGAACGCGGTGCGCTGCAACCCGGTCATTTTGCCGATGTGGTGGTGTTCGATCCGGCACAGGTGCGCGACCATGCCACCTTCGACGCGCCGCACCAGTTCTCGACGGGCATGGTGCATGTGTTCGTCAACGGCGTGCAGGTGTTGAAGGACGGCGAACATACCGGCGCGAAACCCGGTCAGGTGGTGCGCGGGCCGGGGTGGGTCAGCCAGTAAACGATTGGTTTTAGTCATGGCAGCAGGCCAGAATGAACAGTTGAGTTCGCTCTGGCCTGTTTTTTTGTGAAATAGTGCAGTTGTAATTTGCAATACTCTGTGCAGAGTGTTATATGTATGCACGTATGACTGCAAATAAGCTCGATTTTGTGCTGGAATATGCGATGAGGGGGATGTTGTGTCACTGGAACAGAAACTGCAAGCCGTGATCGAACAGGCCGGCATTGATGCGGGAATCGCCGTCACGCATATTGAATCCGGTGAGCAAACCGAGATTAATGGCAGCAGCCCGTTCCCGATGGCAAGCGTATTCAAGATTCCGATTCTGGCGACCGCCGGACAACAACTCGCACAGGGTAAGTTCCAGCTTGAAGACCGCGTGACGGTGCGCGAAGCCGACAAAAGCACGGGTAGCGGCATTCTGGCCTTTTTCGATGAGGGCGTGCAGCCCACCCGCCGCGATCTGCTGCGGTTGATGATTATCATCAGCGACAACACCGCGACGGACATCAACGTGGATTTGTTGGGCGGGGCGCAGGTGGTCGAATCCGCCATGCACGCGCTGGGGCTGACCGATATTTTCTTCAAGATGAACTGCAAAGACCTGCTCAAAGAACTGGTTCCGTCCGAAATTCGGGCGCTCTCGGTGGAGGAAATCAGCGCGTGGTGGGATGAACACGATATTGTGCGCGATGGCGTGGTACTCAGCCGCACGTCGGATAACAATGTGAGTTCCGCCGCGTCCATGACCCGCCTTGTGACGATGTTGTTCAAAGGCGAAATCGTGCAGGGCGCGGCGCAGGATGCGCTGATGAAGATCATGTATCAGCAGCAGTTGAATCAACGGTTGCCGCGCTTCCTGCCGTCCAATGTGCCATTTGCGCACAAAACCGGGACGATTGCCGGCTATGCCAACGACAGCGGCGTGATGACGATTGGCGAGAACAATCATGCCGTCGTCACCGCCTTTACATGGTGGGATGACCAACCGTTCTGGAAGAAACCGGAAGAACGCGCACAGCGGTTGTTCGAGGTGGAATCGGCTATTGGCAAGATTGGTCAGTTGGTCTACCAGCACTACAGCGCCTAAGTGAGGTTGTGATGCAGTACACACGGATTTCCGCTGCGCAGGCCAAAGAAGCCTTGCAGGGTTTTGATGAATGGCTGGCAGCCACGATGGAACGCTGGCAGGTTCTGGCGACAGCCGTCGCGGTGGTGGCGGATGGCGAAGTGATCTACAGCGCCGGACACGGCTACCGGGATGTGGCGCAACAATTGCCGGCTGACTCCGGGACGCTGTTTGCGATTGGTTCGTGCAGCAAGGCTTTCACCTCGTTTGGCGTGGGGCTGCTGGTGGAGGAGGGGCGGCTGAATTGGGATCGGCCTGTGCAGCAGGATATTCCCTTCTTCCGGCTGCAAGACCCGGTTGCCAGCGCGTATGCCACCCCGCGTGATCTGCTCACGCATCGGGTGGGGATGGGGCGGCATGATCTGGCGTGGTTCGGCACGCCGCGTGATCGGCAGGCGTTGATGGACGCGCTACCGAACCTCGCGCCCAGTCAGGGCTTTCGCTTCGGCTTCCAGTACAACAATTTGATGTATATGGCGGCTGGCTATCTGGCGGGGCATGTCAGCGGGTTGGGGTGGGAAGCATTCACGCGCCAGCGCATTTTGGAGCAGCTGGGGATGCGCGATACGCAGTTCTCGGTGCGCGACTCCGAGAAGGCCGCCAATGCCGCACTGCCCTATATGCGGGTTCGCGGCGAGATGCGGGTTGTTCCTTTCCGCGAATTGGATGCGGTGGGGCCAGCCGGTTCGATCAACTCTAACCTGAACGATATGAGTAGGTGGCTGCTGATGCACCTGAATAAAGGGCAGCATCAGGGGCGGGCGCTCATTCGCCCCGATCTGCTGAAGGCCATGCACACGCCGCAAATCGCTTCGCCGTTCCCCGCCGAAACCATCTGGGGCGAGTACCCGGAAGGCGAACACGGCAGCTACGGGTTGGGATGGGCGCTGCAAACCTATCGCGGGCGCACAATGGTGCGGCACTATGGCGGCATTGACGGCTTCATCTCCGCCGTGTCCTTCATGCCGCATCAGGGTATCGGCGTGATTATCCTGACCAACACGGGCGACGATGCGCCCGCGCAGGTCATCCATCAGCATCTCTACGACTGCCTACTTGGGCTGGAACAGTTGCCGTGGTCGGATCGTTTCGCCGGGTTGCAGGCCAAAGCGAAAGCGGCGGCGGAGAAAGCGAAGGCTGAGGCTGCCAGCAAACGGGTGGCCGGGACGCAACCTTCGCACCCATTGGCGGACTATGCAGGAATCTACGACAATGCAGGCTACGGCAAGTTGGAAATCCAGTATGGCGGCGATGGGCTGAACGCGGCCTATAACGGCCTTGAGATGGATGTACAGCATGTTCACTATGATGTGTTTGAAGCCAGAATAGATGATCTGGACTTTGCAGCGCCGGTCACATTCACTGTCGGGATGAACGGCGCAGTTCAGGCGGCAGCCATACCGCTTGAACCCACTACGGAACCGATCCGCTTTGTGCGGCAGGGGTCATAATCGTTCTTTGAATACTTTGGAGGATCGTCAATGGTACGGCTACGCAGATTGTTTTTGATGGGGGTTATTCTGGCTCTGGCGCTATGCGCCATCGGGTCGTCAGTTGTGGCGCAGGATGCGCTCGGCACGGGCGGGACGTTCGTGATCGCGGATGCGCTCTCGAATGTGGAACTTGATCCGTTCATTACCTCGTGGCACAGTTGGCCGCACTACGCGCTGTTCTCCACACTGCTGTGGAAGGACAAAGAACTGAATTACGTGGGCTATCTGGCGGAAAGCTGGGTGGCTTCCGAAGATGGTATGTCGCTGTCGTTCACGCTCAAGCAGGGACTCAAGTTCAGCGATGGAACACCTGTTAATGCCGAGGCCATCAAGTGGAACCTGCTGCGCTATGCGGATGAAGCGGTGGCGGCTCCAGCTGGCGCCGATCTGGTTGGTCTGCTGCTGGATGTGGTGATAACCGGCGAAAACAGCTTTGATCTGAAACTGGCTTCACCCTATGCACCTTTGTACAACGTGCTGGCCTCGCTGGAAATTGTGTCCCCCACCGCGTATGAGGCGGCTGGCGCGGAAAACTTCAAGCTGCAACCCGTTGGCGCGGGGCCGTTTATCCTGAAGGCCATTAATACCAACACGTCGTATGAGTTTGTCCGTAACCCGGACTTTGCTTGGGCTTCCGCTGAAATTTACCAGAATTCTGGTCCGGTCAATCTGGATGCTTTCACGATTAAGTTCATTGAAGATGAACAGACCATCCTCTCGGCACTGGAAACTGGTGAAATTCAGTATTCGGGCATCCCCACCCAGAATCTGGCGGATATGCAGGATAACTCGGATATGACCCTGACCCAGATTACGGAAACGGGCATCCGTTACATCGGCTTCAACACCTCGAAAGCACCGTGGGACAACGTGGAATTGCGCCGCACCATGTCGTATGCCATCAACAAGGAAGAATTTGCGGAATTGGCCTGGAATGGTCAGGCGATCCCTGTCTACCAACCGCTGCCGCCGACTATCTGGGGACATAACCCGGAACTGGATGCCGAATCCATTCACTACGATGCGGACAAGGCGAACAGCATGTTGGACGAGTTGGGTTATGCCGATGTGGATGGCGACGGCTTCCGCGAGCAGCCCGATGGCAGCCAGTGGGTCGTCCCGATGGCGACGGTCAATGGTGACGAATGGAAGCGTCAGGCCGAAGTGATTCAGGCGCAGTTCAGCGATGTGGGCATCAATATCGAGATCAATACTATGGAACTGCCCGCGCTGCGTGAACTGACCACCACCGGCACTCATGACCTGTTCTTGCTACTGTATGGTTTCCAGGAACCCAGCATCCTCACTTTCTTCTTTGACTCGGGACGTAAGGGCGGCAGCAACCGTTCGTGGTTCTCCACCGACGAACTGGATGCGTTGCTGGTGAAGGCCGATACCGACCTGAACCGCGAAACCCGTTTCCAGACGATTACCGAAATCAGCCGCACTGTGATGGAAAATGCCCCCTGGATTTTCCTTGTTGCGCCCAATACGACTGTGGGCGTGCGTAACGAGATGAAGAACTGGAGCTTTGGCCCGCAGGGCGAGTTCTACTACTGGAATTCGTGGATCGAGCAGGGCGGGTAATTAATCCCGTCAGGGGTAGGGGTGCGTTCTCGCACCCCTATCTCACTTTGGAACTCAAAAGATGCAAAAGTACATATTGCGCCGCTTGTTAATTTCTATTCCCCTCATTCTGGCGATCATCACGATTGTGTTTGTGATGCTGCGCGTGGCGATTCCCGGCGATCCGGTGTACACACTGGCCGGCGAAACCGCGTCCCCTGAACTGATCGAGGCCATCCGTCAGAAGTACGGTTTAGATCGTCCGGTATGGGAACAATATTTCATCTTTCTGGGCAACGCGGCGCGAGGCGATCTGGGAAACTCGCTCAAGTTCGGGGAGCCGGTGAGCAGCGTGCTGGCGAAAGCCTTCCCCTTCACGGTGCTGCTGACCGTCCTGAGCGTCGGCATCGGGACGGGGTTCGGGTTGCTGGCGGGGGTCATCACGGCGGTGCGGCGCGGGTCATGGATTGACCGCCTGAGTATGCTGATTGTGGTGTTCTTCAACGCCTTCCCGACATTTTGGTTGGGGCTGATCCTGATTCTGGTCTTTTCGGTGGGGCTGCGGATGCTGCCCGTCGAAGGCTACAGCACTTGGCAGCATTTCGTCCTGCCGGTCATCACACTCTCGGTGGGCCAAACCGCGTTGATCGCCCGCCTCACCCGTTCGAGTTTGCTGGAAATCCTCGGCGGCGATTATGTGCGGACGGCGCGTTCTAAAGGGCTGGCTGAACGCCGGATCGTTCTGGTTCACGCGCTGAAAAATTCCCTCATCCCGATTATTACGGTGGTTGGTTTGTCTTTCGCTGCCTTGCTGGGCGGGGCGGTCATCACCGAGAGCATCTTCGGGTTGCCGGGGGTGGGGCGGCTGACCATTGCCGCGATTGCCGATCTGGATTATCCGATGATTCAGGGCGGCGTGCTGCTGGTCGCGGTTTCTTTCGTCTTCGTGAATCTAGCTGTGGATGTGATTTATGCGGTTGTTGACCCGCGCATTCATTATGAGTAGCCGATAATGGCAAGTTCTACGTCATCTCCTGTGCAATTGTCCGTCCCGCGTGGCGATAGTCCGTTTGTGCAGGCACGCCGCGCTTTCGTCAAGAATCGCGCCGCCGTGCTGGCGCTGCTGGTGCTGCTCATCATCCTACTGTCGGCGGTGTTTGCGTCCAACCTGACCACCTATGACCCGGTGAAGCGCGATGCCAAAGCGCGCACGCAAGCGCCTTCGGCAGAGCATCTGCTAGGGACGGATGCGCTGGGGCGCGATCTGTTCACACGCTTACTGTACGGCGGGCGAATCTCGCTGCAAGTGGGGTTCTTCTCGGTGCTGGCATCGGCGCTGGTGGGCGTTCCGATGGGTTTGGTCGCGGGCTATATGGGCGGGCGCGTGGATAACTGGATCATGCGCTTCATGGATTTGATCCTCGCCTTCCCCGGCTTGATTCTGGCAATCTGGCTGGTGTCCATGTTGGGCGTGAGCATCACCAATGTGATTATCGCCATCTCCATCGGCTCGATCCCCACCTATGCCCGCATCACACGCGGGGTTACGCTCTCCACCCGTGAAATGGATTATGTAGTGGCCGCGCACAGCATGGGGGCGAGCGCCGCCCGCATTTTGCGGCTGCATATTCTCCCCAGCGTGGTTGCGCCGCTAATCGTGCTGGTTACGTTGAGCATTTCGAGCAACATCGTGGCTGGAGCCAGTTTGAGTTTCCTGGGGTTGGGCGTGCGGCCTCCCCTTCCCGAATGGGGTGCGATGCTGGCGGACGGGCGCGGTTACATGCGTAATGCGTGGTGGATGTCAGTTTTTCCGGGCGTGGCGATCATGCTGGTGGTGCTGGCGGCCAATGTGGTGGGGGACGGCCTGCGTGACGCGCTCGACCCGCGAACCCGTTCCCGTTAAGCACAATAGACTGTTCGACGAAATTGATGCTCGTACACCATGTCCAAATGAGTGTGTCAGATGCACATACGCGGTGTAATACGCTTTGAAAGTACGATGTTGGATTTGGTGATTATGAATGAGTGAGGCAACTTGCTGGCAGCAGTCATCACTATGACACTATCGTTCGGGTAGATTCATTGTAGGATGCCTTTCTTTGTAGGGAGAGGGTAATATCTCTAATGAAAGGCATCCCACTTTATACATAACTAACGTTATTTATTTGTAGGCATTGTTCCTTTTTGTATACGTTCCCGTGCATTGTATTCATGATTGCAATCAATGCAATTGATTTTGGTAAAATAAGTCGGATTTTGTTGCAACATAACCTTACCCACATCATTAACCCGTTCATAAGTTCCGCAATTCGGGCATTGAAAATATAATTCCCCCATCTTTTGGGAAGCACGATCCAGATCAACTGAATTAAAGGTAACAAAGGAAGCAGATAAATTACTTGGTTTTGTATTGCTTCTATTCATAAAGCCAAAGAGTTTTCTCAAAATATTCATTGCCTTAATTCTCCTTTATGTTGTCAGATTTTAACTAATGATGGTTGCTCAAATTATTGTTTTTTTGCATAAATTAACAGTAACCTCGAATCAGTCCGTTAAGCATATTGTGATTTTCTGGTGAATAACGTGTCGTACTAATATTGTTTGCGTAAAAATCTTGATTGTTATATTACTGGTTTTGTTTTATGGTGTCAATAACGCTTGTTGATTAATGAAGGTAGCATGTGGCAGAAATTTCTTGGAGAATCCCGCTGAAAACAAAACATCCGGCACAGGCCGGATGTTTGTTGTATGGTGGGCGCAATAGGACTTGAACCTATAACATCAGTCTTGTAAGGACTGCGCTCTGCCAATTGAGCTATGCACCCGCTATCACCAACTTTACACGATGGAGGGGCGTTTATCAACCCTACAGCTCAGGGTAATCGCTTCAAAATGAAAGGAGGGGGATAATCGGGAAAAAATGAGGAACGAGTGATGTCTAGCGATATGCCAACTAGTCTGGAAACCTGTTTCAGTGACCTACCCGACCCTCGTGT